>Ga0062380_10000178_pt1 | contig 10220 bp, 7 predicted proteins | sample DOMMetBare3Fresh_2_FD_59485 | JGI IMG/M metagenome (GOLD analysis project Ga0062380, IMG submission 59485) | Wetland sediment microbial communities from St. Louis River estuary, USA, under dissolved organic matter induced mercury methylation -... | ecosystem: Environmental > Aquatic > Freshwater... | reverse complement strand
GCAGGATGATGGCGAATTCATCGCCCCCATAGCGGGCCGCCGTGTCCACACCCCGAAGTTCGTTACGCAAACTCTCGGCTATCATTCGCAGGGCATTATCACCCTCCTCATGTCCCAAACGATCGTTAATCTGTTTCAATTTATCGAGATCCAGCATGACGAGCGAAAGTTTTTGGCGCGTTCGCACTGCAAACTGCAGGTCTCGCTCCAGCTGCATTTCGAAAGCACGCCGGTTATAGCAGTTTGTCAATCCATCTGTGAGAGCTTGCTGTTGCAGTTGGGTGAACAGATGGGCCTGGTTGATGGCTACCGTAATTTGATCGGCTACGGTGTGCAACAGCAGCAGTTCACTTTCAGTCCAGCAGCGGGTGGCATCGTCTGAGCGAATCAGCAGCATACCAATCAGCCGACCCTGGTGATTCAAGGTGACCACCGCACGCGGCAGAATCGTTTCCAGTTGACTGTTATCGCTGAGGATTTCGTTTTCTGGGGTTTCGGCAAGTTCCATTCCCAGGGTCTCGAGATCCTTCATCAGCGCCGACTCCTCGAGACTATAGTTTTTAGTAGCGGGATTCAAATAGAACTTGGTGGTTTGCCCTTCTCCGCGATGGTCGCCGACACGCAAACCACAGGAACTAGCGTTCAGCACCCGGCCGACTTCGGCGGCTGCGGTCTCAAGGATGCTGTCGAGTTCAAGCGAATTTCGTATTGCCGTTGCGATACGATTAACTGCGATTTCTCGCTCGCCCTGGGATTGCAGGAGTTGGGCAAGCTTGGTTGTGACGCTCAGCGTGAGTTGCAGCGAAGTGGCTTTGGGCATCGACTGGCGCACCGCCTCCGCGAATAGCTCTCCGTCTTCCGGGAACTCTGCACTGATGCGGGCCATTAAATACTCGAGCGCTGAATAGACGATATCGGGCTCAAACGTCCAAAATACATCGCAGCCAAAAACGTCCGGCCTGGTTTGGTCGTCACCGGGAGGCGAGACAATCAGGGCCGAGAATCGTGCGTCGGCGATTACCACGAAGCGATCGTTAGGCCTGGAGTCGGAGTCCGACTCAAGAAACACGAATTGAGAATCCCGGCGCTGACTTACGTCAAGCAACGGGTCATCGTCACCAACCAGAAAGAACGAGCTTTGGGCAACGCTTCCCAACTTTTTCAAGCGATCCAGTTCACGACTGCTCCGCCTGGTCACCCGCGGAAAGCTCTCAATCACCAGAGCGTTCAGCTTGTTTTCCAGAACCACATCTTCCAGATAGCGATGCAGCTGGGAGAGGGTGTGCTCAGCACAGCGGACCGGCATCAGCTGCCGGGAGTGTTGAGTCAATAGCGAGTGAAAAAGCGAATGCATACGACGAACTAATTACGTAAGTTGACGCAGGGTGAGATGAGTGGTGGGATAGATGGAGCGACGGTAGCTCCGATTCAAGGCAGTTCATTCTGACACAGGATCAACAAGCTTGTCTACGAAAACCCGACAACGGGAGTGTCTTCAGATTAGGACGCAACCCCGTTGAATTCATAGACTTTGGGCGCCGGGCCTTAGGGCTCAGGACACGAGCCGGGCATAGGTGCTAAGCGCCACGGCTGCGAGGTTTCCGGCATCGTCATGAGCTTCGGCGGAGATGGTCAGCAAGCGGCGGCCGGCCTTTAGAATCCTTGCTTTACAGGTAACGGATCCCTCAGTGACGGCCTTCAAATAATGAACATTGAGATCGACGGTGGTGAAGTTCTCTGCCCGAGTGAGCTGCGCGACGATCGCAAAGGCGGTGGCAGTGTCTATCAGAGAAGCCATCGCCCCTCCATGCAGCAGTCCCTGGTTCTGAATGAGCTCAGGGCGAATTTCCAGTCGCAGGGTCACCGATCCATGCGTCGCCTCCACCAATTCAATTCCCAGGAAGCGGGCAAAGGGGACCTCGCCCAGGAGTGCCCGCAAGTGCTTGAGGTCCCCCGCAACGATTTCTTCGGGTCCGCTATCAGGCACGATAACCCTCACCAGGTTGCTTCGGCTCGACGATTACCGCAGTGCCATAACAAAGCACTTCGGTGACCCCGGCGGAGAGCTCCGTGGTGTCGTAACGGGCTCCAATGACCGCATTGGCTCCTATTTCAGTCGCGTGCTGGATCATGATGTCAAAGGCGTCTCGACGTGTCTGTTCACAGAGCTTGGTCCAGACTGTGATGTTGCCGCCAACAACCGTTTGCAGAGTAGCGCCGAGAGTTGCGAAGATGTTGCGCGAACGCACGACGATGCCACGCACTACACCCAGATTCTGTTCTATCCTGTAATTAGGCAGTTCGAATGCCGTCGTCACCATGCCATGTGATACGGAATAGCGCGGCGGGCTGACCTCATAGGGCACACTTCGTTGCAGGGGATCATTATTCATGGCTTTTTCCTTGATGACCTCTGTTTGTGGAACAACGTGGCCCGAGGGGACCTTTGTTCGCGTTTCTGATTCCAAACATACCGCTGCAGGTCACAGCGGCCCCGTTCATCAAATTCGATACCTTCTTGTTCCAACATGAGTTGCTGTTTGTTGGCTGGCAGGAGCAGGTTGCCGGTTGAGCAGGCGCCCTGCGCGTTTATTACCCGATGCCAGGGCAAATCTCCCACGGCGGAATGCATCACGAAACCGATTGTGCGTGGTGTGTAACCTTCACCCAGGAGCGCCGCCAATTGTCCATAGGTCATTACGCGGCCGCTGGGAATGCGCCGGACCAACTTGAACACTCGCTCTCGATACTTCGGGTCCCTCAATGAAGTACAGCACGCCTTCTAATTGGCGGTGCGCAGAACCACTCGAGCCGGTGCGCCGTCACCGGCGCCGCCTGCAATCTTTAACGGCAGACATATTAACTCGTAAATTCCAGCCGCGACCGCGCGCAAATCAAGACCCTCAATAATGATCACGCCGGCGGAAAGTAATTCCTCATGCGTTTCGTAACGCGGCGGCTGAAACTGCTCCACCGACAGATAATCAATACCTACCAATCTTACTCCACCCGCGACCAGGCAACGCGCCGCCGGTGGAGAAATATATGTGTAGTCAGCGCGGAACTGGCCTTCCGGATTGTTCCAGAAAGCCGAGTTACGAGTCTTGAAGAGCACTCGCTCAGTTCCGCGAGGAACCTGGTGCTTAATATGCGTATCTGTGATCTCCAGAACATCGTCCGAGATTTCGATAACCTGAACCTCTCCGATCAAGGTTTCGAGGTCCAATGCCGCGAGCTTGGCCCCTCCCGGTATGAAATGCGCCGGGGCATCGACGTGGGTTCCCGTATGAGCCCCAAAGTCTATCGCAGTGACGTTGGCCGGATCGCCCCGGTCGAGCGCCAGCCATTGCTTGATTTCCACACCGGGATCGCCCGGGTAAGTGGGCAAGAGTGTGGAAATAGGGACGCTGACATCGTAAAAAGTCATTAATTACAGCTTCCTCTGCTCTTTGCTGAAAGTGCCGGCGGGGATAGTACCGCAAGTGTCTTCTTGACCGCACCCTGCCAGCGGTCCCGCGCTCCGTTGGAAATAAAGTTATAGGTCAACGCCGCGATCTGAGCACGCTCTGAGCGTGCGGTCCGAGGGGGCTGGTTGCGAGCCGTCACGCCGATACGCTAGCATCAAGCGAACTAATGATTCATAGTGGAGACCAAATATTACTGCGCTAACAACTGAAAATTCCACACCGCACCTTGCAGCCTCGAGTTATCTGAATAGTGCACCGCTGTTGTGGAGCTTTACGCACGGCTCGCGTCAGGGGACCGTCGAACTCGTCGATGCGGTGCCGGCGCGTTGTGCCGCTTTGCTCGAAGCAGCTGCGGCCGACGTCGCCCTCGTGCCGATCATTGAGTCTCAACGCATTGCAAACGGACTCCTGGTGCCGCATGTTTGTGTCGGCTCGCGCGAACAGGTGCGCAGTGTGGTGCTCATTACCCGAGCTGATGACCTGAAGGATATTCGCAGTATTGCGCTGGATGAATCTTCGCGGACTTCGGCTGCTTTGTTGAAAATCATTTTTCGCGAGTTCCTGGGCCACGAGCCTGACTGGCGTCCGTATGCTCCCAATCTCGACAAAATGCTCTCCGAGCATGACGGGGCGTTAATGATTGGTGATCCCGCGATGAGATTTGCGCGCGATAACCTGCAAATAATCGATCTCGCCTCCCTGTGGCGGGCGCAAACGGGATTGGGATTTGTCTTTGCCATGTGGATGATACGCAATGATGCCCCGCCTGCCGCCTACCAGATTGACTTTGCTGGCGCCCGGGATGAAGGCGTCGCAAGTACGGAGCAGATTATTGATTTTTACGAGCCATTACTAGGTCTCTCGCGAACAGAGCTCCGCACCTACCTGAGTGAAAACATCAGTTTCGCACCCGATGACGAAATGCTCGCAGGCATGGATCTCTTTTTCAGATTGGCTCACAAACATGGCATCATCCCGGAAGTAAAGGCGTTGCGGTATGTTTGAAAAGCCATCTGCGGCCTACCGCAGGCTTTCGGCCGACAGGTCGCTGCAAAAGTCATTCGTAACGAGCTCGAGAGGACGGTACCCTGCGCGCTTTTAAATAGTTTGCACATGTCTTAGTATTCGAATTAGTCCAATGAATACCATTTCCAACATTCAAGAAATTCTTGATCGTGTCCTGTCAGGCGAGCGCATGACCGGGGCGGAATGCACCGCACTGCTTGAGTCTTACGACATCGCACGGATTGGCGTCGCTGCCGATGAAGTCCGCCGGCGCCGGCATGCCGCTAACGTAGTCACCTACATTATCGATCGGAACATCAATTACACGAACATTTGCAACGTCGTTTGTACCTTCTGCGCCTTCTACCGGCGACCGGGTGCGGCTGATACCTACGTGCGGACGCTCGCAGAGATTTGCGAGAAAATTGACGAGACCATCGCGCTGGGTGGTACTGGTGTGTTGATGCAGGGCGGCTTACACCCTGATTTTGGTATCGAATGGTACGAGGATTTGCTGCGCACGCTGCACGCCAGATATCCGCACTTCCAGCTTCATTGTTTCTCGCCGCCGGAAATCCACAATATCCATCTCATCTCCGGTCTGGATTATGAAACAATCATGGCCCGTCTGCGGGATGCGGGACTCTACAGTATGCCGGGCGGAGGCGCAGAAATTCTTGATGACGAAGTACGGAAACGTGTCGCCACCAAGTGCACAACGGATGAATGGCTCGCGGTGATGCGCGCCACGCACCGGGTGGGATTGCGGTCAAGCGCCACGATGATGTTCGGAATCGGCGACAAGATCGAACATCGCGTTCGTCATTTGCAGCGCATCCGCGATTTGCAGGATGAAACCGGTGGCTTTACGGCCTTCATCCCCTGGACTTTTCAACGTGAGAAGACTGCCCTGGGTCGTCGTATCAAGGATGAACCGACTGGGATCGACTATCTCAAAATGCTCGCTGTCTCGCGACTGTTTCTCGATAACATCGAAAATGTTCAGTCATCATGGCTAACGCAGGGGTTGCGCCTGGGACAGGTGGCGCTGCGATTCGGGGCCAACGACATGGGCTCGGTAATGATTGAAGAGAACGTTGTTTCAGCCGCCGGCGCGCACAATGAGGCCGATGAAAAGATGCTCCGCTACCTCATTCGCGAGGCTGGGTTTATTCCGCAACAACGCGACATTCTCTATCGCAAGGTAGATCGCCAGGAATCACCCTTAATGGATCCGAGCCAGTCTGTGCCCTTGCACGAACTGTCGGTGGCAATTGCAGATTGAGTTCTCGTTTTATCCGTTCACATTCAAGCTGCTAAATTCGGCTCCGCTTATGTCCGCCGCACGTGCTCCTATTACAACCCTGCTTTTCGATTGGGATGGAACGCTTGCAGATTCAGCCAGCCTGGGCCTGCTGGCATTTCAAAAATCGTTTGCCGAACTGGGCTTCGAGTTTTCCCTCGACATATACGAGGCTAAATATTCTCCTAATTGGTACGCCACCTATGAGGCACTGGGCCTGCCGAAGGAAAAATGGCAATCCGCCGACGACTTGTGGTTGCGACACTACGGGGAACAGACCGCGCCCTTGATCGCAGGCGTGACTGAAACGTTGCTTGATTTGCATGCTAAGGGTTATCGCCTTGGCGTCGTGAGCAGTGGCAGTGAAAACCGGATATGTCGTGAGATTGCACAGTCCCCTTTACGCAATGTCTTTCAGGCGATAGTCTGCAACGAGCATATCGCCAACAAGAAACCCCATCCGGAAGGACTTGAACTCGGACTGCGGCAGTTGTGCAGTACGAGCACCGAGTCCTGCTACATTGGCGACGCGCCGGAGGATATTCAAATGGGGAAAACGGCCGGCGTGATGACGATTGGAGTGCTGAGCGACTATCCGAGCAGCTCTCGTTTGCCATCCTCGGCGCCCGATCTTCTGCTCCAATCTCTGACTGAGCTCTCACGCCACTTTTGATTTTCAGACTGGCCTTTGTTCTCGCGATCTGACTCCCAAAGGGAGGTTCTCAAAGAGTCATCCGCTTGCGGAACGGGCAGCGAGGAAGGATTCTCGAACCAGGTCATTGAACCGTTCCGGGTGTTCCTGTTCGGGCAGCATACGACAGTAATCAAATACTTCCACGCGAACGCTGGCATTCGACTGTGACAGGGCAAGGGCGCTCTCCAGCGGGGTAGTCAGATCCTGCTTGCCCCAGATGAGAACCGTCGGCTTACTCAGCCGCGCGAAAGCGCCGCGCATGTCGGTGTTGAGATAGCCGGCCAGGAACGCAGCGATGGCATGCTGTGCTCCGGGCTGGTGGCTGGTGGCGTAAAGGTGGGCCACCAGGCGGTCAGTCACTCGGCGGTGATCGTAAAAAAGGTGCCGACGCGCGTAATCGCGAATGCTGCGCTCGCTCGCCATCACATTATGAAATGAAGTTCCCAGCACCGGCGACTGTAGGAGACCGTAGAAGGCCGCATTCGCCATGCCGGGCCGGCTGCGGAAACTCTGGCCCCCGCCGGGAGCGTTGAGGACTAGAGAATTAACCAGTTCCGAATGTTCGTCCGCCACCCGCACGGCATAAGCGGCGCCCAGCGAGCTGGCGATCAGGTTTGCCGGATAGCCGCATACTTCACGAATGAAATCAGTGACCAATTCGACATAGAGGTCAGCCGAATAAGGCGCCGAGCCGGGTTTTTCCGAGAAGCCAAAGCCCAGCAGGTCCAGGGCAAACACGTTAAAGTCTTCAGCCAGAACGTTGAAGTTCTTCCGCCACATGAAGCTCGAAGAGCCTGGGCCGATGCCATGAACGAATAGCAGCGGAGGTCGTGAGCTTTTGGGACCGGCCGTCTTGAAAAAGACTTTGCCATACTTCCAACTAAAAAAGTCGGGCTGGCCAATCAGTGCGGTCACGTCCGGCTCGCTGGCCTGATGTCTGATGGCTGCGTTCAGTGCCGCCAGGGCAGCCACTCCCGCGCCGCCGGCCAGTACGCTTTTCCAAAAACTGCCGAGCTTACTCATGGAAGTAGAGTTCGCTAAATTTCCGTTTGGCGATTGCTTGATTGAGTCCCGTTTTGTGTTATCCAGGCGCAGGTCAAAGTTTGCTCGCAGCCAAACGACAAACCGGAGTTTGTCGGTCTAAGAAATCACAGAAATGCGAAGTCGAACTGCTCCTGATGAATGGTTGCGTCGCTGGTAACATCGACCGGCCCGAGATAGTCTTCGACGGCATGCAAAACATCTCGCTCAGGTCCGCGCAGGGTGCGTGCAACTTCAGGATTTATACGTAGCAGCACTTGCTTGCTCTTAAGTTCACCGGAGCGCGCCAATCGCCTCGCATCTTCCAGAATCTCATAGCAGACGGTTTGCGGGGATTTCAACAATCCGGCGCCCTGACAGGTTTGACAAGGGGCACAGAGGGTCCGCTCCAGCGATTGCTTGACCCGTTTGCGGGTCATGATTACGAGGCCAAAATCATTGAACGACAGGACCTTGGTTGGCGATTTGTCGTCGCGTAAAGCGTCCTGAAGCGTGGTCATAACGCGCTGGCGGTTGCGCCGCTCTTCCATGTCAATCAGGTCGAGCACGATGATGCCACCCAGATCGCGCAGTCGAATTTGTCTGACGATTTCTTCTACGGCTTCAAGGTTGGTGCGGGTAATCGTATCTTCCAGGCGACCGCTGCCGCGACCAACGAACTTGCCGGTATTGACATCGATGGCCACCAAAGCTTCCGTCTGGTTTATAACCAGGTAACCTCCCGATTTGAGCCACACACGCGGTTTAATCGCCTTATCAATCTCTGTTTGCACGCCATACGCTTCCAGAATGGGTGTTTCCCGCGTGTAGAGCTTGACGCGCTTGACCATGCGCGGCTGAATGCGGTTCACGAACTCTACTATCCGTTCGTATTCTTCTTCCGAATCCACGCGGATGGTGGCAAAGTCATCGGATAGTTGATCCCGAAGGATGCGCTGCACCAGGTCGAGGTCTTTGTGGACGAGGGTGGCAGGCTTGGCCTTTTCGGCGGCAGCGCGAATATCCAGCCAGGTACGGACCAGGTATCGCACGTCTTCGCGCATTTCACCCTCGCTGATGCCCACCCCGGCAGTGCGAACGATAAATCCTCCTGAGGGGATTTCCTCGGAAGCCACAATGACCTGGATGAGTTTGCGGAGCCGGTGTCGTTCACTGTCAGACTCAATCTTGCGCGACACTCCAACATGTTCAACGGTAGGCATATAGACCAGAAAGCGACCCGGTAGGGCGATATGCGAAGTAATGCGCGCACCTTTCTTCGCGATCGGTTCCTTAGCGATTTGAACGAGAATTTCCTGGCCTTCCTTTAACAGGTCCGTAATCGTTGGCTGATGTCGTTCGCGGCGAGGAATATTGCGATTAGCGCGATTGCTTGTTGGCCGTCGATCCCGCTGTTGTCGCTCCGGGGCTGGCGCCGGTGGCGGAGTTGCAGGAAGAGCGACTTCTACTGGCTCGTCCGCCATTTCAGAAATTGCGGGCTCATCAGGAATACCTGTAACCTCAAGCGGCTCTTCGCCGGCTTCGGTAGCGGCCGTTCCGTTTGTCTCTGGTTTGGCCTTGGCGCCGGGACGCCGACGCCTGCGTCCGCCGCGGCGGGTGGCGAACTCGCCGCGTGAGCGCCCCTGGGTAATCCGCGCCTCGCCATCTTCGTGTTCGTCCGTTACCGCTCCTGCATCGGCGGTCAGTGCGGGAGCAACGGTCACTTTGGATTTCTTTCTTGGCGCAGCGGCTTTCTTTGTAGCGGTTGGCTTCTTCCCACCAACCTTGGCAGCAGGCGTCTTAGGGCCGCCACGTTTCTTTTTCTCGCGCGCCTTCTCAGTTCCCGAGGCCGTTACTGTAGCTTCCGACCTGGTTTCAGCAGCAGCGCGCGCCTCCGCCTCTTCCTCGTCGCTGACGCGTTCAAATGAAGCTTGGCCAGCCAGCGTTTCACCCGCGTCATCTGTGAAGGAATCAAGATGGGCTGCGATGGGCTCAATCGGGCGGCGGGCGGCCGGCTGGGAAGGGGCGTCACCGTCGTCGATTCTTTGAAAAGAGCTGCTGGGGTAGTCGTCTCGCAGCACAGAGCCTACTTCTGCTGTACGCAGATCCTCGCCAAGATTAAATTCGCCGGCATGGATTTGGTCAAAAAGTCGTTCCTGGAGACGCGCGTCTTTAAACATTTCGCCGGTCCCGGCCGCTTCCTCATCGTCCACGATGCGCTGAATGGATGGATCCGAGACCACAAAAGGCGTGGTAATGACTTCGGCTTCGGATCCCGCCTGCAGGGAAGGCTGGCGGGCTTCATCGTAATCCGCACCGCGGCCGCGGCGCCGGCCGCGGCGGCCACGACGCCGTGCGCCACCGGCTTCACCCTCCGCTGTGGCGTCGCCCGCGGTTTCGGCAAGCGCCGTGTCCGTGACGTCTATGACTTCCCCGGCCTGTTCAGCCTCGCGCAGGGGTTCAACCCGTTCCTGCGTGGCTTCGATGCGATGTTCGCGTTCGACCCGCCCCTGGGCGATTTGTTCAGCGGCAGCTCTTTCGGCATCCGCGCCTTCACCCTTCTTGGCTTTGTCGATCACGATGCGTTCGAACTCTTCTTCTTCATCGAAAAAGTCCGAGACGTAGAGGAAGGCATCGCGCTCAAGGCCCACATCGACAAAGGCGGACTGCATGCCCGGCAAGACACGCATCACGCGCCCTTTATAGATGTTGCCGACGATGCCTTGTTCGG
>Ga0062380_10000175_pt1 | contig 10321 bp, 8 predicted proteins | sample DOMMetBare3Fresh_2_FD_59485 | JGI IMG/M metagenome (GOLD analysis project Ga0062380, IMG submission 59485) | Wetland sediment microbial communities from St. Louis River estuary, USA, under dissolved organic matter induced mercury methylation -... | ecosystem: Environmental > Aquatic > Freshwater... | reverse complement strand
TGGATCAGCCGACCATCGTCAGGCCGCCGCTGACGCTGAGCACCTGGCCGGTGACGTAGGACGCGCCGTCGCCGGCGAAGAACACCACCGCGTCGGCCACTTCCTCGGGCTTGCCCAGCCGACGGAACGGGATCGCCTTGGTCAGTGCATCCTTGACCTTGTCGGGCACGGCGGCCATCAGCGGAGTGTCGGTGGGTCCGGGGCAGACGCAATTGACGCTGATCTGGTAGCGGGCGGTTTCGCGGGCCAGCGATTTGGTGAAGGCGATCAGTCCGCCCTTGGCGGCCGAGTACACCGTCTCGCCCAGGCTGCCGACACGGCCGGCATCGCTCGCGATGTTGACGATGCGGCCGCTGGCGCGCTGGATCATCGCCGGCAGCAAGGCCTTGGCCAACGTCATCGGCCCCATCAGGTTGAGCGCGATGAGCTTGTTCCAGAAGTCGGGCGTGCCCTCGACGAAGGGTGCGGTGCGGCCCCAGCCGGCGCCGTTGACGAGGATGTCGATGGCGCCGAAGCGCGCCTGCACCGCCTGCGCGAAGGCCTCGATCGAGGCGGCGTCGGTCATGTCGACGGCCATGAAGTCGCTCTTCAGGCCGGCCTGGCGGATTGCCGCCGCGGTGGCCTCGCCCGAGCCGGCGTCGATGTCGGCGGCGACGACGGTGGCGCCGGCGCGGGCCAGCGCCCACGCGGTGGCCTTGCCGATGCCGGAGCCGGCGCCGGTGACGATGGCGGTCTTGTGGGCGATGCTCATGCGAGGGGTCCTTTCGATGGGGTTGCGGTTGTTCAGCGCTTGGCCAGGAAGTCGTTGACCTTGCGGCGGGTTTCCGGGTGATCGTAGAGCGCGCGGGTCTCGCGCAGCTCGTCGGCGTAGCCGTCGCGGGCGGGGTCGAAGGCGGCGGCGATGCAGCGCTTGTTGGCCGCCAGCGCCGCCTTCGGGCTGGCCGCATAACGCTCGGCCAGCGCGTACGCGAACTCGGCCAGCTCGGCGCGCGGCCTCGCCCACTGCACCAGCCCCAGGCTTTCGGCCTGCGCGCCGTCGAGCACCTCGGCGCCGAGGATCAGGCGCCGCGCCAGCCCCGGACCGCACAGGCGCGTCAGCCGCTGCGTGCCGCCGGCGCCGGGCACCAGACCCAGGCGCGCCTCGGGCAGGCCGATCTTGGCTTCGTGCGCCGCCACCCGCAGGTCGCAGGCCAGCGCGAGCTCGAAGCCGCCGCCCAGCGCCGAGGTCGAGATCTCGGCCAGCGTGACCAGCGGCGCCGTCTCCAGGCGTGCGAACAGGCGCTGCATCCGGCGCACCACCTCGGTCATCGCGTCGGGGCCCTGCGGCGTCGAGAAGCACTCGCGCATCAGGCCCAGGTCGGCGCCGGCGCAAAAGGCCCGCTGGTCGCTGCGCAGGTGCAGCACCGAGACTTCGGGGTCCTCGATCGCGTGGTCGAGCGCGGCGTCGAGCTGCGCGATCAGCCCGGCGTCCAGCGCATTGACCGGCGGACGCGACATCGTCGCGATCAACACCCGACCGCTGCGTTCGGTGGTCACCATCTGCGTCATCGCGTCACTCCAGCGTGCGGTGCAGCTCCTGCAGCTTGCGCCGCAGCAGCTTGCCGGTCGGTCCGCGCGGCAGCGCGTCCACCGGGTGCAGCCAGCGCGGCCGCTGGTGCGGCGGCAGCGCCGCCGCGCCCGCGCGCAGCGCTTCGGCGACGGTGTCGCGATCGTTGGCGACGAAGAACAGCGCCACCGCATCGACGCCGTCGCGGTCGGGCACGCACACCGCCGCGGCCTCGCGCACGCCACCGGTCTGCGAGAGCAGCCGCTCCTCGAGCTCGACCAGGTTGACCCAGCGCCCATGGATCTTGACCAGCGAATCCTCGCGACCGGCGAAGCGCCAGCCAGCGGCGCGCTCGTCGACGAAGAGGTCGGCCGGGCAGAACACGCCGTCGCGGAAGTGCTCGGCCTGCGCCTGCGGCCGGTCGAGGTAGCCCAGCGCGAGTGTCGAGGCACCGATGCGGATGCGCGCGGGCAGCCCGGCGGCGACGGTCTCCAACGGCTCGATGTCCACCCCCGGCGAGGGTGTGAAGCCCTGGCCGTCGCCGCGGTCGAGCATCACCAGGATCAGGGTCTCGGAGGCGCCGTAGCCGTTGACGATGGTCAGTCCGGTCTGCCGCCGCCACTCGTCGCGCAGGCTGGGCGGCAGCGCCTCGCCCGCCGACACGCACATGCGCACGCCGGCCTGGGCGATGCCCGGCGCCAGCCCTTCATGGAGCAGGTTGCGGTACAGCGAGGGCACGCTCATCAGCACCGTCGGGCGGTGGGCCGCGACGCTGGCGGCCACGCCGGCGGCCGTCGGCCACTGCGGATCGATGATCACGGTGGCGCCGATCTTCAGCCCGGCGTAGAGCGCATTGGTCTGCGGGTAGGAGAAGAACAGCTTCGAGCTCGCGAGCAGGCGGTCGCCGGCGACGATGCCCAGCCCCTCGCGCGAGACGCGCTCGATCTCGCGCACGAAGCGGTGCGCGTGCACCACCGCCTTGGGCTTGCCGGAGGTGCCCGACGAGTGGCACCAGAAGGCCGGCGCGTCCTCGTGCATCGGCTGGGCGGCGATCGGCGTGGCGCGGGCGAGCATGCCCCGCCATTCGTCGACCCGCAGCACGCGCTCGTGCCAGGGCGGTGCGGTGTCGTCGGCCGACTCGGCCAGGATGACCTGGAAGCCGGCCTCGTCGACGATGTATTGCCACTCGGCCGTCGGCACCCGCGGATTGACCGGCACCGCGATCGCACCGGCCCACATCGCGCCGAGGTGGGCGGCCACCCATTCGACGCCGTCGGGCAGCTTGATCGCCACCCGGGCGCCGGGGCCGACACCGCGCGAGCGCCACACCGCCGCGGCGCGGCCGGCAAGCTCGCGCAGTTCGCCGTAGTTCAGGCTGTCGGCGCCGCAGCACAGCGCGATGTGTTGCGCGTCGTGGCCGGCGAGCAGCGCCTCGGCGGCGTTGAGCGACGAGCCCGGCCGCGCCTGCAGGGTGGCCCCATGGGGGTCGCCGGCGAAACGCAGCGGCCGGCCGGCGCGCCAGTTGTCGCGCTCGGTGGCGAGGATGGCGGCGTGCTCGCGTTCCTCGGCGGCGAGTTCGCGGAACAGCTGCTCCTCGGCCGATCCGTCGCGTGAGCGACTGGCGCAGGCGCCGAAGAACTCGGCAGCGCGTTTCTCGAGGCCGATCGCGATGCGGAACAGGTTGTCCGGATCCTGCGGGCGGTTCTCCACATCCGCGAAGATTGCTGCGACCTCGATGCGAAACCAAGTCGAAGGCTCGGGCACGTCGATGTGGTAGCGCTGCGCCAGCGTTTCCATGTGCGCGCCTTCCATCAGCGCGAAGTCGCCGAACAGCTTGGCGAGCTGCGGGTCGGCGCTGTCGGCGGCGGCGCGTTGGTAGAACGCGCGACCGCCGAGCTCGATCTCGAAGGCCATGCGGATGCCCTCCAGCGCCGAGGCCTCGTCCAGCCGCCGGGCGTCTGGCAGCTCGAGCTCGTGGCCGCACTCGGGGCACAGCCCGTAGGGAATCGCGAAGCCTTCGCAGACGTGGCCGCAGTTGCCGCAGCGCCAGAGCAGGTTGGCATAGGCGCAGCACAGGTACCTGCCCTGGTCCTCGTCGGCGACCGGCCGGTGGCACGTCGGGCACTGCTGCATGGTGTGGACTCCAGGCTCGTGGGGGTGCGGTGCAGGCTTCAGGCCGCGGCAAGTTCGCGCAGCAGACGCTGCGCATGCACCGCAGCGACCAGGCGACGGTAGTTCGACGGCGTCACCGTGGTGCGCATCGGGCTGACCTGTTTCTGCACCAGTTTGCCGACCCGCGCGAGGCCCTCGTCGTCGAGTGGCTTGCCGACCAGCGCCTGGGTGCCATCGAGCAGCAGCGGCTGCGAGTTGGTGCCGGTCAGCGCGATGCGCAGGCTGGCGATCGTGCGACCCTGCAGCGCGACGGCGCAGGACACGCCGGCGAGCGGGAAGTCCATCGCCCCGCGCACCCGCGCCTTGCGGTAGCCGCTGCGCAGCGCATACGCCGGCGCCGGCAGGTGGATGCGCGCGATCAGCTCGTCGCGTGCGATGGTCAGGCAGGACGCGCCATCGTCGCGATAGCACTCCGTGAGCGCGAGGCGGCGGCTGCCGCGGACCGATTCGAGCTCGACCTCGGCGCCGAGCGCGATCAGTGCCGGTGCGAGGTCGCCGCTGAAGGCGGCATGGCAGCGCTGGCCCTGCGGCGCGACATGGCAGGTCTGGCCGTTGCGCTTGAGGCACCAGCCGTTGGCCTGGCGCCACCACTCGCTCTGGTTGTAGTACACGCAACGGGTGTCGACGCACAGGTTGCCGCCGAGCGTCGCGGCGCTGCGGTGGCCGGGGCCGGCGGCGGTGCGGGCGGCTTCGCCGATCGCGGCCCAGGGTCCGGACAGCCGGGCGTCGGCGGCGAGTTGCGCCAGCGTGACCCGCGCGCCGATCACGCCGCCCTCGGCGCCGAGATCGAACCCGGCCAGGCCGCCGACCGCGCCGAGATCGACCAGCACCGGCGGCCGCTCGATGCCGCGCCTGAGGTTGGGCACCAGGTCGGTGCCGCCGGCAAGCAGCCGCGCGCCGGGCTCGGTCGCCAGCAGCGCGGCGGCCTCGGCCACGGTGGCCGGTCGCGCGAGACGGAAATCGGGCATGCGTTCCATCTCACGTGACCTCGGGCGTGGTTGGCTTCGAAGCGGCGGCGCGGCGCGCCTGCTGCTTGAGTTCGCGCTGGCGCAGGTGCAAGGCCTCGAGCAGCCGGTCGGGCGTCAGCGGCATCACCGGGATGCGCAGGCCCACGGCGTCGTGGATGGCCGCGGCCAGCGCCGGCGGGAAGCCGTGCAGCGCACCTTCGCTGGCCTCCTTGGCGCCGAAGGGGCCCAGCGGATCGTTGCTCTCGACGATGATCACCTCGATCGGCGGCGACTCGACGATCGTCGGCATCCGGTAGTCGATCAGGTTGGCGCGCAGCGGCAGGCCGTCGACGTACTGGGTCTCTTCGCTGAGCGCCTGGCCCATGCCCATCCACACCGCGCCCTGCACCTGTCCCTCGACGGCCAGCGGGTTGATCGCCTTGCCGCAGTCGTGCGCCACCCACACCTGCTCGACCTTGACCTGGCCGGTGTCCTCGTCGACCTCGACCTCGACCACCTGCGCCGCGTAGCTGAAGCCGGCGGTCGAGCCGACGGCGGCGCCGCGGAACTTGCCGCCCTGGGTCTCGGGCGGAGTCGACCAACTGCCCTTGACGGTCAGCGTGCCGGAATCGACCAGCGCCTCCTGCACCACCTGCGCCCAGTCGAGCACCTGGTCGGTGCCGATCACGCCGCAGCTCTCGCCGGCCCACTCGATCTCCTCGGGCGAGACCTGAAGGCGCCGCGCCGCGGCCTCGGTCAGCAGGCGCTTCAAGCCCTCGGCGGCACGCAGCGCGGCGTTGCCGACCATGAACGACACCCGCGACGAGTACGAGCCGTTGTCCTTGGGCGTGAGCGCGCTGTCGGTGGCCACCAGGCGGATGCGCGACATCGGCAGCAGCAGCACCTCGGCGACGACCTGGGTGATCAGCGTCGTCGAACCCTGGCCGATGTCCGAGGCGCCGGTGAGCACGGTGATGCCGCCGTCGAAATCAAGCTTGAGGTTGATCACCGCATGGGGCTCGCCGGTCCAGTGCACCGGCTTGGCGGATCCCGACACGTAATGCGAACAGGCCATGCCCAGGCCCCGCCGCCTTCCGGGCGCGCTGGGCAGCCTGCCGCGGCGCTCGTGCCAGCCGGAGGCCCGCTCGACCGCGTCCAGGCAGGCCGGCAGGCCGTAGGAGTTGACCTGCAGGTCGTTGAGCGTGCGGTGCGGGATCGGCGTGATCAGGTTGGCGCGCCGCACCGCGAACGCGTCCAGGCCGAGCATGACGGCCATCTCGTCGAGCATCGACTCGAAGGCGAAGCGCACCTGCACCGCGCCATGGCCGCGCATCGCGCCGCAGGGCGGCAGATTGGTGTACGCGCGGTATCCGCGGTAGCGCGACGCGCCCAGCTGGTACAGCGCATGCAGCAACGCGCCCGAGTACAGGATGGTCACCAGCCCGTAGCCGGCGTAGGCGCCGCCGCGCTGCACGACTTCGGCGTCGACGGCGGTGAGCTCGCCGCTGTTCTTCATGCCGAGCTTGAGCCGCACCTCGGTGGCCGGCCGCCCGCGGTGGGTGAGGAAGACCTCCTCGCGGGTGAGCTCGAGCTTGACCGTGCCACCGGCGGCCCTGGCCAGCAGCGCGGTGATCATCTCGAAGTTCAAGGGCTCGACGCGGTGACCGAAGCCGCCGCCGAGGAAGGGCTTGACGACCCGGATCTGGGCTTCGTCGAGACCCAGCGTCTGCGCCAGCATCAAGTGCAGGTAGTAGGGCACCTGGGTCACCGAGTGCACGGTCAGGCGCTCCTTCTCGCTCTCCCATTGCGCGATGGTGGCGTTGAGCTCGATCTGGCCATGGTAGACCTCGTTGCAGTCGAAGCGGCGCTCGAGCACCAGGTCGGCGGCGGCGAGACCGGCGTCGACGTCGCCGAAGTCCTGCTCGACCTTGCGCTCGACGTTGCCGGGCTTGCTCTCGTGCAGCTGCACCGCGCCCTCGGCGCGCGATTCGGCGGCGCTGAAGTAGGCCGGCAGCGGCTTGATGTCCAGGCGCACCGCCTTCAGCGCGGCCTCGGCCGCGGCCTCGTCGACGGCGGCCACCGCGACCAGTGGCTCGCCCCGGTAGCGCACCTTGTCGCGCGCCAGTGGCCACTCGTTTTGGGCGATGGGAATCACGCCGTAGGGGCCGGCGAAGTCCTGGCCGGTGACCACCGCGCGCACGCCGGGGATGGCGAGCGCGGCGTCGGTGTCGATGCCGTGGATCACGCCGTGCGCGAGGCTCGAACGCAGGATGCGGCCGACCAGCGGCTGGGTGCAGGGCAGGTCGGCGGTGTAGCGGGCGCGCCCGGTGACCTTGTCGATGCCGTCGACCAGCGGCGTGCGCTCGCCCACCGAGCGGGTGGCCGGCGCCGCGCCGTGGCGCAGGGAGACCGAGTCGAGCTTCATGCCTGCGCCCCGGCGGCGGCCTGCACCGACTCGATGATCTTGACGTAGCCGGTGCAGCGGCACAGGTTGCCCGACAGCGCCTCGCGGATCTGCGCCGGGCTGGGATCGGCGACCCGACGCAGCAGCGCTTCGGCGGCCATGACCATCCCGGGTGTGCAGAAGCCGCACTGGGTGCCCAGCTTTTCGTGGAACATGCGCTGCAGCCGGCTCATGCGGCCATGCGCGGACAGCTGCTCGATGGTCTCGACCTTCGCGCCCTCGACGCCGGCGGCCAGCGTGATGCAGGCCAGCCGCGGCTGATCGTTGATCAGCACCGTGCAGGCGCCGCACTCGCCGCCGTCGCAGCCCTGCTTGGTGCCGGTCAGGCCGAGCGCGTCGCGCAGGACGTCAATCAGCAGCGCGTTGTCCTTGACGGCGAGCTCGTGGACGCGGTCGTTCACGGTCAGGGTCAGCAGTCTCTTGCTCAAGATCTCACACTCCCTTGGGTCGCAGGTCGCGCACGCGCACCGCCTTGCCCTGCGAACGCGGGATCTGGCCCGGCGACTTGACGATCACCTGGGTGGTGATGCCGACGATCGACTTGATGTGGTGCGACACGTCGTTCGCGACGGCCGGGAAACCCTCGGCCGCGAGCCCGGGCTGGGCTTCGACCTCGACCGTCACCTGGTCGAGATGGCCCTCGCGTTCGACCACCAGCTGGTAGTGCGGCGCGATGCCGGGACGGCCGACCAGCACCGCCTCGATCTGCGACGGGTAGACGTTGACGCCCCGGATGATCAGCATGTCGTCGCTGCGCCCGGCCACGCGCAGGATGCGCGCGTGGGTGCGGCCGCAGGCGCAGGTCTGGGTGTCGAGGCGGGTGATGTCGCGGGTGCGATAACGCAGCATCGGCAGGGCCTGCTTGGTCAGCGTCGTGATCACCAGCTCGCCCGCGGCGCCGGCAGGCATCGGCTGCAGGGTGTCGGGATCGATGATCTCGAACAGGAAGTGATCCTCCCAGCCGTGCAGCCCGGCCTGGTGCGGGCACTCGCAGGCCACGCCGGGTCCCATGATCTCGGACAGGCCGTAGATGTCGACCGCCTTCAGGCCGATGCGCGCCTCGATCTCCTGGCGCATCGCCTGGCTCCAGGGCTCGGCGCCGAACAATCCGATGCGCAGCGCGCTCTTGCGCAGGTCCACGCCCTGCGACTCGGCGACCTCGGCCATCGCCAGCGCGTACGACGGCGTCGCGCACAGCACGCGGGCTCCGAAATCCATGATCAGCGTGATCTGGCGCTCGGTCGAGCCGCCCGACATCGGCACCACCACCGCGCCCAGGCGCTCGGCGCCGTAGTGCGCGCCGAGCCCGCCGGTGAACAGGCCGTAGCCGTAGGAGTTGTGGACCACGTCGCCGGGGCGGGTGCCGCCGGCGAACATCGAGCGCGCCATCAGGTCGGCCCAGTTCGACAGATCGTCCCGGGTGTAGCCGACGACGGTGGGCTTGCCGGTGGTGCCCGAGGACGCGTGCAGCCGCGCGATCTCGCCCAGCGGGCGCGCGAACATGCCGTAGGGGTAATGGTCGCGGAGGTCGGCCTTGACGGTGAAGGGCAGGTGGCGCACCTCGTCGAGCGAGCGCACCGCGTCGGGCGCGATGCCGGCCGCATCGAGCCGCTGGCGATGAAGGGCCACGCGGTCGTGGGCGTTGCGCAGCGTCTCACGCAGCCGCGCGAGCTGCAGCTCGGCCAGCTGCTCGCGCGGCATCGTCTCGACGGCCGCATCGAAGTAGTCGGCGCTGCGGCCCGCGGCGCTGGCGCCGGCCCTGGTCGTCGTCGTCGCACCCATGCGTGTCTCCTGCGTGTGGCGGTGTGGGAAAGGGCAAGTCGTTGCCGCGCTGGCAATCGGTGCAAGGGTTCGGCGTCAGCGCGGCACGCCGCGCACCGGCAGCCTGGCCAGCGCGAAGCCCTGGTTGTAGCCGGCGCGGGTGATCAGGCAATACTTCATCCAGGCGCCGGCGGCGAGCGCCGACGCCCCGGCGAGCGCACCGAGCATCGACGACGTCGGGGCCGGCAACAGGTCGACGGCCAGCGGCGCGAGCAGCACCAGCGGCAGCAGGGAGCCGCCGAACTGCAGCACGCCGCCGACCTGGTCGAGCACCCGGGTCGCGGGCGGCGCCGTGCGACCCGCCACGCGCCGGCGATAGATCGTCCACAAGGCCAGCCGCAGGAACATCAGCAGCACCAGCAGCAGCGGCAGCCAGGGCACGCGCGCCCCCAGCAGCGGCGCGAGGATCAACATCAATCCCGCGCCCTCGGTCAGGCCGGTGGCCATGACCAGCGGCCAGACCATGGGCTCGCGCCAGGCCGGGATGCCCTTGGCTCCGGTGATGATCCGGCCCTGGCAGAACACGAAGGCCAGCGCCAGCACGGCCACCACCGCGGCCAGCGAACCGACGCCTGCCGCCACCGCCAGCGCGCTGGGGAACAGCAAGGCGGCGACGAAGGCCTCGCGCGTCATCCACGAGCGCTGCGGATGGAACATCACATGCAGCGCACGCCAGGGTCGGCCGATCTCGAGCCAGACGCAGAACAGCCCGGCGCCAACCAGCGCCAGCCCCACCAGCGCCAGCACGCTGCGCAGCCTGGGCGGCATCGCCATCGCGAGCAGCAGCAGCCCGCCGCCGACACCGCCGAACATGAAGTTGCCGGCGGCGCGCCAGTCCCAGTGTGCCTGCTGCCAGGGGTTGGGCCCGAAGCTCATGGGGTGCCCTTTTCACCTTCGCCGTCGGTGGCGCTGCCCCAGATGTAGTGGAAGCCCGGGTTGGTGCCGAGTTCCTCGTGCATGCGGAAGCTCTGGTTCTCGGCCAGCAGCCTGGAGACGTTGCTGTTCGGATCCTCGCGGTCGCCGAAGCTCAGCACTTCGGCGATGCAGGCGTTGACGCAGGCCGGCGTGGCCTCGGGGTCGACGCCGGGCTTGAGGCCCTTGGCCAGGCCGTCGTCGATGCGCTCGACGCAGAAGGTGCATTTGGTGGCCACCCCCAGCCGCTTGCTGTCGTGGCGCTGGGCCTCGTGTGCCGACGCCTTGCCGTAGGCGTAGGTGGCGACGTCGGTCTTGTAGCGCGCCTGGTAGGGGCAGGCCACGGCGCAGTAGGCACAGCCGATGCACAGGTCGTAGTCGATGGTCACGATGCCGTCGGCGCGCTTCTTGGTCGCCGTGCTCGGGCACACGTCGAGGCAGGGTGGATCGGCGCAATGC
>Ga0062380_10000168_pt1 | contig 10455 bp, 8 predicted proteins | sample DOMMetBare3Fresh_2_FD_59485 | JGI IMG/M metagenome (GOLD analysis project Ga0062380, IMG submission 59485) | Wetland sediment microbial communities from St. Louis River estuary, USA, under dissolved organic matter induced mercury methylation -... | ecosystem: Environmental > Aquatic > Freshwater... | reverse complement strand
TCTCGCATTTAAAAAAAAGCTCAGCGCCGGTAAGTTCATTTAGTGTTTTTGAAGTTAGCACAGGTGTTTTATGAATAAATGATTTTATTCTTTCGTGTGCTTCTGATATTTGTTGAGCTGTGATTTCCATTTTTATTCTTTTACAACAGCCACACAATCTATTTCAATAGCGCAACCCCGGTTGAGTGTGCCACAGGGTACTACCACTCTTGCAGGCCGGTGTTCACCCATAATTTTGGAATAAGTTTCATTGAACTTCGCCCAGTTACCAATATCAGCAATAAACACACTTGTTTTTAAAATATGATTCAGATCGCTGTTACTTGCTTTTAAAATTGTTTCAATATTTTGCATGCAAAGTGCAGTCTGTTCTTCAATTGTTCCTAACTGCGCTTCGCCATTTGCATCCAGCGGTAACTGGCCACTGACAAATATTAGCCCGTTGTGAATAATAGCAGGGGAGTAGTGTCCCTTCGGCTTTTGCATTTCTGACGGGAAAATTGATTTTATTTCCATAAAAAATTATTTTGTTGAAATCCATTTTATACAAACCGGGTTTGGAATACTTATTCTTTTTCCTGTATCTGTGAGTAAGCCGGTTTCTTTATTTCTTTTAAAAATTACAATCTCATCACTATTCTGATTGGCTACTAATAAAAAATTTCCCGTTGGGTCAAAATTAAAATTACGTGGCGTTTTTCCAAGCGTTGATTGAAAACCCACCCAGGATAACTCACCGGTTTGCTGGTTAATCTTAAAAATACCTATTGTATTACTTTCTCCGCGGTTGGAAGCATATAAAAATTTTCCATCAGGAGAAACATGTATATCAGCGCTGCCGATTGTTCCCAAAAAATCACGGGGCAGTGCAGAAATATTTTGTAATAAATAAAGTCCGCCATCTTTTAATACACTGAAAACAGAAACTGAACCTGTTAATTCTTCCATCAGGTATGCAAATTTTCCATTGGGATGAATTTCAAAATGCCGGGGTCCTGAACCTGGTTCAAATACAACAAATGACATTTTATGCTCTGATAATTTTCCTGTTTTTTTATTAAAATTATAAAGCATCAGTTTATCCATTCCTAAATCCGGTACATATAATGTTTTATTATCCTTGCTTAAAACTGTTGCATGTACATGTGCTTCATCCTGCCTGCCCTGCACCACACTGCTGCCTTCATGAAGTATAGTTTGTGTGGCTATTGCAAGACTACCATTTGCATTTGCCGGCAAAACTGAAACAGATCCACTGCTGTAATTACCCACAAAAACCCATTTGCCGGTTTTGTCTACAGAAACATAACAGGGATGTTTACCGCCGGATTCCTGTTTATTCAGAAATGATAGAGAACCATTTTTTTTATCAAAAGAAAAAGAACTGATATACCCGGTTACTGTAAGCGGAGTAGTATCTGCATCTTCGTTCACAGCATATACAAATTTTTCATTGGGCGAAACAGTTAAAAAAGATGGATTGGATGTTTTTGCAGTACTGATATATTTATTTTCCCCGGTAAGTGTATTGAATTTATAAATATAAATACCCTCGCTTTTTGCAGATGTATAAGTGCCGGCTATTAAATAATACTCATTTGCTGATTGTGAAAAACCCAAAAAATGAAATTGTGATATAAAGACTATCAATAAATATTTTAGCATGTAAGAAAATTAGAATTTTAAAGATGCAGCGTATTGAGCCAGTGTTGTGTTTGGTTTCCCCAAATCGTTCCAGGTATTATCGCTTTCAAATTTTTCGGGGTATTTATTCAGCGCTTCACAGATATTGACAGCATAATTCAATTTGTTATTCATCATCCCGATTAATTTAATCGGCAACATCGGAGATTTAAAGATGCTGATTTTCTTTTTGCAATTAGAAACAAAAACTTTAGCGGCTTCATCAAACGTAAAGGCTTCGGGACCCTGTACCGTGTATTCCTGGTTGCTGTCACCGGCTTTTTTTAAAGCCCACGCAACCTGTACACCAAAATCTTTTGCTGCTATAAACCACATGGGTGCTTCTGATTTTCCAATCATCATCAACCGGTTTCCCTGCAGCATTTGTCTGTCAAAGGTTTCCATAAATGTTGACGGGTAAAAAATAGAACTGGGAATACCTGAGTGTTTTAAAGCATCAACTGCCGCATGTTTAATATCAAAAGCCCACCAGTTGAATCCATTCATTCCCCTGTAATTTTTTATCAGCGAAGAAATATAACCCAATCGTTTGATGCCGGTTTCTTTTGCTGCATACACAATATTTTTAATTCCTTCTTTTTCTGTTTGAAAATCTGATTTGCCCGAAGATTGTGAAATGGAAAGATTGGCGTAAACAATATCCTGTCCTAGCATGGCATCTTTTAAGGATTCAGGATTGTATACATCCCCAATGATTATTGGGATATTCGGAAACAGTTTATGTAATTTTTCTTTATCACGACCAAGCAATGTCAGGTTAAAACCTGCCCTGATTAATTCCTGTGCCACCGGCCGGCCCAACATACCACTTGCACCAATAAATAGAATTTTTTGCATGGACTAATATTTTTTTTGAAGCGATGAAATAACCAGTTTTAAAGTTTCATCATCATTCAGTGGACGTGGAATAAATTTTTCTCCAATAACTTTTTCATAAAGCTCAATATAACGATTTGAAATTGTATTGACCCACTCATCAGACATTGGCGGTACTACCTGTCCTTCTTTGCCCATAAAGTTATTGGCAATAAGCCATTCCCGCACAAATTCTTTGCTGAGTTGTTTTTGGCGTTCACCTGTTATTTGTCTTTCTTTAAAACCATCAGCATAAAAATAACGCGAAGAATCCGGTGTGTGTATTTCATCCATCAACATAATCTCATCACCGTTTTTTCCAAATTCATATTTGGTATCTGCAAGAATTAAGCCTTGTTTCGCTGCAATTTCTTTTCCTCTTTCAAAAAGTTTTAATGTCAGTTTACAAAGAATGTTCCATTCATTTTCAGTTGCTAAACCCCTAGCAATAATTTCCGCCGGAGAAATATCCTCATCATGCCCGGCATCCGCTTTTGTAGAAGGTGTAATAATGGGAGAAGGGAAAAAATCATTTTCTTTTAATCCATCAGGCATGGTTGCACCACATAGTTCTCTTTTACCAGATTGATATGTTCGCCAGGCATGACCTACTAAATTTCCCCTGACTACCATTTCTAATTTAAATGGTTTACATTTTATGCCTACAGAAACATTTGGCGCGGGTACATCTGTTAACCAGTTTGGGCAAATATCTTTTGTAGCATTTAGCATATAAGCGGCAATCTGGTTCAGTACTTGTCCCTTAAAAGGTATTAGTCTTGGTAGAATAACATCGAATGCAGAAATGCGATCAGATGCTTTCATAACCAACCATTGATTATTGATAGTATAGACATCTCTTACTTTTCCACTGTAAAATGCAGTTTGACCTGGGAAATTAAAAATAGCCATGCCCGAAAGTAATCCTGTGGTAAACCCTGCCCAATAGCCGGGGGCTCAAGATTTCAACAAATTATCCTTAATGTCTAAAAATTAGATTTTTAGATACAAATTACAATTCTTACTTTTCCATTACATTTTTAAACCAAAATTACCTTTATGAGTAAAAGCTTGCGCTTTATTGCTGCTAATCTGCTTGCAGCATTGATTTCTTGTTCAGCCATTGCACAATCTGTAACTATCAAGGGGTCTGTAACAAATTCGACCTCAAAAGAAGGCGTTCCTGCGGTTTCGGTAACAATAAAAGGTACAGCTCAGGGTACATATACCGATGACAAGGGTAACTTTTCAATTTCTACTACTTCAAAATTTCCTTTAACATTAGCTTTCAGTTCCGTAGGGTTTGAAGCAAAGGAAGTAAAAGTAAATAGCGCTTCTGATGTTTTAGATATCAGTTTTGTAGAAATATCTACTCTTGGCCAGGAAGTAGTCATGGCGGCTAACAGAACTCCGCAAAGAATATTAGAGTCACCTGTAACTGTTGAAAGATTAAGCTCTGCAGCATTAAGAAGCTCAGCTGTTCCCAGTTATTATGAAGCCATTGCCAATCTTAAAGGTGTGGATATGCATACTGCAAGTCTTACTTTCCGTACGATTACTACACGGGGCTTTGTAAGTAGTGGTAACAACCGACTGAATCAATTAATAGATGGTATGGATAACCAGGCGCCTGGTCTTAATTTTTCTGTAGGAAATATTGTGGGATTAACAGAATTAGATGTTGATAATATTGAGTTATTGTCTGGTGCATCCTCTGCACTTTATGGATCAGGAGGTATGAATGGAACTTTATTGCTTAATAGCAAAAATCCTTTTAAATATACCGGTCTAAGTTTTAATGTCAAACAGGGTATCATGCATACTGACGGTAGCCAAAGAAAAGCATCGCCTTATTATAACTGGAGTATGCGTTGGGCAAAAAATTTCAATAATAAACTTGCTTTTAAATTTGCATGGGAGTTGTTAAAAGCAGAAGATTGGCAAGCCAATGATTACAGAAATGTTGCTCGTACAGGTGTTTTATCTCAGTTAAAAGATGGAAACAGGATAACTGATCCAAACTATGACGGAGTTAATGTTTATGGTGATGAAACCAGTGCTAAACTGGATTTTGCAAATGTTGCAACAGGAGCTCAGGCTCAATTTAGAGCCGGCATTGCAGGTGCAAGCGGTGGATATTATGCTAATGTAGTTGATACTTTAAATAAATACATTCCAATTAATTCGACCTTTTCACAAATCAATTCTGCACTCCCTTCAATATTTCCTGGTCCATTTGCAGGATTGATTCCAACAGTTCAACAATTGCTACCTTTCTACTGGGGGCTTAGAAATAATTGGTATCCCAATAATCAATTCGTTTCCAGAACAGGATATAATGAAAGAGACCTTGTAGATTATGGAGCGTTGAATTTTAAATTTACTGCAGGATTACATTATAAAATAACCCCGGGTATTGAAGCATCATGGAACACCTATTGGGGTACAGGTACTACGGTTTATACTGGAGCTGACCGTTATTCATTGCGTAATTTTAAAATGGCACAGCACAGATTGGAGATTCGGCATAAAAACTGGTTCCTCCGTGGTTATACAACACAGGAGAACGCAGGAGAAGCTTACCAGGCTACTGCATTGGGAAGATTAATGCAGGAAGCTTTTAAACCAAGTCAGACTGTATGGTATCCTCAATATGTACAACAATATTTTACTTATGCATGGACAAACTTTGCTACAACCAATTCTGCACCGAGTCCATTTAATGCACATACATCTGCAAGAGCAGTTGCTGATGCAGGCATACCACTTCCAGGATCTGCAACTTTCAATACTTTAAAAGAGCAGATAAGATCAACCCCTATTGGCCAGGGAGGTTCAAAATTTCTTGACAGATCAGATTTATGGGCAGGCGAAGGCCAAATAAATATTTCAGATGCCCTTAATATTTCCGATAAAATAGAAATACTTGCCGGTGCACAATGGAAGCAATGGGTGATGAATTCCCAGGGAACAATTTTTGCAGATAGTGCCGGTGCAATTAAAATAAGTGAAACAGGCGAATATATGCAACTGAGGAAAAAATTATTTAATGAAATACTTACATTAACCGGCGCAGTGCGGTACGATAAGCAAACAAATTTTTCCGGGCAATGGACACCGCGGTTTACAGGAGTTGTTAGAATTGTAAAAGACAATAATATCCGGGCATCATTTCAAACAGCCTATCGCTTTCCTACAAACCAGGATCAGTATATTGATTTATTTACAGGAACAGTTACTTTAATTGGATGTTTACCACAATTTGTAACCAGGTATGGTTTAAATACAAATACATATACGGCTCAATCAGTTCAAGCTGGTGGTCCATTAGTGCCAGCTACAATAAACGTGGTAAAACCCGAAGCAGTTTCTTCTTATGAATTTGGTTACAAGGGTTTGATAAAGAAAAAACTCTTAATTGATTTTTATGCGTATTTCAGCCGTTACAAAGATTTCTTTGCACGGGTAGCTGTGGTTAAAGGAAATCCAAGTCCATTTGATCCGCTTACATCAAGAAATTATGCTTATATCCAGAATAGTCCGGACGATGTAAAGGCAACAGGTTGGGGACTTGGCCTTGAGTACCAGTTACCAAAAGGATTTATTGCCAGTGGAAATGTTTTTTCTGACAAACTCCGTGATTTACCTGTCGGATTCATTTCGTTTTTTAATGCACCAAAATACAGGTGGAACCTGGGTGTAAGAAATGAAAATATTTGTAAAAATATCGGCTTTAATATTACATCAAAATGGCAGGGTGAAACATATTATGAAGGCACATTCATCACCGGAACTTTACCTTCATTGTTCTTCGTAGATGCTCAGGTTAGTTACAAAATGCCTAAATCAAAAAGCCTGATAAGAATTGGTGGTTCTAATATCGGGAACACGTATCGCAGAACAGGGTTTGGAAGCCCTTATATAGGGGGACTTTACTATATCAGTTATGGATATAATTTATAAAATGACTTTCATTTAATTAATATAAAAAGGTCCCGCCAAATGCGGGACCTTTTTATATTCGCACTTTTTTAAATCAATTTCCAGTTTGCTTCACCGATTTTTATGCCGTTGTGATAAAGGGTGAATTTATAAATTCCTTTTTCAAAGGTTTCTGGTTGTATAGTAAAAAATAATTTTTTTGCTTCCGCTTTTATATATTCAAATTTCATTTTCCGCGTATAGCTTTTTCTGCCTTCTGCTTTTGTTTCAAAACTACCTGCATCCCATACTTCAGTATTCATTGTTTTGCCTGATGGTTCTTTAATAACAATAATTAGTTCGGCATTGGGGTAATCAGCGATATTATTTTGTACAACGAATGATGCAACAAATTTATCGGCTTTCTTTACCTGGTTTGTTTCTACTTCTTTTTGATCCGTCCGCAGGTTTACTGTTGTAAATTTTATTTCGGAGGCAACAAAAGTGGATGCTTCATTTATCTTTTTTGTTAACTCCGTATTTTCGGCACTTACTTTTTGCATATTTTGCTGCAATGAATTCATTTCAGTATTTAACTGGTCAAGTATATTGGTCAGTTTTTTCCGCTCATCGGCCAGTAAAGTATTTTCATCCCGCATGGATTCTATTTTTTCCTGCAGGTCTTTAATTTTTCCGGATGCTTCATTTAAATCTGCCTGGGTGATATTTTTTCTTTTCAGAATAATTCCAATATCATATTTCAACTTGTTTATTTCAGAAATCCGGACATTGAGTTCGCCTTTCAGATTTGAATTGGCTGAATCAATATTTATTTTTTCTGTACCCAACTCGTCAAGTGTCCGGGTAAATATTTTTTTAAGTGAATCGGATACGGCTTCAGCAACCGCAATGGAATCTTTAATAAAAACTTCATGCTTTCTGGTAGTGTAGTTATTTTTATCATACAGGTGGTATACCCAGGTAAGTACCAGGCCAGCACTTAAAAACAATAATAATAAGGAGCGGTTATCTTTCATCAGGGGGTCAATCTAAATAATTATTACTACAACAGGCCAATTAGAATTACACACTGTGGAAAACTAAGAAAAAGCCGCCCCGAAAACCGGGACGGCCAAACTATGAAGCTATTTTAATAATTGATTACTTAAGTGTTCTTACTCCTTCACCTATTTTAAAGCCATTTTGATAAACCATTATTTTATAATCTCCTTTCTGAAACTTTTCCTGGTATAGGGGAAGCAACACATTTTTGCGCTGACCCTGTTCGTAGTTAAGTGTAACTTTTGAAGTATAAACCAGGTCACCATCCTGCCTTGAAGTAAGCGTGCCGCCACCGGTAGTTTCATTTGAAATAACTTTTCCGTCAGGCGCTGTTACCATTATATACATATCAGCCGGGCCTGATTTGGCTATACGGTTTTCAACATCAAAGGAAACTACAAGTTTATCTACTCTTTTTGCTGAACTTGTCACTTTTTCTTTTCCGCTTCTTCTTTCATTTACTGCAGTGATCTGGATATTGCTGGCTGAAAAAGTAGATGCTACATCCACTGTTTCTTCCAATGCCTTTTTCTCAGTTTGGGTACTGGCAAGATTCGTTTCCAGCCCCTGTTTTTCCTGGTTGAGCTGGGTATTTGTATTAGTGAGTGTAATTACTTCACCTGTAAGACGTGTTACCTCTGCTTCCAGTACCGAAATTTTATCGTTGAGCGCCCCAATTTTTTCTTTTGCAAGATTTAATTCTGCTGCTGTTGCATTCTTATTTCTGAGGATAGTATTGATTTCACTCTTCAATTTTGAAATTTCACTTTGCCTACCGGTAAGTTTTCCCTGCAAATCATTATTTGCAACGGTGACAGAGTCATAATTTTTCAGTGTGAAATCATAAAGCAGTTGTACGGAATCTCGCTGGCTCAGGTATTTTACGCCTTCTTCAGTTTTTTGAGCTATTTCCTTATCGGTTTTGTTTTTATCTAACAAGAGGTAAGCCCATGTGCCTAACAGTGCAATGGCTAAAAAGCCGATAATAATGTTTTTTGTGCTATTGCCTTTCTGCGGCTCGTTTTGTGGTGTAGCTGATGGATAGTTGGTGTTTGTCATTTTAATATCAGATTTAGTTTTAAAATTTTTACAAAGATATATTAACTGTGAAAAAGCTTATTTAGTATTAATTTAATTCTGGCCAGAATTAAGAAAAATCATGCCAGAAATCAATGGTTGAAATATTTTTTTGTCAATAACTATTCTTGATAGTGTGCTGAAAGCCTGTATCTTAGCAGCTTATGCCTCACACAAAAATTATTAATGAGTGGAAAAAAGGTATTTTCAAACCTCTTTATTGGCTTGAGGGCGAAGAGGAATATTTTATAGATAAAGTGATTGATTATGCCGAGCATAATATTTTACCTGAAACGGAGGCCAGTTTTAACCTTACTGTTTTTTATGGAAAGGATGCTACCTGGACAGATATTATCAATGCATGCCGGCGTTATCCCATGTTTGCAGAAAGACAGGTTGTTATTTTAAAGGAAGCACAACAAATGAGGGAAGTGGAAAAACTGGAACCTTATATTGAAAACCCACTTTCCTCCACAATCCTAGTCATTGGCTACAAAGAAAAAAAAGTGGATGGCCGTACAAAATTTGCCAAGTTGATAAAAGAAAGGGGAGTACTGCTTACTACAAAAAAAATATATGATAACCAGTTACCTCAATGGACGGAAACCATGGTTACTGAAAAAGGATATGGGATTAACAGGAAAGCATTAATGCTGCTTGTAGATCATATTGGCAATGACTTAAGCCGCCTTGAAAATGAAGTGGAAAAAGTTTTAGTGAATCTCGGAACCCGTAAGTCCATAAATGAAGAAGACATAGAAGAGTTTATTGGAATTAGTAAAGAGTTTAATGTTTTTGAATTTCAAAATGCACTGGCCATAAAAGACCTTGCCAGGTGTATGCGGATTGTTCAATACTTTGAAGCAAATCCCAAAGCTGCACCTATTCAATTAATTTTACCAAGTTTTTATTCTTTTTTCAGTAAGTTGTTTATGATTTTTGGACTTAGCACCCGTGATGAGAAATCTGTCGCTGCCGCCACAGGCATCAATCCTTTTTTTGTTAAAGATTATATTCTGGCAGCTAATAAATACAGTTTTCCGGAAGTGGAAAAGGCGCTGCTTCTTTTGCACCAATACAATTTGCGATCAGTTGGTATTAGTGATATCGGCACAGAAGATGCCTCATTGCTGAAAGAAATGGTTTATAAAATAATATCACCGGCTTAAAGATTGCTTTTATTCAAATACCTTTTCTTTGCAGGCAAATGCAACCTAAGCAATTTAACAAGCATCCATATTTAAAATAAAAAAATGAAAAAAATAATTCTTTCTTTTTGCATAATTATCGCTTTAGTTGTCAGCGGGTGTTTTGAAACGGCTAAAGAAACAACAATAAATGAAGATGGCAGCGGAATTGTAGTTACCAATATTGATATGAGTGCAATATTGAAACTGTCTAAAATGATGGGTGGTGATGAAGTAAAAGAAATGGAAAAATTATCTATTGACACATTAATTAACTTATCTGATTTGAAAGACAGCATAAGTAACCTCTCTGATGCTGAGAAAAAATTGCTGCAGCATGGGACTATGCGTGCAGTGATGAACCCCACTGACGAAAAAATAGTCATGTCCTATTCTTTTCCATATTCTGCACTATCAGAAATGATGTTGATTAATGGTGTGATGAAAAAAATATTGAGTAAAACACAGAGCCAGATAATGGGAAAAATGATGCCAGGGGATGATGAAGGGAAAAATATAATGGGCGATGATAAAGGAATGCCTGATCTGGATGATTATTTCACTTTCTCATTTGAAAAGGGAAAAATTTCGAAAAAAATAAATAAAGAAAAATATACAGAAGCTGCAACAGACAAAACACTCACTTCTA
>Ga0062380_10000163_pt1 | contig 10514 bp, 12 predicted proteins | sample DOMMetBare3Fresh_2_FD_59485 | JGI IMG/M metagenome (GOLD analysis project Ga0062380, IMG submission 59485) | Wetland sediment microbial communities from St. Louis River estuary, USA, under dissolved organic matter induced mercury methylation -... | ecosystem: Environmental > Aquatic >... | reverse complement strand
AAGCCGACCAAGGCCCTCGTGCACTTCGACCGCAACGGCTTCGCGTACACGATGGACCGCGTGACCGGCGCGCTGCTGGTGGCCGAGAAGTACGACCCGAAGGTCAACTGGGCCACCCACGTCGACATGAAGACCGGCCGGCCGCAGGTGGTGGCGAAGTACTCCACGGCGCAGAACGGGCCTGATGTCAACACCAAGGGCGTCTGCCCGGCGGCCCTGGGCAGCAAGGACCAGCAGCCGGCCTCGTACGACCCCGAGACCAAGCTGTTCTACGTGCCGACGAACCACGTCTGCATGGACTACGAGCCGTTCAAGGTCGAATACACCGCCGGCCAGCCCTATGTGGGCGCGACGCTGTCGATGTTCCCGGCGCCGGGCAGCCATGGCGGCATGGGCAACTTCATCACCTGGAACGCCGGCACCGGCAAGATCGTGCAGTCCAAGGCCGAGAAGTTCTCGGTCTGGAGCGGCTCGCTGAACACCGCCGGCGGCCTGTCCTGCTACGGCACGCTCGAGGGTTACCTCAAGTGCGTCGACAAGAAGGACATCAACAAGGAACTCTACAAGTTCAAGACGCCCTCAGGCATCATCGGCAACGTGTTCAGCTACGAACACAAGGGCAAGCAGTACATCGGCGTGTTCTCCGGCATCGGTGGCTGGGCCGGCATCGGCATGGCCGCCGGGCTCGAGAAGGACCAGGACGGTTTGGGCGCGGTCGGCGGTTACAGGGAACTTGGTCAGTACACCGACCTCGGAGGATCATTGACGGTGTTTGCCTTGCCCAACTGACATTGGGAATTCGGGCCTCGCCCTGTTCGGCGGGAGCCCATGGCCAAGATCGGGGGATGGCAACCGCAAGGCTGCCGTCTCCCTTTTTTCGCGGACTCGAGGATCACAGACCCATGAACTTGAAGACACCCTGGCTCGGCCTGTTGCTGTGCCTTGCAGCGGCCGCCCATGCGCAGGATCAGGCACCCTACACCGTGGCCGACGGCTACAAGGTCGACAGCGAGACCATGAAGGGCTTCCGGGCCTGGCGCGCAGCGGCGTGCGACCGCTGCCACGGCGCCAACCAGGAAGGGCTCGTCGGTCCGTCGTTGCTCGTCAGCATGAAGACGCTGTCGAAGGACGATTTCATCAAGACCGTCACGCTCGGTCGGCTCGACAAAGGCATGCAGAGCTTCGGCAACAGCCCCGTCGTGATGGACAACATCAACCAACTCTATGCCTACCTGAAGGGGCGATCCGACGGTGCCATCACGCGCGCCAAGGTCGAAGAAGCCTCGAAATGACCGCCACGCGCCGTTTGTCCGCCTTTGTCGTTGCAGCCGGCCTGAGACGGCTTGGCGTCGCGCTCTGCCTGCTGGGCTCGGTGACGACGAGCGCGGTCGCGCAAGATCAGCCTGCGAAGCGCAGCGCGTTCCGGGTCTGCCAGGATCCCAACAACCTGCCGTTTTCCAACCTCAAGGGCGAGGGCATCGAAAACCGCATCGCGGATCTGTTCGGCAAGGCGCTTGGCCTGCCGGTGACCTACTACTCGTTTCCGCAGCGCCTCGCGTTCATCCGAAACACGCTGCGGTTCAAGCTGCCGGGTGACGACTACCCCTGCGACATCGTGATGGGCGTACCGGCTGGATACGACCAGGTCTCCGTCACCAAACCGTACTATCGTTCGACGTATGCCCTGGTCTTCGCACAGGGCAAGGGCTTGGACCGGGTCAAGTCCGCGGAGGACTTCCTGAACCTCGACCGATCCAGGCTGACCGCTTTGCGCATCGGCGTCTACGACCGTTCGCCAGCGTCCGAATGGCTGAGCAGGCACAGCCTCGTCGACCAAGGCGTTCCCTACCCGATCATGAACCCCGATCCGCAACAGTATCCTGGCGAGATCATCGAGAAGGACCTGGCTGCCGGCAAGCTTGATGTGGCCATCGTCTGGGGCCCCATCGCCGGCTACTTCGCGCAGCGCGTCAAGTCGCCCGCGCTGACCGTGGTCCCGCTCAAGTCGGAACCCGGAGTCAAGTTCGACTATCAGATGGCGATGGGCGTGCGCTACGGCGAGCGCGAATGGAAGCAGCAGATCGAAGGCCTGATCGAATCGAAGCAGCCCGAGATCCTTGCCATCCTGAAGGAGTACGGGGTGCCCCTGGTCGACGCCTCGTATGAAGCCACCAAGCCTTGACGACGCAGACCGTCGAATTGCGATGAGGCGTCTCGCCGTCCTGGCGCTGGGCGTGGCTGCATCGACACTCGCCGCCGCGGAGTTCGATCGGTCCGCATGGCTGGCTTTGAGCGCCAGCGTGCTGAAGATCGAAGCCCGGCGTGTCCAGGGTGGCTACTCCCTTGGATCGGGTGTCGTCGTCGCGCCGCAGACGATCATCACCAACTGCCACGTCACCCGCGATGCCTCGAAGGTTGATGTCTTGCGCGGCGGCTTGCGTTGGGAGACCGTCTCGCAGGTCAGCGATTACGACCACGATCTGTGCGTGCTTCGAGTTCCGGGCCTGCAGGCGCAGGCCGTGTCGCTGGGGCGGGCGGACCGGCTTCGGCCCGGACAGCAGGTGACCGCGCTGGGCTTCACCGGTGGGATGGGCATTCAACACAGCAGCGGTGAAGTGCTCGCGCTGCATCGCCTCGACGGCAGCAGCGTGATCCGCAGCACCAACTGGTTCACCTCCGGCGCCAGCGGAGGCGGGCTGTTCGACGAGGACATGCGCCTGGTGGGCATTCTCACCTTTCGTCTGCGGGGCGGCGACGCGCACTACTTCGCCGCTCCCACCGAGTGGGTCCGCAAGCTGCTCGACGCCCCACGTGGGACGGAGTCCGGCGAGCCGGCGCCTGGCCACTCGCGACCACACAAGGTGGCCTTTTGGCAGCGACCCGCGCACGACCAACCCAGATTCCTCCGAGCCGCGCTCTTGCAGCGCGACGGCCTCTGGCCCGAACTCGCGTCGTTGGCGTCCGAGTGGGTGCGATCCGATGGCACCGATCCCGAGCCCTGGCAGCTGCTAGGGGTCGCGCTTGCGCAGATGGATCGTTTGCCCGAGGCTCAGCATGCAATGGCCTGCTCGCAGGCGATCGAATCGGCGTCGTCGGGCGCTGCGGGTACTGCGTGCGAAGCGGATGCGGAAGCAGTGCCCGCGCGATGACAGTGAACGCGTCGCTCTGTCTCGTCTGGGTCCTGCTGCAGGGTGCCCTGTGGCTTCTTCCGGGCGTGGCACGAGCGGCTGATGACTTCTCGGCCGCCGAGCAGGCGTTGTTCGTCGACAACCACCTCGCCAGCTTGCGGCCTCCGCAGACCCTGCGCTACACGTTCAGCAGGACCGGCACCCTGGAGGAGCCGTTCGACGATTCGGTAAAGCTGAAGTTGACGGCACTGCCCGATGGCCGGTGCTGCGCGGCCAGCGCGCAGTTCTTCTCCGGTGCGCGCCAATTGCGACAGCCGGAGATCGAAGGTGTCCAGGGCAACCCGGCCATCCTGTACTTTCTCGAGCGTGATATCCGTGAAATGGAGCGGCTCACGAAGGGCAAGGCAAACTACTTCCGCAAGCGTATCCGCATGGCGGTGTTCCAATCGGCGACGATTCGCAGCGTCACCCTGCCTTACCGGGGTCGACCCGTTGCGGTGCGCGAAATCAGCATCGAACCCTATGTCGACGACCCGAACCGCCCACGCTACGACAGGCTGGCAGGCAAGCGGTACGTGTTTATGCTCGCCGACGGCGTACCGGGCGGCCTTTACGGCATCCGCACACGGATCGACGGCGAATCCGCCGAGGCGCCGGCGCTGTTGACTGAAGCAATGCTCATCGACGGCGCACAAGTTTCGGCGCCCCTACAGAACAAGCCCTGATCGGCCGATCCGAATCCATGAAGAACCTTCGCGCACATCGCACGCTGCTGACTCTATGCGCCTTGCTCGCTGCAGGTGCTGCTGCCCACGCCAACGACTTCCCGACCATGGACCGCGTGCTCTACGTGCAGGAATGCATCCGCGCCCATCCCGGCCAGCTCTTCGAGATGACCAGCAAGTGCTCGTGCGCGCTCGACGCCATCGCCAAGGAAATCACCTACGACGAGTACGTGACGCTGAGCACGATCAGCAAGGCGATGTCGATCGGCGGCGAACGCGGCAGCGCCATCCGCGACGTGCCCTCGCTCGAGCCGCAGCTCAAGCGGTACCGGGAGCTGCAGGCCAAGGTCGAAGCCGGATGCTTTCTGCGGGCCGCTGCCAAGTAGTCAGCGCATGACGACCGCGCGGCACCGGTTCACCGTTGGCCTGTGGCGACGGTTGCAGCCGGATTGGCTTCGATGGCTGGTGGCCCTCGCTGCGTCCATTGCGGTTCAGGTCACCCACAGTGCAACACCGCTCGCGGTCGCCCAGGTGGCGCCGGGGGTCTTCGTGCACATCGGGGCCGTCGAAGACTGGGCGCCTGCGCATCGCGGCGACGTGGCCAACCTCGGCTTCGTCGTCGGAAACCGTTGCGTGGCGGTGATCGACACCGGCGGCACACCCAACATCGGCCTCGAACTGCGCACCGCGATCGAACAGGCGACGGCGCTGCCCGTGTGCTACGTCGTCAACACCCACGCCCACCCGGACCACATGCTCGGCAACGACGCCTTCCACGAGGCGGGCGCAATGGCGCCGAAGTTCGTCGCCAGTGCCCGGTTTGCACGCACGCTCTCGGCCCGCGCGCCGTACTACCTGAATGCACTGCGGCGTGACTTTGGCGTCGCGCCCTCCCCCTCGACCATCGTCTACCCCGGCATCCAGGTGGAGTCGACGCTCGACATCGACCTCGGCGATCGGGTGCTGCAGCTGCGTGCCTGGCCGACCGCGCACACCGACAACGACCTCACCGTCCTCGATCGGCGCACGAGGACGCTGTTTACATCCGACCTGCTGTTCATGCAGCACTTGCCGGTGGTCGACGGCAGCCTGCGCGGCTGGGTGGCGGCGATGGCCGAACTCAGGCGCCTCGATGTCGCCTGGGTCGTCCCCGGCCATGGCGCGGTCAGTGCCGATTGGCCGCGCATGATGGATGCGCAGGCCGACTACCTGAACTCGCTCTTGAGCGAGACACGCCGGGCCATCCGCGACGGGTTGACGATCCAGCAGGCGATCGATCGCATCGACGCGCCGCCCGCCTCCAAATGGCGCTTGACGGAACGGTTCCATCGGCGCAATGTGACAGCGGCTTATGCCGAGCTGGAGTGGGAAGACGAACCGGCCAGCGCGCCCGGCTCGCCGCTGCCGGCTGCGAGTTCGGTCGGCTCCCACTCCAACTGAGTGAGCCGGCAAACGGTCGAGGGACCCATCCATTGCCGCCGAACACCGTCCTGCCACGTCGAATGGGCCGAGTCTTGCCGACATCACGAGGTTGAACACCATGCACCGCTCGATCAGAATCCGCACCGGTAGTCGCTCATCGATCCCTGGCCTGGCCGCGTGTGCGGCACTGCTGTTCGGCCTGCTCGGCATGGGGGAATCTGCATGGTCGCAGGTCAAGAGCGGCGACAACCCCGAAGCCAGCCCGATCTGGCAAAAGGTACGCGCGAACCTCTTCCAGTCGCGTCCGATCGCCATCGGCAGCGACGCAGTGCTGTCGCTCGAAGTGCCGGTGCGCGCCGAAGACGCGGCCATCGTGCCGATCGCGATCAAGACGCGCTGGCTGCAGACTCCGTCGCGGTATATCGAGAAGGTCTACCTGGTCATCGACAACAACCCCTCGCCCATTTCGGCGATCTTCAAGTTCACGCCGCAAAGCGGCAGAGCCGATATCGAAACCCGCGTTCGCATCGATGAATACACCCATGTGCGCGCGATCGCCGAGACCAACGATGGCCAACTGCACATGGTGACGCGCTTCGTCAAGGCCTCTGGCGGCTGTTCGGCACCTCCCGGCAAGGATGCGCAGGCGGCGCAGGCCACCTTGGGCCGCATGAGGATCCGCGTCGAGGGCGACCAGGGCGGTGCACAACCCGTGCTGGCGCAGCTGATGATCAGCCACCCCAACAGCTCCGGATTGGCGATGGACCAGGTTTCGCGCCTGTTCACGCCGGCGCATTTCGTACGCCAGGTGAACATCAGCTACGCCGGACAGCCGGTGATGTCGGCCGATGTCGATTTTTCGATCAGCGAGAACCCGAACTTCCGTTTCTACTTCCTACCGCGCGGCGACGGCGAACTCAAGGCCGAGGTGATCGACTCCAACGACCGGCGCTTCGAGAGCGCGCTGGTCTATCGACGCCCGGATTGACGCGCCCGACCTGCCGCCGGCGAGGCGCCTGCCGATGTCGAAACCGCTCTCATGGCGCCACGCGGCATTCCTGGCCAGCCTCGCGCCGGCCCTGGTCGTCAACGCTGCACCGTTTGCATACATCACCAATCAGGGCAGCCACGATGTCTCGGTGATCGACCTGGCCACGCGCAAGGTCGTCGCCACCGTTCCGGTGGGCCGATCACCGGCCGGCGTGGTGGCGTCGAGCCGTGCCGGGCGGGTATTCGTTTCCAACCCGGACAGCAAGTCGATCTCGGTGATCGACATGCGCACGCAGGCGGTCGTGGACACGCTGCCTGCCGGCGACGGCCCGGTGGGCATCGACGCCGCGCAGGATGGGTCGCGCCTGTACGCCGCCGACTGGTATCGCGATCGCCTGCTGGTCTTCGACACCCGCACCGGCGCTTCGACCGACCGACAGGGCGCGCCGGTCCGGCACGCGCTGATTGCCAGCATCGGCGTCGGCAAGGCACCGGCGGGCGTGGCGGCCAGTGACCGCGCTCACGCCGTGTTCGTCGCCGAACGCGACGACGACAGCGTGGCGCTGGTCGATGCCCTGACGCAGCGCGTGCTCGCGCGGGCGCAGGTCGGCAAGCATCCGTTTGCGCTGCTCTTCGACGCACCGCGCCAGCGCTTGTACGCACTCAACGTGCTGAGCGACGACGTGTCGGTGCTCGACACCCGCGATCCGAACCGCCTCGACGTGATCGCCACGGTCAAGGTCGGCAAGGGCCCCTACGGGGCGGCGCTCGCGGCCGGCGGCAGGCTGCTGTACGTGACCAACCAGCATGACGACAGCGTCAGCGTGATCGACGCGGCCTCCATGCAACTGCTGCGCACGCTCACCGGTTTTGCCTACCCCGAAGGCGTGGCGGCGCACGGCGAGCGCGTCTATGTCGTGAACTGGATGGACGATAACGTGAGCGTGCTCGACGCGCTCAGTGGCCGGCTGCTCGATACGGTGGCCACGGGCAAGAACAGTCGCGGCTTCGGCGCCTTCATCGGCGCGCCGATGCCGCCTTGAATCCATCGTCAGGCCACAGGAAACAGGAAGACCACGCATGCTGCCTGCACACTGCACCCTCCGCCACCACGCCCTCATCGCCCTGCCGTTGACGGTAGCGCTGTCGATCCCGTGGCCGGGCACTGCACTGGCGCACGGGCCGACACGGCAGAAGGCGACCGAGAAGATCACGATCAATGCGCCGCCGGTCGCGGTCTGGGCACGGATCAAGAACTTCGCGGCGCTGCAGGACTGGCACCCCGCAGTCGCGCAAAGCCCGTCCGACAAAGGCAACGAAGTCGGCTCGGTGCGCCAGATCACGCTCAAGGGCGGCGGCCAGCTGACCGAGACGCTCGAGGGGTACGACGAGGCCAGGATGCGGTACAGCTATCGCGCCAAGGACGGCGGTGCGCTGCCGGTCACCAACTACACCTCGACGCTCAGCGTCAGTGCCGAAGGCACGCAATCGGTCGTCGAGTGGCGCGGTGCGTTCTATCGCGGCCATCCGAACAACGACCCGCCGCCTGACCGGAACGACGAGGCCGCCGTCAAGGCCGTCACCGCCGTCTACAAGGATGGGCTTGCGAATCTGAAGAAGCTGGTCGAAGGCGGCTGAACGACCGTGGGTCGGCTCGTTGCAGCCTTGACGGCGAGTGTCGCGGCGGCGGGCTTCGCGCTGCTGGTCGGATGCACGACGGTCGTTGCGCCGGCAGCGGCGGAGCGCGATCGGCCCGTGCCCGCGGTCGAAGTCGCCGCCGGCGTGTACATGGTCCAGGGCATGCCGGGCGAAGTCGATGCCGACAACCGCGGCCGCATCGGCAATGCCGGCTTCATCGTCGGTGACGAGGGCGTGGTGGCGATCGACACCGGTACCTCCTACCGTCACGGAACCGCCCTGCTGGCAGCGATCCGGCAGGTCACCGACAAGCCGGTGCGACAGGTGCTGATCACCCACACGCGGCAGGAGTTCCTGTTCGGCGCGCTCGCCTTTCGTCGGCAGGCCATTCCGATCGCGATGCACGTCAAGGCCTCCGGGCTCATGCGATCGCGCTGCGAACGCTGCCTGAAGACGCTCAACCAGCTGCTCGGGGCAGACGAGATGCGCGGCACGGCGATGTTCACGCCCGACCGGGAGTTCGAGCAATCGCACACCCTCGACCTGATCGGCAGGCGCATCCGCGTGCTCCATTTCGGGCACTCCAGCGGGCCCGGCGACGTGGCCGTGCTCGACGAACGGTCGGGCGTGTTGTTTGCCGGCGGCCTGCTCGACCAACTGCGTATTCCGGACGTGCAGGACAGCGAGCTGGACGGATGGACGCGCGCGCTGCAGTCACTGCGCGAGTTGCCGCTGCGCACCGTCGTGCCCGGACACGGGCCGGTCTCGTCGCCAAAGATCATCGACGCCGTCGAGCGCTACCTTTCGCAACTGCACCTGCGCGTGCAGCACTTGCTACGATCGGGATCTGCGCTGAGTGCGGTTCCCGATGCGTCCGATCTGCCGGAATTCGCGCGCTGGGATCAATACGAGACGATTCACCGACGCAATGCCTCGGTGCTGTTCGTGCGCTTCGAACGCGATCAACTGTTCAAGCGTGCAGACGCCAAGGAGTGAACAATGCGCAGCATGAAGACTATCGCCAAGATGCTCGGCCTGGTCACGGCCGGACTGGTTCTGCTCGCTGGCCCGCCGGCCGGAGCGGCGCCTGGTGGCCTGCCCTCGGCCACCCACACCGACTCCTCGCCCGAATGGGAGGCGCTGCGCGCCAAGCTGTTCCAGTCGCGCACGATCGACGCCACGCCGGGCACCGTGCAGATCATCGCCCCCTTGCGTGCAGCGTACGGCGCTTCGGTGCCGATCAAGATCGTCTCCAAGCTGCCTCAGTTGCCAGAGCTCTACGTCAAGCGCCTGTACCTGCTGGTCGACAAGAATCCGTCGCCGGTGGCCGCGGTGCTGGACCTGACCCCCGAAGTGGGGCAGGCCGACTTCGAGACCCGGCTGCGCGTCGACGAGTACAGCCATGTGCGCGTGGTGGCCGAAATGTCCAACGGCCAGTTGCACACCGATTCGCGCTTCGTGAAGACTTCCGGCGGCTGTTCCGCCCCACCCAACCGCGACGCGCTGAACCTGATCGGCCGGACCGTCCTGACCGTGCCCGAGCCGGTGACGATGAACCGGGCGACGCCCGCCGAAGTGACCGTGCTGCACCCCAACGACACCGGCTTCGAACTCAACCAGGTGACCGTGATGTACATCCCGGCGCATTTCGTGCGCTCGATCAAGGTGAGCTTTGCCGACCGCAAGATCTTCGATGCCGACCTCGATTTCTCGGTCAGTGAAAATCCGACGCTGCGTTTCAATTTCGTCCCGCGGGGCGAGGGTCAGCTCAAGGCGGAGGTCGAGGATTCGAAGGACGGACGCTGGGTCGGGACGTTGGCCGTCCGATGAGGCGACTCACGCACCTGGACCCGACGCCCGCTACGCTCACGCTGCCCCAGCTGCCATGCACGCTCTGATCGTCGCCTCGATGATGGCCTTGTGGTTCGCGCTGACGCCAGCCGCAGCCATGGCCGCGGGCATTCCGACGCCGTATGCGGCCATCGTGATCCAGCCCACGGGGCAACCGGCGCGGCATGAATTCGACCTGACGGCAGCGCTCGCTCGCGCGCGCCGGGAACACAAGCGTCTTTACGTGTACCTCGGTGCCAGCGACTGTCCCTACTGCCGCAAGTACGAGGCATTCCTGGAGCGCAACGCCACCGAACTGGTGCCGCACTTTGCGGCGCAGTACCTCGTCGTCGATCTGCGCAGTGCGCTGATCGTGACAGCCGATCGGCTGTACATCCGCGTCGGCGAGCGGTCTCTGCCCTACGCCGACTTCCAGCGCGCCATCGGCGACGAACGCGCACGCATGCTGGTCTATCCCAGTGTCTGGCTTCTCGATCACGAGGCCAAGCCGCTGATGCAGATGCCGGCCGGCACTGGTACCTTCCAGACGGTACCCGAGCAGTTGGAGATCCTGCGCCTGGAGCAGTAGCCGTGGCCGGGCGCCCGGCCGAGCCTAGCCGAAGATCATGGCTCGGATCTTGCACTGCTTGACGCCGCAACTCGATTCGCCGGCCGCGGGTGACACAGCGAATCGCCAAAGGACGGCGCCGATCGCAGGTTGCGGCGATGCAGCGATGCAATCCCCATCGCGTCGAATCATCGCGTCGTCGGCTTCGAGCCC
>Ga0062380_10000154_pt1 | contig 10629 bp, 8 predicted proteins | sample DOMMetBare3Fresh_2_FD_59485 | JGI IMG/M metagenome (GOLD analysis project Ga0062380, IMG submission 59485) | Wetland sediment microbial communities from St. Louis River estuary, USA, under dissolved organic matter induced mercury methylation -... | ecosystem: Environmental > Aquatic > Freshwater... | reverse complement strand
TTGCTGGATCACTTCGTCGTCAGCCATTTTGTAGAAATGCGCGAAGTGGTCCAATTCAACCATCGTGAAGGCCTTTAGATGTAACTGCGGGTAGGTACTCTTCAGAGAGGACAACAGATCGGTGAAATAGCTAAACGGAAGCTTGGTATTCAAGCCACCCGTAATATGGAGTTCAGTGGCGCCTTCCGCAACCGCACGTCCGGCCAGCGTCATGCTTTCCTCAATATTGTGGGTGTAGGCTCCGGGCTGGCGGGGGGTTCGATAAAAGCCGCAAAACTTGCAGTCGGCGTAGCAGATATTGGTCGGATTCAAGTGCCGGTTGACATTAAAGTATGTGGTTCGGCCATGCTTTTGCCGCCTAACCAGGTCCGCGAGTTTGCCCAATGCAGGCAGATCATCGGTAGCGAACAAATCGAGCCCTTCGACAAACGACAGGCGCTGGCCTGCACTTACTTTCGCGGCGATCTCAACCAGCTTATGGTCGTGTGAAAACTGCATGTATGAACCTAATTTTGTCTCAAAGTAAATAGAACTGCCCCGCCAAAAGTGACCAACAAAATCACGCTTACAAAGGCGTTAGTGGTAAAGAAAGCCGCATTCAAGCGGCTCAAGTCATTGGCCCGAACCAACGTATGTTGGTAGATCAGCAATGCCCCGGTAGCCAGGACACCGGCGAGCGCGAGCCATCCAAGTTGCACGACATAGTATAGCGCAACCAATGCCGCGAATGCTCCCGCGTGCAGGAGGCGAGCGATCCACAGCGACACTGGGACGCCGAGCCGGGCCGGAATTGAACGTAGACCCTCACGGCGATCGAATTCGTAGTCCTGGCACGAGTAAAGGACATCAAACCCGGCGGTCCACAGCAGCACGACCAGCGACAGCAGCACTGGTATCGGACTGTCCAGACGGCCGCGCACCGCTATCCAGGCTCCCGCGGGCGCGATGGCCAGGCACCAGCCGAGCACAATATGCGAAAGCAAGGTCCAGCGTTTGGTGAACGAGTAAAGCCACACACTCGCCAATGCCAGCGGCGCCAGAACCAGGGTCAATCGATTGAGCATTGCCGCCGCCAACAAGAAAAGCGCCGCCGCCGCAAGCGTAAACACCCAGACAAAAGCGACTGATAACAGTCCCGCCGGCAGCGCACGGCTTTGCGTGCGTGGGTTGCGTCCATCGAAATCGCGATCGGCGATGCGGTTAAAGGCCATGGCTGTCGAGCGCGCGCCCACCATGGCCAGCGAAATCCAAACAACCTGTGAAATACTCGGCAGCCCCCGCGCCGCGAGCACCGCGCCCAGAAACGCAAATGGCAATGCAAACAGGGTATGCTCGATCTTGATCATGTCGAGCGTCACCCGAATATTGTGTAGAGTTGTTGTCACGTTCGACTTTTTTAATCGCCTTCGACTGGAATCAATTGCGGAATGCCCTTCCATCTGCTGCCGTCCGAGTGAGGTACGGACAGATGATCGAGAATACGAAAGACGAGGTGGTCCACCAGGGCCTCGATGGTCTCCGGTCGATGATAGAAACCAGGACTGGCCGGAATGATGTGCGCACCGGCGCGTGCCAGGCGCAACATGTTTTCAAGATGAATAGCATTGAGCGGCGTCTCTCGCGGCACCAAAACCAATCGCCGGCCTTCTTTTAAAGTCACATCCGCGGCGCGATGAATGAGGTTCGAGCTCAAGCCGGCGGCAATCGCTCCCAGCGTGCCCATCGAACACGGCACGACAACCATTCCGTCCTGACGATGAGATCCGGAAGATGGCCTGGCTGCGAGGTTATCCAGGCGTTGCAGTTGAATGAGATTGGAGTCGCGAGGCAGACCCAGCCATTCGTTGATTCTTGCAGTATCACAGCCGCGTAGATCGACTCCCAGTTCGACCCGCGCTACTGTCTCGGCTGATTCGGACAGGATCAGGTTGATCCGTTCCACTACGCCACTTGCTGCCAGATGAATCAGGGTGCGGTAAGCGTAAATCGAACCGGAAGCGCCAGTGATTGCTACAGTAAACTCCATATTGCTGAACTCCGGATCTTACTTGGCAGGCAGAGCAATCGCAAGTGATGCCTCGAGCAGGTTGGCGTAAATTCGAACCGTCGTGACATTACCCGTCGCGGCACGGCATACTAGGCCTGCATGGATTTAACTGAACTCGAGCGCCTGCTGAGGGCTTATAAACTTGGCGAGTTGGAAATCGGCGAAACCACGCGCCAGATTAAGAATTTAAACTATGAAGATATTGGTTACGCGCGCGTGGACCATTCGCGGGCTGTGCGCCAGGGATTCCCAGAGGTGGTATTCGGCGCCGGCAAGAGTCGCTCTCAATTAGTGGGGATCGTCGAGCGCCTGGTCGAGCGTTCGCCCAACGTTTTGGTGACCCGCACCGACGAAGGAACCTTTGGTGAAGTTCGCAATCTCGCTACCGATGCCGAGTGGCATGCCGCGGCGCGCCTGATCAGAATTCACCGGGACAAAACAGAACGCGGGATCGGTACGATTGCGGTTGTGACTGCCGGTACGAGCGACATTCCGATCGCTGAAGAGGCGGCTTTGACGGCCGAGGCGATGGGAAATCAGGTCCGGCGAATTTGGGACGTAGGCGTGGCCGGCATTCACCGCGTTCTGGCCGAACGTGACTTGCTGCAGGGTGCGCGTGTGATCATCGTCGCTGCCGGTATGGAAGGCGCTCTGCCTTCGGTAGTAGGCGGGCTGGTAAGCGTGCCGGTAGTCGCGGTGCCAACCAGCATTGGCTATGGTGCCTCTTTTGGAGGCGTAGCGGCCTTGCTGGGAATGCTCAATTCCTGTTCGTCGAATGTCACGGTTGTGAACATCGATAACGGTTTTGGCGCCGGATTTGTCGCCAGTTTGATTAATCGCAAGTGGGAACCGACGGCCCCTTAAATTTGTTACCGCGCGGAACAACGGCGGCCGCCAGGATGGATGTATTTGCTCGATCCAGCGTATTGAATCGGTGAGAGTTTTGCTAACTGACGCCCCTGTAAGAACCCGAGAACAAGTTACCTACCACGTCGGATGGGTGGCGCTGATACTCTGTTTCTCACTGTTTTCCGCCTGCATTGCTCCTAAACACACACCAAATCTTGAACGCATTTTCGTCTCAGCACGCGCCCGGACCGGCAAGCGTCCGGTAATCGTCATTCCCGGAGTACTCGGAACAGAGTTAAAAAATTCAAAAACGGGCGAGATAGTGTGGCCATCGGCATTGCGTTCTGAGGATCAAAGCTCCAATTTACCGATGACCCCGGATCTGGCCAACAACCGCGATGATGTCGTGCCGACCAGAATAGTTGAGACCGTTCGCCTGGCCCGGGTGCTGCCCGAGGTATATGTCTACCGCGATCTGTTGGAGTCCCTGAAAAGGTTCGGTGGCTACCGTGAAGGTGACTGGAATAATCCCGGTGAAGCCGGCGATCGGGATGTTTATTATGTTTTCGCCTACGACTTCCGGCGCGACAATGTCGAGAATGCACGCTTGTTAAGCAAGCGCCTGCGCCAACTCAAGGAGAAACTGCAGCGTCCGGACCTGCGCTTCAATATCCTGGCGCATTCGATGGGAGGCTTGATCGCTCGCTACACCGCGATGTATGGCGATGCGGATCTGCCAGACGATGACAGCGCGCCCAGGTTAACCTGGGCCGGCGCAGCCGACATCAACAAGATAGTTATGCTTGGTGTGCCAAATGAAGGTTCCGCCGATGCGTTCACCACCCTGATCGAAGGCTACTCAATAACGGAAGGACTCCGCCGGCGCATTCCCCTGCTCAATCGCCTGACGGCCGAGGAATCCATCACGGCTCCCGCCATATTTCAGCTGTTGCCCCACAGCAAAGTCGCCAAGTTCCTTGACGAGAATCTGCAGCCAATGCAGATTGATCTCTACGATGCAGAAACGTGGAAGCGATATGGCTGGTCGCCGATTAATGACCCGCAGTACCGGCGACGTTACGAAGGCGAAGCGGCAAAAAGTGAAAAGGCTCAAGGCCACCAGCGGTCCCTCGCAGAGCTCGATGGGTACCTGGTGGCTGTCCTGCGCAGAGCTAAAGCCTTTCATGCGGCCCTGGATGCGGCGCTAGGCGGCGAGGCGCCGGTTATGCTCCTGGCTATTGGCGGCGACTGTGAGGAGACTCTCAACGCGCCAATAGTCATGCGGGATGGGAAACGCAATCGTTGGTTAACTCTGACACGGCCGCGCGACTATCGCACTTCAACCGGGCAACGAGTTAGTAAACGTGCGGCCACCGAGGCTATGTATTTGCCCGGCGATGGGCGCGTCACGCGTCGTTCGCTGTTGGGCGAGGATTTAGCCGGCAGCCGCCTCAGCGGCGCGGCTTTCGACACGCCGCTGCCTCTAACCTACGCAGTCTTTGGCTGTGATCTTCACGGTGCCCTGCAGAAGAACAAGACCCTCGCCGACAACGCCCTGACGGCCCTGGTAAACGAAGCAATGAAGTAGCAGTGCAGATTTTTGGACTTCGGGCTCCTGGTCTTGTTTGTGCAAAGCCCAAAGGTCAAAAACCTTCTTTTCAGGGATTGATTAACTGGTCCAGCTTCTCCGCCCAGTCCTGATCGATATTCTGCAGGATGTTGTATTGTTCGATGGCCGCGTTACGATTTCCCATTGCGAGGAAGCATTTCCCCAGGTTGTAGTAGGCTCGTCCGGAATCAGGTTTGAGCCGAATGGCTTGCCGGAAAGCCTCAAGGGCCTCATTCAATTTGCCCAGCTCAAGGTAGGCCTCGCCCATATTGTTTGGCGCACTCGCATTGCCAGGCTTTAACAGCGAGAGCTGCTTGAAGATCTCGACCGCTTCCGAGTATTTCCTGGAGCGCAAATAGCGCGCGCCCAGCCGCTCGTAAGCGCTGGTATAGTCCGGCTTCAACTTAATGGCCTGCTTGTACGCCTGAATTTCTTCGTCGGGCTTCCCCCAGTCACGGTAAGTCAATCCCAATGCATAGTAGGCGTCGGCGGCATTGTATGGTTCAAGCTTGATTGCTGCACGGTAGGCATCGGCCGATTCCTTGTATTGCTTCAAATAAAAAGAGGCGAGACCGATGTTGAAATAGGATTCAGCTGACGGTCGTAATGCCACTGCCCGTTTCGAAGCATCTATAGCCTCTGCGTGGTGCCCCAATTTCTCATTACAAAAACCAGCCTGGGCCCACGCTTCGGCATAATTTCCGTCCGACTCCACCGCTTTCTCAAAGTATGGCAATGCTTTCTCGCAATCGTCCTTAGACAAAAAACTAAGACCATCGCGAAAGTATTGAACCGCGCGCGCGCGCTGGTTGCGCCCGCTGGCGGCGACCAGGTCGCCGAGCGAAATGAGGGTTCCCGTTTGCAACTGCGAAATTCTTTCGGCAGGTATCGCAAAATTGACGCTCTGGCCGCCAGTGATTTGTAACGTGGCCACTCCCAGCACCTGACCCTGCATGTTGACTACCGGGCTGCCGCTGGAACCAGGCGAGATAGGCGCCGTAATCTGGATAATCCGCCCAAAGGTGGGAATGTCGCGCACGGCAGAAACGATGCCGTTGGTGACACTTCCCTCCAAACCAAAGGGATTGCCGATGACTACCACACTTTCGCCCTCCTGCGGCGAGGTGCGTTCAAGTGAGAGGGGCCGGATAACACTCGCCGGCACATCGATCTTCAATAGCGCCAGGTCGCCTTCGGCATCGACGGCCAGGACGCCCTTGACGGGATAAACGATCCCCGTCGAGGAATGCACTTCAGCCCTAAATGCATTTTCAATCACGTGACGATTTGTAACTATGCGATCCTTGTCAATGAAGAAGCCGCTGCCTCGCGAGAGCGCTTCGCCACGACTGTCGAAGGTTTGAATTGCTACCGCTGAAGGTTTAATGCGCCGCACGAGGTCCGGCAGCGCGTCCTGTGAAATTGCGCTTAGCGAGTGCGGGCAAATGAGCGCGATCGTACAGCAAAGGAACACGATGAGAATACGATAGCGCTGCTGCGAAGCCTCAATGGTTGGGTACATACTTATAACTCGAGCTGTCGGGTTGATCTCAACGTCGAATGACCGCCAACCTTCAACCAGTCTTCTTAGCTGTACAGGAAACACATGTTTGACTCATCGAAGAGTTCCCTACTGGATCGATGTGAACTAAACACAAAGACCACTCCTTAAAGGCGGCATTCTGAGCACCTGTTACCGAAACCTCAACGTCCGGCCAATGCGAGTGCCTGCACACGCGCAACAACTTCGCTTAGTTTGACGTCTTCGTTTTGTTTGTCATGGCGATGGAACAATTCGACCAGGCCATCGGAAATCTTTTTACCTAACGTGATGCGATAAGGGATCCCAATCAGGTCGGCATCCTTAAACTTTACTCCGGCTCGCTCGTCGCGATCGTCGAGTAGTACATCAAGCCCGGCCCGCTGCAGTTCCTTGTAGAGTTTCTCGCCCGCCTGGCGCAAGTCTTCCTGCTTCATATTGGTGACAGTGACTATTACATCGAAAGGCGCAATCGCCCTCGGCCAGACGATGCCGTTGTAATCATGGTTTTGTTCTACGGCGGCTGACATGATGCGGTCGACGCCGATGCCGTAACTGCCCATGACGATCGGTACCGGCTTACCATCGGGAGTTAAAACGGTGGCGCCCATCGATTCGGAATACTTTGTGCCCAGTTTGAAGATGTGACCAATCTCCATCGCTTTATAGACTTCCAGCACGCCCGTGTCACAACGCGAACATGATTCGCCGGAATTGACACCGCGCAAATCAAGCCAGCGGTCTACCTGAATATCACGATCGATTGCGACCCCGCGGAGGTGGTGGTCGTCTTTGTTGGCTCCGGTAGTCATATTGCGGCGTCCACGCAATCCGACATCGGCCACGATTACCATTTCCTGTTTCGCCATCTGTGTCTTTTGCTTTACTCCGACGCCGCCCAGACTGCCGGCTGCGGCGCCCATCAGATCGCGAATTTCTTCCGGGTGAGCCGGTCTCACTGCAGTCGCTGCGAGCCCGTCGGCAAGCTTTGTTTCGTGTAGCTGATGATCGCCCCGCAGCAGGACCAGCACGGAAACCGGTTCACCTTGCAAGGTGGCGACGTAGACCAAAGACTTGATTTGCCTTTCGGCAACCGCGCCGCCGGGAAACGTAATAAGATCTTCAATCGTGCGCACACCGGGAGTGGGAAATTCCTCAGGAGCGTCAGGCCCGGCCTCGTCGGTAACCAGGGCTATTCGCGAGGTCGCCTTCTCCAGATTGGCCGCATACCCACAGTTGGAACAGGTGGCTATCAAATCTTCACCGGCCGGCGTCTGGGCTACGAACTCGTTGGATTCGGCGCCACCCATCGCGCCCGAGGACGCTTCGACAATTACATACTTCAGCCCACAACGAGCGAAGATGCGCTTATAGGCTTCACGTTGGTCGGCGAAGGAACGATCAAGACCGGCATTGTCGACATCGAAGGTGTACGCGTCTTTCATAATGAAAGTGCGCAGGCGCATAAGCCCGGACTTGGGCCGCGCTTCATCGCGGAACTTGACCTGAATCTGATACCAAACCTGCGGAAGTTGCTTGTAAGAGCGAAGTTCGTTACGAGCGATCGTGGTGAAGACTTCTTCATGGGTCATGCCGAGGCACATCTCGGCGCCCTTGCGGTCTTTGAGACGAAACATATCGTCGCCAATTGCGTCCCAGCGTCCTGACTCTTTCCACACTTCTGCCGGGTGCAGGGCCGGGAGGAAAAACTCCTGGCCACCGACTCGGTTCATCTCCTCGCGCAGGATCTGCATGATCTTGAGCGCGATGCGTTGGCCCAGTGGCAGGAAAGAATAGACACCGGCTGAAAGTTGGCGCACGACCCCGGCCCGCAGCAGCAGCTTGTGCGAGATGACCTCGGCGTCAGCCGGATCTTCTCTCAAAGTGGGAATGAAATATTGTGACCAGCGCATAAGTTGGTTGCCTTAATTTTCGATTGAAAGGATGCCAAACCATTCTGGCCTATCGATGCATCGCAACGCAAATACGCCCTACCTGATTCGCGGTCGCTTGATGTACCATCCACTTCTGCGAAAGCTTAAGGGCAAAAGGCTCTGAATATTGAAGCACAAAGGACTATTTTCATGACTGATCCTAGAAATGCGTCGCTGGCCGAAGTCGATCCCACCATTGCCGGTGCGGTGGATAAGGAAGCTGCGCGGCAGGCGAATGGCCTGGAACTAATCGCCTCGGAAAATTTTGTCAGTGAAGCCGTGCTGGAAGCCGCGGGTTCAGTATTTACCAACAAGTATGCCGAAGGCTATCCCGGCAAGCGCTACTACGGCGGCTGTGAATGGACCGACGTTGTGGAACAGGCGGCCATCGATCGCGCGAAAGCGTTGTTTGGCGCCGAACACGCTAACGTGCAGCCACACAGCGGCGCGCAGGCGAATATGACGGTGTACCTGGCGGCGATTCAATATGGCGAGCAGATTCTGGGAATGAGCCTTTCGCATGGCGGTCACTTGACTCACGGGCACCCCATGAATTTTTCGGGCATCAGTTACAAGGTGGCCGATTATGGAGTGTCGCGCGAAACAGAAATGATCGATTACGACGAATTGCAACGCATTGCTGAAGAGCACAAACCAAAATTGCTGGTCTGCGGCGCCTCCGCTTATCCACGCATCATCGATTTCAAGCGCATCGGTGAAATAGCCAGAAACGTGGGTGCGCGCATGTTTGCCGATATTGCGCACATTGCCGGACCAATCGCGGCTGGCTTGCATCCTTCTCCGGTGCCGGTTGCGGATTATGTGACCACGACGACGCATAAGACCCTGCGCGGGCCGCGCGGCGGGCTGATTCTTTGTAAGGAAGAGCATGCGAAAGAAATCGACCGCAAACTGTTTCCTGGCGTCCAGGGCGGTCCTTTGGTCCACATCATTGCCGCTAAGGCAGTGGCCTTCGGCGAAGCCCTGCGTGATGACTTTAAGCAATATCAGCGCCAGGTTCTGGCCAACGCGAAGGCCCTGGCCGCTGAACTTCAGGAACAGGGCTTGCGGCTTGTTTCCGGCGGTACCGACAACCATCTAATGCTGGTTGACGTTTGGATGGATGGTAAAGGAACTACCGGCAAGGCGGCGGAAAAAGCACTCGAAGCGGCGAACATCACGGTCAACAAAAACACGATTCCCTTCGATCAGAACAAGCCGTTTGTGGCCTCGGGCCTGCGCATCGGCACGCCTGCAGTAACTACGCGCGGGATGAAGGAACCCGAGATGCACGAGATTGGCAGGTTGATTGCTGAGGTAATCCACGCCCCGGAGTCCGAAGACGTGCGCCGTAAGGTTCAGCAAGGCGTTAGCGAACTGGCCGCGCGCTTTCCGCTCTATGCGAAGCGGTTGAAGACGCAGCAACCAGAAGCCGTGGGCGCGGATTAAGAACCGCGTACGTGATGGCGAAATTGTTGATGATTCAAATTCTGCCACTTGGCCTGCGGGTGTTTTTTTAATAATTACTCGCACTCTGGAAAGATCGCGCCTCGCGTAGTACCATGCGTCCCTCATGTTGAGCTTGGCCGCGTTCAGGCGGCTTTCCCGCCAGGGTTGCCAGTCGATTAATAGTTTGAAAGACAGTGAGAGGAACATGTCTCAACCAGAACTGGACTTGTCTCCGCCATTTTGACTAGTCACGAACAAATGCAGGAAGTTTTTGGACCAGACGGCTTGATCGCCGGCGCCCATGCAGATTACGAATATCGCCCCGGCCAGATACAAATGGCCGAGGCGGTAATGAGTGCGTTCCAGGATCAGCATCACCTGATTGTTGAAGCGGGAACCGGAACGGGCAAAACGCTGGCCTACCTCGTACCGGCGGTGGCCGCCGCGCTGGGCGGACGAGGTCGGGTGATTATTTCCACCGGCACTAAAAACCTGCAGGAGCAGCTGATGGAAAAGGACATTCCTTTTCTCCAAAGCGTCATGCCCAAGAAGTTCACTGCGGCTTACATGAAAGGGCGTAATAATTATCTTTGCCTGCAGCGCTTTCATCGTTCGGGTGACTCTCCGGTCCTCAGCGGCCTCGAGGAGATGGATTATTTTGACGAGGTTACGGATTGGGCAAAGCAAACTGAGACCGGCGATCGAGCTGAGCTCTCGAACCTGCCGGAGCACCTTTCCTTCTGGCGGCACATCGATGCCCGCTCCGAAACGTGCTCAGGGCAAAAGTGTCCGGACTTTGACCCCTGCTTCATCACGCGCATGCGCGACCGGGCTACACAGGCAGACATAGTCGTCGTCAACCACCATCTGTTTTTTGCTGACTTGGCCCTGCGAGATAGTGCCTACGGGCGGGTCCTGCCCGATTACACTGCCGTGATCCTGGACGAAGCCCACCTGATTGAAGACATAGCCTCAGAGTATTTTGGGACGCAGGTTTCAAATTACCAGATCGACGATCTGGTGCGTGACGTCAGTAACCTCAGGCTTGAAAACGCAGAGGTGGATCGCGAAGTGACTAAGACCGCGGCGCGTCTGGTTCAGTTTGCGGATCGCTTCTGGATGGGATTTCGCGAGGGGCGTGGCGAAGAATCAAGATTTCCTCTCGTGCCGGGCACTTTCGCGAAGAGAAATCACGAAGGCG
>Ga0062380_10000146_pt1 | contig 10818 bp, 10 predicted proteins | sample DOMMetBare3Fresh_2_FD_59485 | JGI IMG/M metagenome (GOLD analysis project Ga0062380, IMG submission 59485) | Wetland sediment microbial communities from St. Louis River estuary, USA, under dissolved organic matter induced mercury methylation -... | ecosystem: Environmental > Aquatic >... | reverse complement strand
GCGTCTTGGCGTGAAATTTATACCCTACTTCTTAAGTAGACTAAGCAAAAGTAGGTATTCAATGCAGACCGGCAAAAAGCAGATGAGAATAAAATGTAAATATTTGGCCAAGGCTCCCCGGTACAAGTGTTAGTTCATGTGGGACAGTGCTAAGAAATTAACCAGTTGATAAGAACTTATCAACTATCAAAAAAATCGAACGCTATATACAGTAATTTAGCGGCATGAACGTAAGAAACAATAACACCATCAAAGTAAATTTTAAAGGAGGTATCATTTCTCCAGCTGAGCTTTATAATATATTAATAGCTGTCAGTAAGTTTGATATTCTGTATGTGCGGTTTGGCCTGCGGCAGCAATTGCTTTTTGATGTAGCCATTGAAGAATTAATGGACCTGACAGCCGAACTGGAAATGCTGGGTGTTATTTACGAAGTAAATACAGATGAACATCCGAACATCATGAGTTCTTACCCTGCAGAAGAGTTGTTTATTTTTGATACCTGGCTCAAAGAAGATATTTATAAAAAAATATTTGACACAATGGATTATGCGCCACGGCTGAAAATAAATATCAGTGATACCAACCAGAGTTTTGCTCCGCTGTTAACAGGGAATATAAACTGGGTGGCATCACCTGGAGATCAGAACTACTGGCATTTATTTATCCGGTTTCCAAAAACAAATGTGGTGTATGAATGGAAGGATGTGATTTTTACTGATGATATTTCAAAAATGTCACAGCATATTGAAGAATTAATCTTTGACAATAAAATTAATTTTTACGATAATGAAAATGCACAGGGAGATGAGTTGTATGCAATGGTGAATAAGACATCTTATAATAAGAAACAGGCTGAAGCACCGCTGGAATTACCCGCATTCAGAATACCGTATTATGAAGGAGTAAACAGGTATAAAGAAAAATACTGGCTGGGCATTTACCGCCGTGATGAATTGTACCGTGTAAAATTTTTAAAAGAGGTGTGCCTGCTTTGTATGGATACAAAACTGGATCATCTTTGTTCTACACCCTGGAAAACAATAATTATAAAAGGAATTGAAGAAGTGAACAGGAAGGAGTGGAATTATTTACTGGATAAATACCAGATCAATGTACGGCATGCTGCCAATGAATTAAATTTCCAGGTAGAGGATAATAATTTAGAAGCATTACAACTGAAACAGCACCTGGTGAAATATCTGAATGAGGATGATACCCGGACATTTGGTGTTTGCATTGGTATAAAAATGCGGAGGAAGAGTGAGGTGTTCTGCAGCATACTCGTAAGAAAAAAGCCATTGATAAAAATCGGCAAGTTGGGATTTTTTAATGTATATGATATTTTATGTGCAAAGGATTTTAACCCCAATGAACGGACGGGGTTTGCATACAGCACAAATAACCCAAAATTTTTGCTGGCAGAGCAATTGCGCAGGGCCATCTTATCATTTTATAATTACAGGAATGAACCCGAATCTCCTGCGGCAACCGTAAAAGAAGAAAGTAATGGATTTGCGGTGGCTTAAAAATGCCTGAATACCTGTGTAAATTCTTTTTAAAGTAATAGTCATTCCTACTATTTATTTTATTTTTTTCTATTTATTTATGGAAAGGCAAACATCCTTGTTTGCCGGTTGATTTTCAGCACCTGTCTGCATATAACAATTGTTTGTTTTAAAAAGAAATGTTATAAGAATAAAGAATTTTATTCGCTTTCAGAAGTTATAAAAAATTAGTCTACTAGTTTGGTAGGAAATACATATTTTTGAAAAATTATTTTCAAAAAATATGTTTGATTACAATTCATATTTGACGAAACGGCTGCAGCAATTAAAAGATGAAGGTCGTTACCGTTATTTTTTAGAAGTGAATAAAAGTGCGCAGCATTTCCCCAATTTTTATTATACCAATGAAAAAGGAGAACAGCATGCTGCCGTGAACTGGTGCAGCAATGACTATCTCAGTATGAGTACCCGGGAAGAGGTAATTGCCAAACTGGGATTTGTTACTCACCGCAGTGGTACGGGTAGTGGTGGTACCAGAAATATTTCCGGCACTACCAATCATCATAAAGAATTAGAAAAAACATTAGCGGCATGGCATCAAAAAGAAGCGGCTTTATTATTTAATGGAGCTTACCAGGCCAACGTTACCACACTGCAAACGCTGGGAAAAAATATTCCCGGCCTTGTTTTTATTTCGGATGAAAGAAATCATGCATCCATTATAGAAGGTATCCGGGGTTGTAAAAACGAAAAGAAAATTTTCCGTCATAATGATATGCAACACCTGGAAGAATTGTTGAGTGCCATCCCGGTTGAAAAACCCAAGCTGGTAGTTTTTGAATCGGTATACTCTATGAGCGGAACCATTGCGCCGGTAAAAACAATTACTGAACTGGCTGAAAAATATAATGCACTTACTTATGTAGATGAAGTACATGGGGTAGGTTTGTATGGATTAACCGGTGCCGGTATACTGGAGCAGGAAGGTATGCAGCATGCAGTGGATATAGTAAATGGTACTTTATCAAAAGCTGTGGGTGTTTTTGGGGGCTATATTGCTGCATCAGTTAATGTGGTTGATTTTATCAGAAGTTTTGGAAGTGGTTTTATATTTACTACTTCGTTGCCTCCGGCAGTTTGTGCAGCAGCTACTAAAAGCATTCAATTGATTCAGCAGAATAAAGATTTAAGAAAAAAATTTTTTGAAAATGTAAAAAGTTTACGGGCTGCGTTGACCAACAATGAAATTGAGTTCAGGGAAAATAAATCACATATCACTGTCATTCCTGTAAAAGATGCTGCGCTTTGCAGGGAAGTAGCGGATAAATTATTATCACAGCATGGTATTTACCTGCAACCTATCAATTTTCCTACAGTACCGGTAGGTGAAGAGTGCCTCCGGATAATTATTACGGCAAAGCATTTACCCAAACATATCAATCACCTGGCGTACAGCCTCAAAAAAATATTGCATGCCCGTCCCGCAATACAAAGGAAATCATATTGCTAATAGTCTGCCAGCGGGAGAGACAATCAAACTGATTGGCAGAAGTTCCCGGCTGTCGCTGTTGCAGATTGATATTGTAAAACAAAAAATACAATCCGCATTTCCAGGAATAAGTGTGGAAGTGATTGCCCGAAGCAGCCGGGGTGATGCATTGCAGGAAATTCCACTGCATACAGTTGAGGGCAGCGATTTTTTTACGCAGGATATTTTTGATTCACTGTCAAATAGTGAAGCAGATATTGCTGTTCACTCTTTAAAAGATATGAGCAGCGATCATTTTTTTGGTGAAAATAAATTTGCTGTAATTGACAGGAATGATACTAGGGATGTGGCCATTTTTAATAATGATATTGAAACGAAAATAAAAACAGGAAAAACAATTATCGTTGGCACCTGCTCACCACGAAGAGAAGAAATGGCAACTGTGTTTCTGAAAAAAGCGTTACCACAATTGCATACAGAAATAAAAATAGAAACAAAACCTATACGTGGTAATGTTGAAACAAGATTGAGAAAATTGAATAGTGGAGAATATGATGCAACGATACTGGCAACTGCCGGATTGAATCGGTTATTAAAAAGTAATGAAGATGCTTCTTTAATAAAAGGATTACTGGCAGATAAAAAACTCATGTTGCTGCCATTGATAGAATGTGTGCCGGCTCCCTGCCAGGGCGCAATAGTAGCTGAAGCACATCATTTAAATGTGAAAGCAATTGAAGTACTAAAAAAAATAAATGATCAGCAATTATTTTCTGATTGTTTTAATGAAAAGAAAGAGGCAGTGAAATATGGTTCGGGTTGTATTCAAAAATTTGGCATAACAACCTTGCATATAAAAAATGAAAATTATTTGTATGCTGCCGGAAAAGATGCGGAAGGAACTGAATTTGTAAAATGGAATCCATTACCAGCTGAGGAATTAGATTCAGCTTCTTTGTTTTCATCAACAGATTTTATGAAAGCATTTTTTGACTATGAATGGGACAATGACGAAATTAGTATCCAGGAGGCAGTTGTTTTTGTAGCTAATTATAAAGCTATTCAGGGCCCATCAATAATTAATTTAAAGAATAAATTAATTATTGCTTCCGGAACAAAAACCTGGTTTGAATTAGCCAAACTGGGTTATTGGGTTACAGCATCTGCAGATGCTATGGGGTTTGAATTTTTATTACCCGCATTAAAAATGCCTTTACTGAATATTGAAACAAATGATATTTGTATCCTTACACATGATACTGCTGCAGTACGATGGAGACTGAAAGGATACAATACAGTGAGTAATTACAGGTTAATTCCAAAACAGAATAATGAGATTGAAAAAAGAATTTCGGAAGCTGGCTCAGTATTCTGGAGCAGTTATTCGCAATTTGAATTTTATGGAAAATATGCAAAGCTGGATGTAAAACATCTATGTGCCGGAGGTGAAACAGCAGAATTATTAAAACAATCGGGTATTGAACCCATTATTTTTCCAACAATAAAATCATTTCAGGAATGGAGAAAATATTCTATCCGCTCACACAGCGTCGCCTGAGGGTGGATGCACATATCAGGGAACTGACAGCCTCCGTAAAACTTTCACACAAAAGTTTTATTCAGCCATTGTTTGTTGATGAAGCTATTGCTTCGTCAAGATTAGTGAATGGCTTAAATGATGTGCAAGTAGATACGCTGCATTCGGTTTTAAAAACAATTGAGGAATCGGTGGCAGGTGGAATAAATAAATTTCTGCTGTTCCCGGTTCCCGCAAATAAAAGAGAAACAGACCCGATAGCTATCGGGTTTGATTTTTCATTTGCAGTTTCTGTTATAAAAAACATCCGGGATTTTTTTGGAGAGGAAGTATGGATTGCTGCTGATTTATGTTTGTGCAGTTACACTTCACATGGGCATTGTGGTATTTTAAATGCAGATCATTCAAAACTCATCAATAACAAAACTGTTGAAGTATTAACGAAGTATGCGATACAATTAGCAAATGCAGGCGCCAATTGCATTGCACCGAGTGATATGATGGATGGAAGGATTGCATCTATCCGAAGCCATCTTGATGCATTGGGATTTGACAATGTAAGTATCATGAGTTATGCGGCTAAATTCAGTTCACAATTTTATGGCCCGTTTCGCGATGCATGTCATTCGGCCCCTGATACAAATGGAATAAAAAATCGTAAGAGTTATCAGCTATCACCTTTAAATTTGAATGATGCAATTGCCAGCGCCTTGCGTGATGAAAAAGAAGGAGCTGATATTTTAATGGTGAAACCTGCAGCATTATACACAGATGTAATTGCAAAACTGAAACAGCAAACATTGAAGCCGGTTGCAGCGTATCATGTAAGTGGCGAGTATGCAGCCATTGAAGCCTTGGCAGAAAAAGGATTAGTGAATCGTGAAGCAGCACATCTTGAAGTATGGACAGCACTCACAAGAGCCGGTGCTGATATTATTATTTCCTATGCAGCTAAAAATGCAAAGGAATGGATTGAGAGAATGGAGTATTGAGCCATGAAAAAAATTGCTACCATATCATTTCAATTAATCAGTCTTGGAGCTTTAAAAGCTCAGGGGCGTCCCGAAACAGGGGCTTGGATTGGGTTGCAGGTACCAGTTATTTTTTCAAAGCATGTGCAATGGCATAATGATGCTGGTTACCGGACACTTGGTTCAACAGCTGTTCCTTATCAATATTTATACAGAACAGGAATACGATACAATTTTAACGGGCAGTGGAATACGGCTGGTGGTGTTGCTTTCTTTTTTACACGGAGCACTTATTCAAGAACAAACGATGAGTTTGGAAATGAATTCAGATTTTGGGAAGAAGTGAATTATCAGAGAGCTATTAATGAAAAATTGCAATGGCAAACCCGGTGCAGGGCAGATCAACGTTTTTTTGCCGGCACAAGTATAAAAACAAAATATACAGCCTATCGTTTTCGGTTACGCTCTGGCATTGTTAAAAAAATTAATAATAAGTGGAATATTCAGCTGGCTGATGAATATATGCAGCAGCAACAGGATCGGAAATTTTCGTTTAATCAGAACAGGGTGATTTTTACTGGTACGCATCTCTTGAATAAATCCACACAAATCCAGGGAAGTTATATGTGGGTTACCTGGCCAACAGAAAGTCAACACATTTTTATTTTGAATTTTATAAAAAGTATTTCATTACATGGGAACTAAAGCGATTTTAAATAAAAATAAACTCTATCCAATTTTTCTGAAGCTGGAAGAACTGGAATTGCTGTTAGTTGGTGCAGGTAATGTTGGATTGGAGAAATTACATTCATTATTATCCAATTCACCGGAAGCAAAAATTACAGTTGTTGCTCCAATGATTAAAGAAGAGGTAAGACTGCTTTTACAAAACCATCCATCCTGCAATTTGGTTCAGCGTTCATTTGAAGAAACGGATTTGAATAAAAAAGATTTAGTTGTACTGGCTACCGATGATAAAGAGTTGCATAAAAAAATAAAAGCCCTTGCTGAAGAAAAAGGAATTTTAGTAAATGTTGCTGATACGCCGGAGTTATGTGATTTTTATTTGGGAAGTATTGTACAAAAAGGAAATCTGAAGATTGCCATTTCCACCAATGGAAAGTCTCCCACCGCAGCTAAAAGAATAAAAGAAATTTTGAATAAAGCGTTGCCGGGTGAACTGGATGAAGTGATTGAGAATTTACATGAAGTAAGAAATAAACTCAATGGCAATTTTGAATACAAAGTAAAAAAATTAAATGCGCTGACTAAAGTGCTTGTTGATGATGGCGAGAATAACAGCCGCTGGAGAAAAATTGCTACTTATTCATTACTGGCTTTTGCATTTATGCTGATTGGCTATTTTATTTTTTCTTATTTACCTATACAAAAAATGGCCAATGACACTTACAAATGGTACCAAACATTGGACAGGGCATTCCCAATAATGGTGCTTGCAGGATTTTTTGCACAGTTGGTAGACGGTGCATTGGGCATGGGTTATGGGGTAACCAGTGCAACAATATTATTATCTGCTGGTGTTAATCCTGCTGCAATCAGCGGCAGCATTCATACAGCCGAGATGTTTGCAAGCGGTGCATCAGGATACAGTCACTATAAATTTGGCAACGTAAATAAAAAATTATTCAAAGCTTTACTCATTCCGGGAATCTTAGGTGCAATTGCCGGTGCTATCATGCTGGTGATGCTTGGTAATAAATACGGAAATTTTATCAGGCCTGTGATTGCAGGTTATACACTGATACTCGGAATAAAGTTTATTATGAATGCATTCAAGGAAGTAAAGCCACAGAAGAAATTCAAACGTTACCGTTTACTCGCCGGTGTGGGAGGGTTTTTTGATTCATTTGGTGGCGGAGGCTGGGGACCCATTGTAACGAGTACATTAATTAATAATGGCCGCAGTCATAAATATGTGGTGGGTTCAGTAAGCTTAACTGAGTTTTTTGTAACACTTGCCAGTGCCTTTACATTTTTTACCATGATAGGCGTAAGCCATTGGCAAACCATCCTTGCATTAATCATTGGTGGATTGGTTGCTGCTCCCATCGCAGCAAAGCTGGCTGGTAAACTGCCAAAGAAAACAGCTTATATTTTATTGGGGACTCTTGTCATTTTCTGGAGCATAAGAATATTAGTGAAAATTTTATGATGATTTATTCTTTTAAAACAATTTATATGAAAAAGCTTTGTTTACTACTAACTTTATTTTTCTGTTATTCATTAAATGCCCAGGTGAGTAAAGATTATTTCACCATCGAAAATTATTACAAAGCAAAATGGGGCTATGCCGATGAATTTATTAATCTCTGGAAAGTAAATCACTATCCCTTATTAAAAAAAGCAATTGAAAAGGGCGACCTCATTAGTGTAACTGCTGAGAAGCCTAAACTTCATAGCGGAGAAGATACCCGTTGGGACTTTAAAGTAATTCTTGTTTTTAAAAATGAAAAGCTGGCCTTTGATCCAAACCTGACAGAGCCGTACAAAAAACAATTATATCCCGACCTTGAAAAATTAAAGAAAGATGAGCAACACAGGTTTGAATTGTTAATTGCTCATTGGGATGTCATGGTTGAACAAATAGAATTGTAATAATTTAATTTCGGAGCTTAGGATTAAATTCCTGATCAAATCATCGTTTCAGTTTTGATAATTGCTGAAGGAAAGCTTTCATATCCTTTGGTAATGGAGCTTCCAGTTTTATTTCTTCGCCATTTATATTTGTAAATTTCAAACTCAATGCATGCAATGCAAGCCTGTTTAAAATGGGTCTTTCTTCCAGTTCATTTTTCGACAGGTTAAATTTCTTTTTTAATGAAGAAAGCAGAATTGGTTTTCCATCATCATACAATTCATCGCAAACAACCGGGTGTCCCATTTCTTTTGAATGTATACGTACCTGGTGGGTTCTTCCTGTGTGAATGCGGAATTGCACAAAAGAAAAAGTTTTAAAATCTTCAATAACTTCAAAATCTGTTATGGCTTCTTTTCCATTTCTGTTTATCACCATCGTGCCTTTTTTTACAGGATGCTCCATGATGGGAGCATTGATAGTTCCTTGCTTATTTTCCATCGAACCTATCACAATGCCCTTATAAATTTTTTCAGTTTCTCTGTTTTCAAATTGCAGGGATAAATGTTTGTGTGTCGCTTCATTTTTTGCAAAAATTATTACACCGCTCGTGCCTTTATCCAGTCGGTGCACAGTAAATATGTTACCATATTTTTCAATCAGCATTTTCTTTAATGAAATATCTTTTCCTTCCCGGTCAGGAATAGATAATAAACCCGAAGGCTTGTTCAGGGCAATCCAATCTTCGTTTTCACTGATTTTTAGTTCATAAATTTTCATAAAAATATTTTACACGAATTGAAGTAACTATTCGTGTACCGTGAGGCTTACTTACCTTTTTTGAAAAATTTTAGTTCCCGTATTTCTTTTTCATTCAGAAATCGCCATTTACCCCTGTCTACATTTTTTTTAGTGAGTCCTCCAAACATAACCCGGTCAAGATTTTTTACTTCATAGCCAAGATGTTCAAAAATGCGGCGCACAATACGGTTGCGTCCGCTGTGAATCTCTACACCAATTTGTGTTTTATCTTTTGGATCAGAATAGGCAAGTACATCCACGGTAGCCGGACCATCTTCCAGCGTTATTCCTTTTAATATTTGTTCAAAATGATTTTTTTCCAATGGCCTGTTCAGCGTAACAGCATAAATTTTTTTCACCTGGTTGCTCGGATGTGTAAGTTTTTGTGCCAGTTCACCATCATTGGTGAGTAAAAGAACACCGGAAGTATTTCTGTCAAGCCGTCCAACAGGATAGACTCTTTCATTACCGGCCCGGCCAATTAAATCCAAAACAGTTCTTCTTCCTTGCGGGTCCTCGGTAGTGGTAATATAATCTTTGGGTTTATTTAAAAGTATGTAAACAAGATTTTTTGCCGGAAATATTTTTTTACCATTCACCACCACTTCATCTTTCTGTGCCACTTTAAATCCCGGTTCTGTAATGATGTTGCCATTTACTTTAACTATTCCTTTTTTTACAATCTCAGCTGCTTCGCGGCGGCCGCAAATACCGGCATGAGCAATGTATTTATTTAGAGGCATCAGGCCAGCTACTTCTGGTTTTTTGATAACCGGGGTTATTGGCGACACAGCATAATTTTTTCCTGCACCGGCTTTCAATGCCCTTTCTTCTCTTTTCTTATTATCAAAAAATTCGGCCCGTTCTTTTTTTACTTTTCTTTTTTCCTGCTTGAATTGTTCTTTGATGGCTGCGTTGCTTTTCTTTTTTGCAAACTTGTCGAAGTGGGAAGCTTTCTTTTTCATGTTTATGTGTTTATCCCGAAGGGACACTTTTGGTGCTGTTTTACAACAGGAATAGCGGCAAATATAGCCAAATAAAAACCCTCCGTTTGCAGGAGGGTTCTTCCAGGTATTTTAAATAAAGTTTTATGATAATTTTCCCGGCTTACGGGGATGATGCATTTTCATTTCTTCCATTTTTTTTCTCTGCTCATCTGTAAGGATTGATCGCATTGTCTCCTTTCTTTTTTCCATCAGGGCTTTTATTTCCTCTCTTTTTTTCATCATATCCATTGAATTATTTTCACGCAGTGATTTCATTTTCTCCATCATTTCTTTTCGTTGCATGCTCAGTTTTTCAAACTGGTCTTTGCTTAACCCAAATTGAATTTTCATTTTCTCCATTCTTGCCTTCATATCTATCTCCGCTATTTGTTGTCTTTCAATTTTTATCTTCTCTATCCTGTTCTTTTGTTCCTGTGAAAGTACTGACTGCATATCAGTACGGTGTTTCTTATGCAGGTCTGCCATTCTGTTTTTCCATTCCTTTACTGTAATATCATCCTGTTTGCGCAGCTCCATCATGTTTTTTCTGAATTCTTCACTCATGACTTTGTATTTGTTTTTTTGTTCTTCAGAAAGATTTAATTGTTTTCTCATCATTGCATGTTGATCATCTTGCTTGCGTTGCATTTTCATCCGGGGATTTTGAGCCTGGGTAGATGTAGATGCAAAAGCAACTGCTACCAGGATTGTAAGTATTTTTTTCATGGTTATAATTTTTTATGATGCAAAGACAGACTGTAAAACCAAAGGTTTAACCAAATGTAGGAAATTATTCGTAGATGGTGAATGAAAAGGATAAACGGGGAAATATTCTAATGACCCTCTTTATTTGCTAACTGTCCGCAAGCAGCATCAATATCTTTACCCCGGCTGCGGCGCAGGCGGGTTTACCCACCGAAGCATTAATCT
>Ga0062380_10000143_pt1 | contig 10837 bp, 5 predicted proteins | sample DOMMetBare3Fresh_2_FD_59485 | JGI IMG/M metagenome (GOLD analysis project Ga0062380, IMG submission 59485) | Wetland sediment microbial communities from St. Louis River estuary, USA, under dissolved organic matter induced mercury methylation -... | ecosystem: Environmental > Aquatic > Freshwater... | reverse complement strand
GAATGGCCGGAGAGGGTGGCCAATTCCTTGCGCGAGGCGGTGTCCCACAACTTCACGGTTGAATCAACACTAGCGGAAGCAAGGGTCGTGCCGTCGGACGAAAACGCGACTGACGTGACGAAGTCCGAATGACCGGAGAGGGTGGCCAGTTCCTTGCGCGAGGCGGTGTCCCACAACTTCACGGTTGAATCAAGACTAGCGGAGGCAAGGGTCTTGCTGTCCGGCGAAAACGCGACCGAGGTGACAGAGTTCAAATGGCCGCGGAGGGTGGCCAATTCCTTGCGCGAGGCGGTGTCCCACAGCTTCACGGTTGAATCAAGACTAGCGGAGGCGAGGGTCTTGCCATCAGGCGAAAACACGACTGAGAAGACAGCGCTCGAATGGCCGGAGAGGGTGGCCAATTCCTTACGCGAGGCGGTGTCCCACAACTTCACCGTCTTATCATCACTAGCGGAGGCGATGGTCTTGCCATCCGGCGAAAACGCGACCGCCAGGACGGCCGCTGAGTGCCCCCTGAGCGTGGCGTCATCAGCATGGACCACTCGCCACAGGTGATACCACTCAAAACCTCGCAACTCTCTTAGCCCAGGTTCCAAGAGTTCATCCAGGAGGTTTTGGGCGCGCCAGAATTGTCCGTCTCCAATCGCCCGCTGAGCAAAATACACGTTGGCGTCATAAAGCAAGCGGTTGCTCCTGTCACGCTCCGCCCTCGTTCTATTCCAATAAAACCACCCGAATACAACGGCACCCAATGCGACCAGAGCCAAACCTCCCAATACCGCCGCCATGAGGCGCGCTCTCTTGAGTTCTTTTTTTCTTTGTTTTTCTGCCTTCGCACGCTCAGCCGCGCTCTCGTCAAGAAAACGGATTGCCTTGGCGTATCCCGGGCGATAACGCCCGGCCCAGGCCTCATTAGGATCAGCGTCTTCACGCCAGTCCAGTGTTAACTGCAACTGAGGATCAGTCAGCCAACTTTCCTCACGTCTCTCGAAGAGGTCAGCTCGCTCAACCAGTCGTCGATAGATAGCCGCCCAGCGGGACTCTTCCTGCACCCATTCGCCCAGTTGTTTCCAATTGCGAATCAGGCTCTCGTGCGCGATGTCGACGATGGGATCGTCGTCGCCGGATATGGTTATGAATCCGCGCCCGCGAAAGACTTCGATAACTTCGCGAACCTTACTTTCTTCGCTGCCGGTGACGGCGATGATTTCAGAGAGGGGCGTTGGGCGACGGGTTTCCCCGTCCGGCGCTCCCGGTTCGACCAGTCTCTGAAACAACCAACGCGCAATCTTTTTACTCTCGTCTTCTTTCTCAATTGCCGCCAACGCCTGGTCGGCGTCGCGGTTCAGCGCCTCGCTCATGCCGCCCACGGCTTCGTAATGCCGAACTTCAATGGGCTTTCCCTGCGCTCTTTCCGCGCGCGCTTCCTCCCAGGTGCGCATGAGCACATGCTGCAGGACCGGAAGTTGGTCGGGTTTGTCGCCGACGTCGTTGAGCAGCCGCTGCACCAGTGACGGTTCAATACTTGCCCCCGCCATGGCGATGGGTCCTTCGATGACGTCGCGTTGTTGTTCGCGGGAAAGTCGCGGCACCAGATATTGACTGTCATTCAAGGCTTCCGGTAACCCGCGAAACAGCGAGCACCTGCCGAGAAAATCAGAGCGCATGGTGATCACGACATACACCAGGTTCTCGGACCAGTTTGGCAGGGGCAGTTCGCTGTGACCCGTAGCCGCCAGCAGGAGTTTGACGAAGCCCGCCGCTTCGTCGGTGAAGTTTTGCACGCGGTCGTCATGGTAGCGAAAGAGTTCCTCGAATTGATCTACCACAACCAGGAGGCCTTCGTTTGCCCCCAGGCGTTGGCGAGCAAACTCTGCCAGGCCGGCGTTGCTGCGACGAAGAATTTCGAGATTAGCGTCCGGTGTCGAATCGGAAAATTGTTTGGCCAGGACGCGACTGAGTTCGAGCGTGGGACTGCCTCCCGGACGCAGCATTGCGATCCGCCAATGCGCAATGGCAGGGTCAACGTAGCCACGCTCCAGCGCTGGTATCAGTCCGGCCCTTACCAGCGAGGATTTGCCGCTGCCTGAAGAACCAACAACAGCCAGAAAGCGATGCTGCTGCAGCCGCTCCAGGAGATCTTCGATCTGTTCGTCGCGGCCAAAGAAGAGTTCGGCCTGCTCCGGCTCGAAGGATCGCAGACCGGGGAACGGGTTGTCGATCAGGGCTGTTACCGTCATGGTGCTTGACCGATCGCAGTGAGCAGGCCCAGGAAGGGTTTAAGCTTTTCAGCGTCAAATTCGTCGAACTGCTCGATTACCACGAAGTCTTTTCGGTTGCGAACCGGCCTTTTTGCCGGCGATGGCGGCGGACTGAGGTAAATCGCTTCGGCAAAGCGGCGTCGGCGACTGCGCCGTCTGCGAGCTGTGTCTAACTCGCGCAGATTCTCGCGGAACCAAAGCTCTTCTGCCGTTCCCCAATACAGCAAGACGGCGTCGCTGCACTTTAGAGTGGCGCGATGATCCTCACGGCGAAGCCTCTCATCAACGACATTCACAGGCGGCAGAGAAACACCCATGCCTTTGTTTACGAAGTATGACTCCAACTCGAGAACACGCGCACCTCCGCTTGCCCCTTCGACATAAGGGTTATCCTGGCGATGACATAGCAGATAGATCTTGAGTGCGTCCGAAGCCAGCCTGGCAGACGGAGTTTCGCGCAACACTCTTAGCTTTCCCTCGATAATATCTTTCAAATACCCAATTGTCTGACCTTCGAGACGCTCAACTCCCTCTTGCGAGCCTTGTTCGATCGAAGTTAATACCGCCGGGTGAGGCGTGGTTCCGGGGGGAATCCAAACAATACGATCCAACAACCGCTCTTGGGCAAGTTCGTATTGTAGTGCGACGATCGACTTCTCCTCGTCTTCAGGTATCAAGCCCCTTTGATTGCTCAGCAAGTGTACGGTCAGGTCGGATTCTTCAAGGGCTGTGCTTACAGTCGCGCGGAAACTTGCAGAGTCGGAAGGGAGCGGCATAACAGGCAAAACAGAATAACCCCAGTCTTCGAGTTGGCGGGCAACCTGCTGGCGCTTGTCATCGAGATCAGATGTCGTGGCCGCGAGATACACACAAAGGCGGTCAGATCTCGATGACTGATCGCGAAGCGCGTTGAGCGCGCCTTTTATGTCCTGGGCCAAACGGTTGAGCTTGTCGTGAAACTCGGAGCTCAAGAGATCGAACTCTCGAAATACGTTGGTTTGAGACTCGCGCTCATAGAATTCATATCCCAACGTTCCAAAAAGAGGACGGTGCGCGTCATCATCGAGAGGAGTCTTAACCACCTTAACAGCGCGAAGAAGGTTCCCGACCCGGAAGCCACCGTTGAGAGCCGTGAACTGTTCAAACCTCTGGCGTTCTTCCTGACACCATCGCGAGCGAATGCCGGTTGGTGAAATGATGGAAATGAGGAGGGCCGAGTTTCGTAGCTGATCGAAGATTTCAGGGGAGAATTCATCAGTGCCGCGCAGCTTGCTGTCGCGCCAGATGGTCACTTGCACCCCAATCTGGATAAGTCGATTTCTTAAGCGTGTCTGAAAGCCCTCGACCCACCCCTCACTATTGTCGACGTGGGCAAAGCTGATAAAGATGTCGTTGGTGAAGCCGGTTACGTAACTCATCTTCCTAACTCTGGGGGTGCAAAGATAAGGGTTGTAGCGCCTGGAGAGGTGACTCGTAATACTGTGCCAGGCGAGGGCTACACCTTGAGTTAGCAGGGCAGTTTCAAAGCACCTTAATTCGGTGTTAAGAATATCTTGATCGATCCGATCTGGCAATACCGGAAATCGGTGATCGATCGCTTGCTGACTTCGTAATTTCGGCGCGCCGAATCATTGCACTCCTGCAAAAACAGAAATATGATAACGGGCGAAAACCGCCTGGCGCCTCAGCCACTCACTTGAACTTCGGTCTTCCTTGTTATTGTCCGGAGGAACCGTCATGAGATCACCAAACTCGCCCGTTGAAGTCAGTAAAATTCGCAACGCAGGCAATAGCTTCACAGCCATCACCCTGCTCGTCGCCGCCCTGGCCTGCAGCAAGGTAGCGGCAAATGCGCAAACGGTGATGTTTGGCAGTGGAGCCACTTACGGCGCGGGCACCGGCCCCTGGGGCATTGTGTCCGGAGACTTTAACGGTGATGGGTACCCTGATTTAGCCGTCGCGAACCACGGCGGTCCGAGCCCAGGCACTTTTGGCAACGGGGTCAGCGTGCTCCTGGGTAAGAAGGACGGAACATTTAATGCGGCCGCGAGTTACCCAGGCGGCGTGGGGCCAACTTATCTCGTGAGGGGAGACTTTAACCGCGACGGCAAGCTCGACATCGCTACTTCTGACACAGAGGCCGACAGCGTTAGTGTGCTCGCCGGAAACGGCGACGGAACCTTCCGACCGGCGGTCAGTTATCCGGTGGGCCATCTGCCGGCCGAGATAACAACGGCGGACTTCAATCGTGACGGCTACCTTGATTTCGCCTTTCCGATTCAGGGAACCAATCTAAGTGTGATGCTCGCCGACGGCAGTGGCGGCTTCAAGCCACTCGTGAACTATGTGGTGGCTGCGGGTTGCCAAAGTATTAGTTGGGGTGATTTCAATCGAGACGGTAAGCTCGACATTGTTACTTCGAGCAGCCCGGGCAAAGTTATCAATGTCCTGCCGGGAAACGGTGACGGGACCTTTCAGAACGCCATCAGCTCCGGCACGGGAGGTGACTCACTGCCGCGCGGGATCGTGGTGGGAGACTTCAACAGGGACGAGAAGACCGATATCGCTGTCGCCTTCCTCGTGCCACCTTCACTGAACATTATGCTGGGGAACGGCAACGGGAGTTTTGGGCTACCTAGCTATAGATCCGGTTCAATCAATACGCCTGCCGACGTGAAAGGAGGCGATTTTAACGGTGACGGCAAGCTCGATCTCGTGAGCACAGGAATTTTCCTCGGACCTAACGCCGATGTTTTTCTAGGGAACGGCGACGGCACACTGCAAAGTTCAGCCACCTTTGGGTTAAGCCCCGGGGCCATTTCCGTCAGCGTGGCCGATTACAATAGTGACACCAGACCGGATCTGGCCATCGTAGCGAATGGACAGGTCAGTGTGGTCATGCTCAACGCTACGCCTGGTTTGCCGGACAACACCAATTACTTTATCCACCAGCATTATCTGGATTTCCTCTCTCGCGAGCCGGATGTTTCCGGTTTTGACTATTGGACTGCGCACATCGATGAATGTGGTAACAACCCAGCTTGCTTGTTGGACAGACGTATCGGCACCTCAGCGGCATTTCTGGTTGAATCAGAATTTCAGCAGACGGGTTACTTCGTGTATCGCCTTTACAACGCGTCGTATGGAAGACGGCCATCCTATTCGGAGTTTCTTGTCGATCGGCAGAGAGTTGTCGGCGGCCCCCAGCTAAATAATAGTAAGACTGCTTTGGTTAACGCTTTTGTGCAAAGAGATCAGTTCAGGGCTGTCTATCCAGAGACATTGAGCAATCCGGATTTTGTAAATAGGCTTTTTGATTCTGCCGCACTAATTCCATTTACAGCAGAGCGGCAGGCGGCGATTGAAGCAATGAATGCGGGAGCGACTCGGGCAGCGATACTGCGCGGCGTGGCTGACAACGCTTCGCTGATGCAACGGGAATACAACCCGGCATTTGTGCAGATGCAGTATTTTGGTTACCTGCGACGCACCGAGGACCAGCGTGGGTTCCAGTTCTGGTTGGACATCCTGAACCAGCAACCTAATGATTTCCGGCGCATGGTCTGTGCTTTCATTACGTCCGCCGAATATCAGCATCGATTTACCGACACCGTGACGCACACAAACGCCGAATGCGGACCTTGACCCGTCATTAACATTAAGATTCTCCCGCTGTTAGTTGAGGCTTCCGTTTCTGCCTAAGGCTTTTTTCTGGGTTTGCTCTTCTCGACTTTTTCCGGCGGCCCGCTCTTCAGGCAGTCCTCGACCAGTGCCAGCGTAGTAAAGGCGCGGAGCGGCTTATTCGCAAGAGTGCCGGCCAGATACATCGTTCCCTCGAAATCGTATTTTGCGACTTCGCGAAAGCCATTCTCGGGATTAAAGCCCGGCGTTTTCATCATGGCGTAAGCGCCGAAGTACTTGCCCTCGATTTGCCGGCCAGCATCGTCCGAGGAAAAATCAGGCGCCTCGATCTGGTTGATGGACTTGACCGCATCGCTTAGGACACCCAGCGATCGACCTGGTTCAACCTTTATATAAAGGTAAGCGATTCCGAGCAGTGCTCGAGCCTTAACGACCGTGTCGGGAGCCTTCGCGGCGGCGGCGACGACGTCTTCAAGTAGTTCGCGCGCCTGGGTATCATCGCTGGTGTGTTTGAGCGAGTCTTCAGCGATCTTCAAATACAGATAAGCACGCTGATCAAGTTCAATAACCTTGCCGGCAAAGCGTTTCGCTTCGGCGAGGTCTTTTTGCTCGATGGCCTTTTGCGCTCGTTCAAAGTAAACCCAGTTAAGCAACTTGTCGCGTAGACCCGGATCGGAAATCTTTTCTATCGTATTAATAATCTGTTCAAACGGCGGGTCAGATGGCCTGTTGGAATGGGCCGCGGAGAAAATCGCCATCGCCAGCCTGGCGTCCCGCATTGCCGGGTCTCTTTCCTTCCCAGCTTCGGCGACCAAATTTTCGTACGAGAACGCATCAGAGTCATTACTTGAGGCCCGATCGATCCTCTGTTGATCGGACTGATTCAGAATCGCAAAGATGCTTCCCTTCGCTTGCCGCAACGGTGCAATCAATTCCGGCAAGCGCTGCTCAACCTGGGCTTCCAGGCGCGTGCAGGCCAACCAGATTTGTTGATCGTCGGACAGGCGGCCGTGTGCTGGCACATTGCCGGCGTTGTCGAGAGCGTGCTGCGCCCGCCGCAAAAGCGTTTGGACGAATGTCCGTTCCAGTTTGAGACTGGGCACGAAATCTTTCGGCACGTTATATCCAGTAGTCAAGGGCATTTCGCCGACGTCGTTGCTGTTGCCGAATGGATAGGAGGACAAATAAAGAAATCGCTCCATGGGCGCGGTGGCGTACACACCTAGTGCTTCCTGATAGAACGCATCAGCCGCGAGCCGGTTAACCTCTGACAACTTGAAAAGAAACATCGGCAGCCAATAGGTAGCCGGGTAATGCAGGCTGCTCCTGGCAAAATGAAGCGCAGCGATCTCGTCCGGCAATAACGATAATGCAGTGCTCAAAAGCTTCTCCGCCGTTCGGCCGTCCTGCTCGTCATCTTTTGCGGATTTTTCGTCTGCTTCGGCAGTTTCGTCTTTCAGCATCTGATCGGCAAGTTTGCGCGCCCACTCAGAGTCCCGCTTCGCAATTGTAGCAATCACCGCATAGCGCTGATCCGGAACAGAATCAATGAGGTGTCCTCTGCGTACGGGTTTGTCGCCCTTCTCCTTGAAATTCTGTCGCGCCAGCTCAAAGGCTTCGGAAAACGCCGTACGCGCGTTGTCCTGCTGAAAGGGCCAGATCATATCAGCCGCTCGCAGCAGCACCGTAATGCGCTTTACCGGATCAGCAAAGGTCGTGGTGAAGTCAATCTGCTGGCGGACGGTTTGCACCGCATTGTCACGACTGCACAGCGTAGAAGTTACGGGCTGTCTCGGTTGTGCGGACGCGAGAGGGGGAGTCGCAGTTAGCGCCAACAGAACAGCGAGCGGTATGAACTCTTTCATTTTGCAGGTCCTGCGAGCTAGGAACTGACCAGGGTTCTGAGGCCCTTTGCGATCAGTGGCACAACGTAACGAGGGACATCAATAGCCGCCTTGATATGTCGCGAGTTGGTGAAGTGTCCGGCAACATACACACCGGATACGTTAGTCTCAAAGGTCTCCGGATTGTAAACCGGGACCTGCGTGAGCTTGCCCGAGGTAATTTCTACACCCAGCTTTCGTAGCAACGTGAGGTCGGCGTCGCTGCCCACCAGTACAAACACGACATCATTGGGCATCGTCATCGACTCGCCATCATCAGCGGTCAGTGTGACATCGGCCTTTGTGATCTCATCAATCTGCCTGTAGAGGATCACGCGCAGCCGCCCTTCCTTAATCTCGTGTTCCAGGGGCGTGCGCACCCAGTGCTTCATGGCGCCCGCTTTCGGATCCCGATTCTCCCAATCCTCGCGCCAGATTGCCATGGTCGTCCGAGCGCCTTCTTCAGAAAGAAACAGAGCGGCTTCAGCCGCGCTGTTGCCACCACCGACTACCAGTACGTCTTTGCGCACGTAGGGATAGGGTTCAACAAAACGGTGATGTACCTTTGGCAGATCTTCCCCCGGAATATTCAAGTGCCGCGGTTGGGCCATGGCGCCGATCGCGAACAATAACCGTGAGGCCTGATATTGATTGCAATTCGTGCGTACCAGAAAACCATCGCTCAAACGCTCGACGTCTAGGACTTCCTCGCCCGTATTGATCTTCAGATCGTGATCCAGCACAAAGTGCACGTAATGGGACAGGAGTTCTTCGCGCGTTGGTTTCTCGCGCACGGGTTGAAGGCTGCCTTCCCGCATCTCCAACTCGTTGGGTGTCGAAAAAAGCGTTCGCCCAACAGGATAATGGCGGATGGTGTCGGCGATTGTTCCTTTCTCGATGGCCAGATAATTAAGGCCTTCGTGAGCGGCGGCATAGGCCGCAGACAAGCCCGCAGGCCCGGCGCCGATGATCAGTAGGTCGAGTTTGCTGCTCATAACTTAGATTGGGGAGACACGGCAAAGCGCATTAACTCCTGTCGCCGACGCGCCGCTGTCAACGCCGCGAAACTTGCTATGATATCCACCGTGCCATACCTCACAAGCCTGGCCGGCGGACTCCACTTCAGTAAATCACCTCACCGTAGGCCACCACTACGGATGGTCCACCGACGCGCACCCGCTCAACCGCCCCTGGCTTGCCAGTGATCTCAATATTGATGCGGCTCGGTCGCTGCATGAAATCGCCTTGTTCGATCACAAAGTTGTACTTGCCGTCCACCGCTGCAACCGCGATGGCATCGTGGTGGATTAAATAAGCTCCCAAAGCGCCCGAGGCGCTCCCGGTGGCCGGATCTTCGGCGATGTTGTCGGCGGGCGCGAAAAATCTGGCGTGCGCGCGGGCGGCGCCGACGTCCATCGTCTCGCGAGTGAAGGCATGGCAACCGGTTGCTCCAGCCCGTGTATAAATCTCACCCAGGAGAGCCGCATTCACACGGCATCGGCTCAGGGCCGCAAGGGAACGGACGGGCACAGCCAGAGAAGGTAAGCCGGTGGAAACGACTTGAATCGGCAAAGTTTCGTCCAGGTCTTCGCGCCCCAGGCCAAGAGCGCGTGCAATGTCGGCTTGCGCTTCAGCGTCGCCAAGCTCCGCGAGGACTGCAAAGGTCCCTTGAGTCATGACGACCTGAGAGGGTTCGCCGTCCTGAAACTCGATATCAACCGGCAGGACGCCAATTCCAACTTCATGAAAAACACGTGTCCAGCCCGTGCCGCCGTTGGGAATCGGAACAATTCCTTCTCTTGAAAGCGCATTCCAGGTGCCGGCAATCGGGTGACCAGCGAAAGGGATTTCCCGCGTAGGCGTGAAGATGCGCAGCCGCCGGAGAGTTTTTTCATCCCGAGGAGGGAGGACGAAAACCGTTTCCGATAAATTCATCTCGCGGGCGATCTTCAACATTTTCTCGTTGCTTATCCCCTCGCTTTCAGGGAAGACCGCCAGCGGATTGCCGGCAAAGGGCTCTCGAGTAAAGACATCAAGTTGTATGAATCGATGTTTGTCCACGGCGCTAATTTACCTTGCCTCACAGTCAGAATCTATGCCGGTTGAAGTTGAATCATCAGGTTAGACGCAAGCCTGCGTCAAGCGAGACAATTTTCCTGGTATTGGTTCATTCAGATTACTGAATTGGCCACTTGACGGTTTGCCTCTGCGGAGGCAAGACCATCAGAACGGTTCAGGGTCCTGAGTGACTGTTGCACCAGGACGCGGGCTTGTACCGTTATGTTCGCCAGGCGGAAGAATTGGTGAACCGCTTCTGGTTGATGACGGGCACCTGATCGCTCCACCACGGCGGCGCCCCCGGCTGTAAGGAGCGGACGCCTTCAAGCTCATCAGTCAGGAGCAAATCGATTCAAACTTTTTCTCGAAATGTTTCTGTCGTCCGGGACATAAGAGGTGAAAGACCAAGTTTCCTCGCCCCGACGAACGCGTTCGTTTGACGGAACCGGTTCCGCGTCACCTGGGCTGAGGGCATGAAAGTGTTTGCCGCACCAGCGACCAAGCACCCGTATGCTCGTACAATCTTACTCACAATTTTCTTGACAGTTATTTTCCTGCGGAGTATAAGGCGCGTGTCCTCGACCTTTAATTAGCTTTGGTGCCATCACGCACCGCTACTCGAACAAATTTTCCACACCGGAAACGACATGGACACTAAGTCGATAAGTTCGCCGGACGAGCCATAAGACGACGTGCGTTGGGAGAAGTCCCTGTCAAAGGCTTTCGCCTTGCCGGCATTTCGGTAGCTCAGCGTTAATGGGAATAGAACCATTCAACGGTAAAAAAGAGTTCATTACGGACCTTACTGCACTTCAAGTTCCACTGCGTATCGGGGCTTTAGAAAAGGAGCCAAAATGAAAAAGGTAGACAAGTTCCTTTACCAGGTGAACCCAAAAGAGGAAGTCACCATCAAGGTCACTCCCAGCATCAACCTCGGCAAACTTTATACGGCTGCCCTCGATTCAGAGCCCCTCGATAAGCCCGCGGACGGTA
>Ga0062380_10000141_pt1 | contig 10880 bp, 10 predicted proteins | sample DOMMetBare3Fresh_2_FD_59485 | JGI IMG/M metagenome (GOLD analysis project Ga0062380, IMG submission 59485) | Wetland sediment microbial communities from St. Louis River estuary, USA, under dissolved organic matter induced mercury methylation -... | ecosystem: Environmental > Aquatic >... | reverse complement strand
TGTTTTTACAGCAGACGATGGTGAACATGAAGCTAAACTTGATTTGGAAGGAATTGTTTCAATAAAAATGATAGATGTAGAAAAAATACTGATGCATCACAACGATTTTATCCTCAATACAGGTTCACCGCATTTCATCAGGCTGGCGCCGGATGTTATGCATCTTGATGTATTTAAAAAAGGAAAAGAAATAAGAAATAGTCCTGAATTTGTAAAAGACGGTATCAATGTAAACTTTGTTGAACAACTTACAGAGTCTGATAAAATTATTGTGCGTACATATGAACGGGGTGTAGAAAATGAAACCTTGAGTTGCGGCACAGGTGTAACCGCAGCAGCACTGGTATGTTATCATAATGAAAATGGTTTTAACGAAGTGGAAGTACAAACACCCGGCGGATATTTAAACGTAGAGTTTGATCGTACTTCCGATGGAACTTTTAAAAACATCTGGCTATGCGGCCCTGCTGAAAAAGTTTTTGAAGGAACAATAAAAATTTAATCCCTTTCCTTTATTTCCTCATTCATTAAAATTCCTGGTTTTATGCATCGCTTCAATATCCGAGTGTATGGAATTCTTATCAATGAAAAAAAACAAGTGCTGGTAGCAGATGAATATATCCGTGGAGGACTTTACACGAAATTTCCCGGTGGCGGCCTTGAGTTTGGCGAAGGCACAAGAGATTGTTTAAAAAGAGAATTAAGAGAAGAATTAGGAATTGAAAGTGAAATCGGTAACCATATTTATACAACAGATTTTTTCCAGATGTCTGCCTTCAGGCCGGAGGACCAGATTATTTCCATTTATTATTTTGCCAGCCAGTCAGAACCATTGAAAGTGCCACTACGCACAACTCCTTTTGATTTTGATGAAAAACAAATGGAAATTTATAAGCAAACAGGGGAAACAGAAACATTCCGCTTTATTAACTGGGAAAATTTTTCCGCAGAAACAGTTACGCTGCCTATAGATAAAATTGTGGCCACTATGATTAAGGAAAAAAATAATTAACCGGCTGTTGGAATATTTTTAAAAACATCCTGCTCCTGTCCCATGGCGGCTTTTTTCATCTTATCTGCCACATCATGCCCAAAATATTTTGCAATTCGTTTTTCTGCTAAATAAATAACAGGAGTAAGAATAATTGCCATGGTTGCTTTATAAAAATAATTTACAACACCAATAGCCAATATCTGCTGCCATGAAAATATGCCGCCAAAGGCAATAAACAGTACAATATAACTATCTACAAATTGTGATACCAATGTAGAACCGGTAGCCCGCAGCCATATTTTTTTATCCCCGGTTACTTTTTTTATTTTATGAAATACATAAACATCCACTAACTGGCTTACCATAAAAGCAACAAGGCTGCCGATAATGATTCTCATACCCTGCCCGAAAATACCACTGAATGCATCCTGCATATTGGGGATATTATCCTGCGCGGCATGACTGCCCACCCAGAAATCAGCGGGGGGCACATGTATAGCTGCATAAAACATGAGAAAGGCATAAGAAATAAGTGCAACTGCAATTAAAGAAATTCTTCTTACAGCTTTGGGTCCATAAAATTCATTTACAATATCCGTCATCACAAACTCCAGTGGCCATAATAGCACACCACAGGTCAGGCTTATAGAAATATTCTGCTGACCAAATAATGTGAAACTGGATGGATGAAAACCAAAAAGTTTTTCCAGGGAAAATATTTTCGTACCAATAGATTCTGCAATTAAAGCATTGCAACAAAAAAATGCTGTTAATCCAAGAAAAAGTTTGGTCGGCTTGTCTTTAAGAATATTTTGTATCATAGATTAATAGTTAGAAACGTTTAACATTAGCAGGAAAACAAGTTGTAAAATTAAAAACAGGATATTCATAACCATAATCCAGGCAGGTATTAATGCAAGTTTTTTTCTTTTCGTCCAGAAAATTACCAGGTAACAGACATTAATTATCGGGTTAAATAAAACTGAAAGTACAAAACCCGAAATAATGATAGCTGATGAAATGTCTTCATTCTTTATCCATTTGGTAACCGATAGTGTAAATGCCACCAGGAAAAGCAGGTTACAAACAAATGCCACTCTTGATAAAAATAATAGCCAGCGCATCCGTATTTTTCGTGTAAAATAGCATTATTTTGTCAGCCTGAATAAAGCTATTGATTATGAATGTATGGTTTAAAAAGTTGCTGCCGCATTTAATTGCTGTTATCATTTTCCTGGGTATCTCCCTTATTTATTGCCGGCCTGCACTGGAAGGTAAAGTAATCAGCCAGCATGATATTACGCAGTGGAAAGGCGCTGTTCAGCAGTCATTGGAATTTAGCAAAACACATGGCAAACCTCCCTTATGGACCAACAGCATGTTCAGCGGCATGCCCACATTTCAAATTTCTTTTCCTGACAATAATATTGTTCCTTCTTATGCGCATAAAATTTTCACTTTAGGATTACCAACCCCTTTTCATTTCTTTTTCCTGGCCTGTATTTGTTTCTATTTTCTCTGTGTAGTACTTCGCATCAGACCTATAGTAGCCATTATGGGTGCCCTCGCTTTTGCATACGCTACATACAACCCGGTAATCATTTCTGCCGGCCATGAAACTAAAATGCTTACCATGGCTTATATGCCTGCATTGCTTGGTTCTATCCTGTTAATTTTTGATAAAAAATATATAACAGGAACTGCATTAACAGCGCTTTTTACTTCCATACTTATTTCCATGAACCATCCGCAGATTGCCTACTATTTTTTTATGATGGCTGGTATTATGACAATCTTTTCTGTTATCAGATGGATAAAGCAAAAGGATTATAAACATGTATTGCTTGCAGGTTCATTAACACTTTTTGCAGGACTTACCGGTGTTTTGACAAATGCTGTAAACATTTTGTCTACTTATGAATACCAGAAAGAAACCATTCGCGGTGGCAGTTCTGTTTTAACTGACTCAACCCAGGCAGGAAATAAATCACAAACAGGTCTTGATAAAGATTATGCTTTCAGTTACAGTATGCGGCTTGCAGAACCATTTGTGATGATGGTACCCCGCATGTATGGCGGCAGCAGCGGCGGTGAAGAAGTAAGCCAGGAAAAATCAAAGGCGATAGAGGTACTTAGTGGATTGCCAAAAGAAATGCAACAGCAATTACCCATGACGTATTACTGGGGCGGGTTGGTTGATACAGGCCTTGGTACATCAGGTCCAGCCTACATAGGAGCTATTATTTGTTTTCTTGCCATCCTGGCTATGTTTATTCTTGATGGAAAATATAAATGGTGGGCTCTGACTGCTGTTATTTTCAGCATCATGATTTCATGGGGATCTTATTTCAAAGATTTCAGTTCTTTCTTATTTGATTACTTTCCTCTATATAATAAATTCCGAGCCCCCTCCATGGCATTGATTATTCCGCAATTGATTTTGCCTTTCCTGGCAGTATTGTGCTTAAATAAAATAATAGAAACACCAGACAAAAAATCCCTACTTCCTTTATTTAAAAAAGGATTATTAGCAACTGCCGGCATATTTGTTTTATTACTTCTTGTATATTTTACTGCAGATTTTTTAAGCAACGGAGATAATGATATTCTGAAACAAGTGAGAGGAATGAATCAGCCGCAATTACTCCAGGCAGTTACTTCTTTCTTTGATGGATTAAAAGAAGATCGCAAGGGCTTAATGATTGGTGATATTTTCCGAAGTTTTGCATTTATTCTTGTTGTTACTATTGCGTTGTTTTTGTTGATAAAAAACAAAATTAATGCCGTTGCTGCTTCTCTTTTTATTGCCCTGTTTGCATTTATTGATGTAATAGTCATTGACAATAAATACCTCAACAGTGACTCTTACCTTGACAAAACTGACAATGATGGAGTTTTCCAGGTATCAAAAGCTGATGAAGAAATACTGGCTGACAAATCTTATTTCCGGGTTTTCAATTTTGGCGGCGACCCCTTCAGCGATGCGGTTACCTCGTATCATTTTAATTCCATCGGTGGTTACCACGCTGTCAAACTACGCATTTACCAGGATTTGATAGAACGCCAGTTAAGCAAACAACCAAATATTCATGTTCTGAATATGCTGAACACAAAATATTTTATTCAAAAAAATACTAGAACAGGGATTACACAAGGTATTCAGAAAAACGAAGGGGCTTTGGGTCCTGTCTGGTTTATAAAACATGTTGAGTTTGTAAAAAATGCAGATGAAGAAATGAAAGCCCTGGATAGTTTTAATCCGGGGGATACTGCATTTGTGCAAGAAAAATTTAAATCATCCGTAACAACATTACCTCAATACGACAGCACAGCATCGATTAAACTGGATAAAAATGATAACGACATCATTAATTATTCATCACAATCTGCCACTAACCAGTTTGCGGTATTCAGTGAAATTTATTATGCCAGTGGCTGGAAAGCATATATTGATAATAAAGAAGTGCCGATAGTAAAAACCGATTATGCGCTTCGTGGACTTGCAGTACCGGCAGGCAAACATGAGATCCGGTTTGAATTTAAACCGGATGGATATATGAAAGGAAAAAAAATAACAACAATAACCCAGGGTTTGTTAATTGGTTTGTTACTATTCTGCATTTTTGCTGAATATAGAAGAAAAAACAAGCAACCAGTTTAAAATGCTTCGATTTTTTTTAATGGGATTATCAGTTCTAAATCCCGGAAGAATTGATCAATATGTTATAAAATAATTATAAACCCGATATGAGTTTTTTTCTTTTTTCAAAAATTATATTATCTCATGTAAAAAAAGGGAATACTCCTGCTATCAAAAATTTCCTCTATTATAACAGATGGGCAAAATACCTGGCTCCGGGTCATAATTCCATAGATGATGAAACTCCCTGGCTAACCTTCAAAGCAATTGATTTTATTCATAAAAATATTTCAGAAAATGCGGTTGTTTTTGAATATGGCGGCGGCGGCTCCACTATTTTTTTTTTAAGAGCAGCAGCTAAACTGGTTACAGTAGAACATGATAAAGATTGGTTTGAAAAATTAAAAAAAACTGTTGAACAAAAAAAACTAAAAAACTGGGTTGGCCATTTTATACCGGCAGAGTTTTCTGCCAATATTCAAAAAAGAGATATCAGTAACCCGGATGATTACACTTCAGACGATGGAAATTTTTCACAAGCCACTTTCAGACAATATGCGTCATCAATAGATTCTTATCCCGATAATTATTTTGACTGGGTACTTGTTGACGGCAGGGCCAGGACTTCCTGTTTAAAACATTCTTTCAGTAAAATAAAACCCGGCGGGTTTTTGATTTTAGATAATGCAGAAAGAAGTTATTATACAACGGCTCATCAAGATATTCTTAAAAATAAATTCAGTTTACAGGTTAATGATTTTGGGGCCATCCCTTTTACAAAAGGTTTTTCTCAAACCAATATCTGGAAAAAAAGATAATTATCAGTAAGTTCTATTAAAGTTTTATTGCGTCAATAATAAGGCTTGTGTAAACAGGTTCACCATTTATATTTCTCTCATCATGTTTTATTGACCGGTGAATAAACCCTTCTTCCATATTCCAATCTACTGCATGGAATATTTTATTTTCATCAAAATATTCCAGTAATTCGGTTTTAAATCCGGCTTCAATGAAAACAGCAGAAAATGTTTTGTAATTGTAAAGCACTTTATGATCATCAGCGCCGGCACCATGTCCGCCGGGCTTTACATAGTCAATATATTTCTGATCCTGATGAAACCCATCCGGAACAGCCACTCGTAACCGTCCGCCCTTTTTTATAAATTTATAGCACATTGCCGCGGCTATCCGCCCTTGCTGGATAGTTAAATGTTCCCAAACATGTTCCGCAAGCATATTTGAAATTTGATTTTCTCCGAAATATTTTTTCCAGGTGTTTTCATCAAGCAGATTTAAAAAATGTGCTTCGGTAGGCACCCACCCTTTTTGATAGATACCTGAACTGCCTATAACAATTTTTAATGGCAAGTTCTTTTGCGCAGCAAGAAATTTCCTAAACAAAATCTCCTCCCTGTATTCCCTGAATTTTTTTAAATAAGGTCGCAGTTTTATTTTAATGAATCCAAACATAATCTGTTCTTAAATGTTTATTGGTTTTTTATTTTTTTGGATAATGCCTCGCCGGTGATTAACAGGAAATATTCAGTGTCACAATTCAACTTTCTTTACAAATGTATATTTTAATTTATACTCAGACTAAACGCAATTTGCATAAAATAAGAAAGTGTAAGCAGGAAGATTCACTTTGATTTTAAGTAGATTTGCTGGCAATTCTTAGTTACTGAGTTATCACAAAATATGATCTGGAAAAAATAAATATGCAGCCGCTTGCCCCCATTGTACTTTTTGTTTATAACCGCCCTGAAACAACCAGGCAAACACTTATGGCACTTGTTTGCAATAAACTGGCGGATGAATCTGAATTGTTTATTTATGCAGATGGGGCAAAAAATAATGCCTCAGAAGATATGCGAGGCAAAATTTCAGAAGTACGTAAAATTATCCGTGAAAAGCAATGGTGTAAAAAAGTAGCGATTATAGAATCAGATAAAAACAAAGGTCTTGCAGCTTCAGTTATTGAAGGTGTTTCAGAAATTCTTAAAAAAAATAATTCCGTTATTGTATTGGAAGATGATTTAATAACATCGCCTCATTTTTTAAAGTATATGAATGAAGCACTGAATCGTTATGTGCAGCAAGATGATGTAATAAGCATACATGGCTACTGTGTTCCCATAAATTATAAACAATCAAATACTTTTTTCCTGAAGGGAGCTGATTGCTGGGGATGGGGAACCTGGAAAAGAGGCTGGGATTTGATGCAATTTGATGGAACTAAATTAAGAGATACTATACTTGATCAGGATAAAAAATATGAGTTTGATTTTAAAGGAACCTATCCCTATTTTGATATGCTTGAAAAAAGCATAAAAAAAGAAGTGGATTCCTGGGCGATACTCTGGTATGCATCTGCCTTTATCAAAAATAAATTAACACTTTATCCTTCCAGATCCCTGATAAAGAATATTGGAACCGGAGCAGATGCAACGCATAAACAGAATAAACATTTTATGCAGGTTGAACTGACGGATAAACCCGTCATCGTGGATGAAATTCCAATCATGGAATCAAAAGAAGCCAGGAAACTATTCGCGGCATATTTTTTTAAACACTTAGGATTAAGAAATAAAATCAAAAAAATATTAGGCTTAGGATATTGAAATTAATTTATCACATAAAACATTTCATCAAAAAGATACTGGGTAAAGACTTCGGTTGGTCTGGGAATTACAGAACATGGGAAGAGGCTGTACAACATTGTGAAGGTTACAATGCTGCTTCTATCCTGGAAAAAGTGAAAGCAGCCACTTTAAGAGTGAAAAACGGGGATGCTGTTTATGAAAGAGATTCTGTACTTTTTGATGAAATACAATATTCATATCCACTTTTAAATTCACTACAATTTTTTTCAGAAGAAAGTAATAACAGGTTAAGTGTTCTGGATTTTGGAGGTTCATTGGGCAGCAGTTACTTTCAAAACAAAATAGTATTCAGCAAACTTAAAGAATTGAGGTGGAGTGTGGTTGAGCAACCCAATTTTGTAGATACAGGCACTGATTTAATAGCCGATAATCATTTATCTTTTTTTTATACAATTGAAGAAGCGGAACAAAAAAGAGGGCACCATGATATTTTATTGTTGTCTTGTGTACTCCCCTATCTTGAAAACCCGTATCAATTTCTGGAACATATACAGTCATTCAATTTTAAATATATCATTATAGATAATACTTATTTTAATATTAGAGCAAAAGACAGGCTTACAATACAAAAAGTGCATCCCGGCATTTATACCGCCACTTATCCAGCCTGGTTTTTAGATTATGAAAAAGTTGTAAGCTGTTTTAAAAAAAACTATACCGTAACAAAAGAGTATTCAAATGAACTCTGGCTATATTTGGATGGTCATAAAATTCAATACAAAGGCATAGTTTTAAAACATAACTCTGCAGCAAATAAAATGGAACAAAATGCATAGTTACTGTACTCTTTTTAACTCGGGATACCTGGCAAGAGGATTGACTATGTATGAATCATTAAGAAAAATCAATGCCCCTTTTCATTTATACATATTTGCTTTTGATGATGAGTGCTATGAGTTTTTACACCGGCAAAACTATCCTTACATAACAGTTATTTCTTTAGCAGAATTTGAAGATGAGGATTTATTAAGAATAAAACCCACCCGATCAGCAGTAGAATATTTCTGGACATGCACACCATCTACAATTTTATTCTGTATTAGCAAATTTAATTTACCGGATTGCACATACATAGATGCCGATATGATTTTTTACAGCGACCCCGCTGTTTTACTTGATGAAATAGGAAATAATTCCGTGCTTATTTCTGAGCACCGGTATACAAAACTCTATGACCAATCAGAAAAAAGCGGTATTTATTGTGTACAGTTTATGTGCTTTAAAAATACAGAAGAAGGGATGACAGTTTTACGCTGGTGGAGAAATGCCTGTCTTGAATGGTGTTATTCGTATTATGAAAATGGAAAATTTGGTGATCAGAAATACCTGGACAACTGGCCAGCCATGTTTAAAGGAGTACATGTTTTGCAACATGAAGGTGGCGGCATAGCTCCCTGGAATATGCAGCAATATCAATTTATCCAGGAAAGTAACAACCACTGGGTGATCAATAAAAAAACAAAGTTGAAATCACCACTTATATTTTTTCATTTTCACGGCGTGATTTTTTATAATGATAAAAAAGTAGTCTTTTGTCCGCAGATTTATGAACTTTCGCAGGAAGTTAAAAGTATATACTATATTCCTTATGTTCGATCGTTAAAAATTTTAAGCCAGTCGCTTCCGGGAATTAATTTCAATCCCAATGGTACAAAAGGGAAAGCGCCTACATCATTCACATTGATATTAAAATATTATAAAAATTTTTTACAGTACCTGCCAAACGATTTATCCGCACTATTCAGGCTAAAAAATTTTAACTTTAAAAAACATTTACACCTTTTCAAATTATAAAGGCCGGCATAAACAAGTAACTATGGCTCAACTTCTGGATCTTAAAACATTTACTGATAAAAGAGGAAATTTAACAGTAATAGAAAAAATAATCCCTTTTGACATCAAACGAATATTTTATATATATGGAGTTGATAATTCTATAAGGGGCGGACACCGGCATCACAAAACAATACAAGCAGCTATTTGCATTAAAGGGTCCTGCACAATTTATAATCATGATGGCCAACATGAGCAGGAATTCATTTTAAACAACCCCGGCAAATGCCTCATTTTGGAACCCAAAGACTGGCACAAGATGTATAACTTTACACCCGATGCCATGCTGATGATACTGGCATCAGAATATTTCGACGCAAACGATTACATTTATCCTCCTTACTCAATATGATAGAATACGAAAACCTCGATAAATTAAATCAGCCTTTTTTTGAGGCCTATGAAAAAGAATTTCGTGAATTATTAAAGAGTGGCTGGTTTATCTTAGGTGATAAAGTCAAAACGTTTGAAAAGGAATTTGCAGCGTACTGTAACACCACGTATTGTTGTGGCGTTGCCAATGGCCTTGATGCAATGATACTGGCATTAAAAGCTTTTGATTTTAATAAAGGAGATGAAGTTATTGTTCCTTCCAATACATATATAGCTACTATACTTGCCATACTTCATGCCGGCCTCACCCCTGTTTTGGTAGAACCAGATATCAGGACTTACAATATCAATCCTGATCTGATAGAACAAAAAATAACTAACAGAACAAAAGCTATCCTTGTTGTGCATTTATATGGCAAGCTGTGTAATATGGAAGTTATCATGGCTGTAGCAACAAAACATCAATTAAAAGTTGTGGAGGATTGTGCGCAGGCACATGGGGCAAGATTTAAAAACCAGAAAGCAGGAAGCTTTGGCGACTTTGGAGCATTTAGTTTCTATCCTACAAAAAACCTGGGTGCACTCGGGGATGCCGGGGCGATAACCTGTAATAATGAAACCAATTATTCCAAAGTAAAAATGCTGCGCAATTATGGATCGGATGTAAAATATTATAATGAACTGGTGGGATATAATTCAAGGCTTGATGAATTACAAGCTGCTTTATTATCAGTCAAATTAAAAAAACTGGACAATATTAATGACCATAAAAGAAAATTAGCATCGCTATATATTGATGGCCTGAATCAAAATTTCATTACACCTCATTGTGATGAAAATTATTTTGATGTATTTCATATTTTCAATATCCGTCACGAGAAAAGAGATGTATTAAAAGAATATCTTTTAAAGAACAATATAAAAACGGACATACATTATCCTGTTGCTCCTAATAAACAAAAAGCAATGATTGGCATCCTGGATAATACGCATACTCCTGTTGCGGAAGAAATTCATAAAACAACACTGAGCCTGCCCGTTTCCTATTTTCATACTGAAAGCGATATTTACCAGATAATAGAAGTAATGAATAAATTCTGAAAGCATGGCGTCAATCCGCAAACAAAGTATAATTTCTTCACTACTTATTTATATAGGCTTTATTTTTGGCGCCATAAATACTTACCTGTTTGCAAAAGAAGGTTTTTTTAAACCCGAAGAATATGGATTAACCCAGATTTTTATCAGTATCAACATAGTTTTTTTCTCATTCGCAAATTTTGGATCGACGGCCATTATGAGCCGATTTTTCCCTTACTATTATGACGAACTGGATAAAAAGAATAACGATTTACTGACCATTGCATTGTTTCTTTCACTCGCTGGTTTCATTTTCGTTTTTGCCGGTTCCATCTTC
>Ga0062380_10000140_pt1 | contig 10889 bp, 10 predicted proteins | sample DOMMetBare3Fresh_2_FD_59485 | JGI IMG/M metagenome (GOLD analysis project Ga0062380, IMG submission 59485) | Wetland sediment microbial communities from St. Louis River estuary, USA, under dissolved organic matter induced mercury methylation -... | ecosystem: Environmental > Aquatic >... | reverse complement strand
CTATGGCAGATACCATGCGCAGTGAAGGAAAAATTAATGTGGTAATTGCAGTGATGCTCACCATACTATTGGGAATTGTCCTTTACCTTATCCGCCTGGAAAGAAAAATTTCGAAACTTGAAAAAAACAATTAACCTCATCATTAATATTTAAATGCTTGTTATATGTCTGATAATACCGCTTATAGTTTTTTTGGAGCCGTAGAAAAAAGTTTTGATAAAGCTGCAAAATTCACCAATTGGGATCCCGGAATCCTGGAACAAATAAAACAATGTAATGCAGTATACCGCATGCATTTCCCTGTAAAAGTGGGTGATAAAATAGAAGTAATTAAAGCTTACCGTGTTCAACATAGTCAACATAAAACACCTTGCAAGGGAGGTATTCGTTTTGCTACTTCCGTTAACCTGGATGAGGTAATGGCACTTGCAGCATTGATGACTTTTAAATGCGCCATTGTCAATGTTCCATTCGGCGGTGCCAAAGGTGGTATTTCTATTGATCCAAAAAAATATTCTGTTTACGACTTGGAAAAAATTACACGCCGTTACACTTCAGAGTTAATAAAGAAAAATTTTATCGGCCCGGGTACAGATGTGCCTGCGCCTGATTATGGTACCGGCGAAAGAGAAATGGCCTGGATACTTGATACGTATACAACCATGCGACCCGGAGAAATAGATGCTGCCGGTTGTGTAACCGGTAAACCGGTAACACAAGGCGGAGTAAGAGGAAGAAGAGAAGCAACAGGGCTTGGTGTGTTTTTTGGCATACGTGAAGTTTGTAAGATGGAAGATGTGATGAAGAAACTTGGTTTGTCAACCGGTGTGGAAGGCAAACGTGTAATTGTACAGGGTATGGGAAATGTGGGATATCATGCTGCAAAATTTTTCCGTGAAGGCGGCGCAAAAGTTGTGTGTCTTGCAGAGCATGATGGGGCCTTGTATAACGAAAATGGATTGAATGAAGAAGAAGTAATGCAATACAAAAAGAAAACAGGTTCTATAAAAGGATTTCCCGGTGCCAAAGCAATAGCCTCAAGTAATGAAGCCCTGGAGCTGGATTGTGATATACTTATACCTGCTGCATTGGAAAATGTGATTAACGGGGAAAATGCACCAAGAATTAAAGCAAAAATAATCGGCGAAGGCGCCAACGGACCTTTGACGCCGGATGCTGATGAAATATTTGTAAAGAAAGGAGTATTGGTAGTGCCGGATATGTACCTGAATGCAGGTGGAGTTACGGTAAGTTATTTTGAATGGCTGAAAAACCTGAGTCATGTACGCTACGGAAGAATGGAAAAAAGATTTACTGAAAACCTGAATACACATATACTGGGGCAGATAGAAGAACTGACTACAAAAAAAGTAAGTGAACGTGAAAGAGAATTTATCATGCACGGCCCGGATGAAGTAGATCTTGTATACAGCGGACTGGAAGAAACAATGATAGCTGCGACTAATGAAATAATGAATTGCTGGAAAAGCAACTCGCAAATTCCCGACATGCGTACGGCGGCTTATGTAGTTGCTATTAATAAAGTAGCAACCAGCTATTCGGAGTTGGGAATATTTCCATAAAAAAAGAACCTCCGAAGGAGTCCTTCGGACAATACTACCTGCTGCAATCCCATTCTGATTTTTCAGGATGGGATTTTTGATTTAGATATATATGATTTGTTTAAAAGAAGTTTATTATATGAAGCGCTGATAAAATTTATCAGTCGTGTAACTCAAAACATTCCCTTGCTAATTCTCAGAAATAAAATTCATTAAATCATAATTCTTCAACACAACTGAAAGCAACAACATTTAAAACGACAACTCCTATTGCAATTCTTCCAGGCTACTAAATGATGTGAATGATGTAACAAATTTAAAATGTTGTATAACATTCATCGGAAAGTAAGTAGTCAATTTTGTAAAGTAATAATTCCGTTACAAATTAAATCTGAAAAAAATGGAACCCATTCAAAATGACAAACAGGACAAGAACAAAGCTGGTAGCATGACAACTCAAAAAACAAATGAGGATTTCAACAAAAAACAACCTGATCCCAAAGACCCTAATGAAATAAAAGCTACCCCTGATCCAGAAGTGCCTGATTTTGGAGTTGAGAGAAAAGAAAACCCGGATGATTTAAGAATGAATAATGATAATGGCAAGGAGAATGTTGAAACCAACCCGGAATTTATTGATGAAGATGAGACTGATGAAGTTGGAGACAACGGATATGATGTTGAAAAAAGAAATGCTGAGCCGGTTTTTTAAAATAATAAAAACAGAAATAAATTAAGTAATTAAAAATTGTAACTACCCCTTTGGTGTTTAGCAAAGGTTTGGTTGCAATTTTCTAAAGTTTAATCCTAAATAAATATTATGCAAAATAAATTAAAAAAAAGTTCCCTGATTGAGTCAAACTCAAACGGAACCATGAAGCACCCTTTGATGCAAACATCCCAGTTGATGAAATTATTTGAAGACCAGTTAAAAGATATTTACTGGGCTGAAAAAGCATTGACAAAAGCAATTCCAAAAATGATTAAAAACTCAACATCGGGAGAATTGATTAAAGTATTGAAAGCCCACCTGGCAGAAACCAAAGAACAAGTGATCCGTGCGGAAAAAGTGTTTGAATTTATCAGCAAGGAACCGGAAACAAAAAAATGTGAAGCAATGAAAGGGTTGTTAAGGGAAGTAAAAGAAATTATGCAATCCTGTGAACCCGGAGCCATGTGCGATGCAGGTATCATAGCGGCAGCACAAAAAATAGAACATTATGAAATAGCCACATACGGCACCCTGCGCCAATTTGCAATAACACTTGAATTAACCGGTGCAGTTGAATTACTGGACATAACTTTTAATGAAGAAAAAGTTGCGGATGAAAAACTATCTGAAGTGGCTATGTCTGCCATCAACATTAAAGCCGCAGAAGAACTATTAGAAATTGCATAAAATTCTGAAAAATAAAAAAGAGAACGCATTTTAAAACATCTTTATGAATTTGAAATTTTCTTTTCTTTTTGCCACGATTAGTTTATTCACTTCCTGTAATAATAATCCGGAAGAATCAAAAGAAAATAAAACTGTAACAGAACTGAATGCTTCAAACTGTTACAGCTATACAAATAATAATGATACAATTTTTCTTGAAATAACCAATGCAAATGGTTCTGTAACCGGGACCTTGGTTTTTAATTATTACCAGAAAGATAAAAATTCAGGGAGTATAGAAGGCCGGATAAAAGATGAATTACTTCTTGCCGATTATACATTTTTTTCTGAAGGAGTGCAGTCTGTAAGACAAATAGCCTTTAAAAAAGATGGAAAGCGCTTTATTGAAGGATTTGGAGAAACAGAAGATAAAAACGGAAAAACAGTTTTTAAAAATCCAGACTCTCTGAATTTTAACAATAATATCCAACTGAGTGAGGTTGAATGCGAAAAATAAAAATGCTCGTAAATTCCAAAACAAAAATTTTTAAAGATTAGTTGTAAATACTTTCAATCACAACTCACTACTTCATTTCTCAACTAATAATCAAACTCCATCCGGTTGATTATTTTTCTCTCTACTAATACAATAACAAGGCTTGCTGTTGATACAAATTAGTCATGGATAGATAGTAAAAGGATACCATTGATTTTATTGAATTGTTCTTCCCGTTTTGGCGTTTTGAATTCTCGCACCTGAGTTTGATATGTTAAGAGAAAGCTTTCCTTTAAAAAATCTGTTAAAACCCCGGCAGTGATAAGAACTTAGTGAAATATGGCCCGATAGTTAGACTAATGGTTATGTCACTTTGATTATTAACTTTAAAAACTACCTAACATGAAAAATTTTATTTTTACACTTGTTACTGGTCTTGTATTATTTTCATCATGTAAATCCGGATCAATAAAAGATCCTGAATACCGCGATATCCGCGACGTACGCCTTATTAAAGCAGGCGTACTACAATCTACTGCCGCAATTGATCTTGTTTATTATAACCCGAACAATTTTGGCGTACAGTTAAAAGATGTACATGGAGATGTTTATGTTAACGATTCTTATTTCGGACGTTTCGAACTGGGGGAAAAAGTACAGGTAGATAAAAGATCTGAATTTATTGTTCCCGCTATCGTTAAATTAGATATGATTGGTGCTGTAAAAAACCAGCGGGATCTTTGGAAAAAGAAAGAAGCCATGGTAAGAATTGAAGGAACTGCCAGGGTTCAGAAAGCGGGTATGTCAGTTTATGTTCCTATTAAATATGAAGGCATGCAGAACATTGAACGATTAAGAACACTTGTTTCAAGATAAAATAATAATGTATTGAAATTAAAATCTCCGGCCAATACCTGAGATTTTTTTTATTACAGTTTTCCCTGTTATAACTATAAATTATTTGTGATGTTAAAAATTATTATTGTTTATTCACATGGCAGATTGGGTTATGCACAGTCGTATAAAGATATTTTCCATCTACTACTTTTTCAAAAAATCTGTTTGTTAAAAGAACAACAGACTAATTAGTTAACCTTTAATTCATTAAAATTAATTACTTATTCCTGTTAACATTTACAATCAATGTGGCACTCTTTCTGCCATATAGTATTGTTCAATTTATATTCATTCATTTAAAACCTAAAGTCATGAAACGAATTTTATCTTTTTTTGCCATTACTGCAGTAGTGACTGCGGTATTGGTAGCTTGTAGCAGTAGCTACGGAACAAAAGTTGATGCAACTGAGTTAGCACAATTCAAAGCCTGGAAAGCAGAGAATGAAAAACCTGTCTTACAAAAATCTTCGGCTCGTCGTTCTGTTAATTATCAAAGCCCTAAAATGGTATCGGAATCTCAATCACCTGCAAAAGCAGCTCAAAAGAGAGGTTGGAGTAAAGCTGCAAAAGGCGCTGTTATTGGTGCGGGTTCAGGGGCAATACTGGGTGCTGTAATAAACAAACGTAACCGGGCAGTAGGTGCAGTAATAGGTGGTGTACTTGGTGGTGGTGCGGGTTATGGTATTGGCCGCAGCATGGATAAAAAAGACGGACGTTCTTAAAACCAAATATGTATTTTCAATAAGAAGTTGTCTCAAAAAACGGGACAGCTTTTTTTTGTAGCAGCATGAAATCAATCTTTGTTTATGCAGATCCGGCATTTGTTTTATCCCAGTATTAGTATTTAAAAAAACCGCTTCATTCCCGTTTAGGATTTATCACCAACAACTTAATCTTTAAAACATTTTTGATTGATTGTGAAGTAAACTAGTGATGCAAGAGGCCTGATACAAGTGTGTATTTCAAATTGTCGCTAAAGCACTTCCCCCTTGTCAACAGAATTATAACGCAAAAAACATGATATCCGGAGTTCTTGCAGAGGCTCTCACCGTAAACTCAGTGTTCTTTTATTCTCTGCGTTGAAAAAAAATGCGGAAATTTGAAATGCACCCTGATACAAGACCAACAACTCAGTAAAAATAATATTTACTAAATTTGATAAAAAAATAATATGAGTATCACTGAGCAACTCGTAAATGATAAAAACGGAAATGCAATTGCTGTATTGATTCCTGTAAACAGATATAGAAAAATGAAGGAAATGCTGGAAGAACTGGATGATATAAAAGCATTTGATAAAGCCATGAAACGCAAACATAAATTTGTGCCATTTAATGAGGCTGTAAAAAGAATAAATGCAAAAAGAAAAAGCAAGGTGTAATGTATAAGCTTGTTATTGAACGCTATGCCGAAAAGGAACTTGCTAAAATTCCACCTCCCTTTTATACTAAAATTGTAAAAGCAGTAAATGCTTTAGCAGAAAATCCCCGTCCCCATGGTTACAAAAAATTGAGTGGCCGTCTAGGCTATAGAATTCGAATTGGGAATTACAGAGTTATTTATAAAATAGAAGACCAGATTCTAACTGTCTTTATTATAGAAATTTGAAATCGAAAAGATATTTACAAATAAGTTGTTTAATCTTTCAAGTCCAAACCGGCATCTTTTCAATCTCCCGCAATTCTCCTCCCCTTTTTTCCCATCCAAAAGTATATTGGCCATTTGTAATAAATAGAAATGTACAAGGAATAGAAATATGATAGCGCAACACCTGCTCAAAAACTTTTGCATCAAGTGCTACATCGCCGGCTTTACACTCCACCAGCATCCAGGCTTGATGATCTTTATTGTACACAAGAATATCAAAACGTTTTTTTAATTCTCCCAATTGAATTTCTTTTTCTACTGCAATTAATGTCACAGGGTATTTCATTTCCTGTACAATGAATCGTATAAAATTTTGGCGCACCCATTCTTCATCTGTTAAAACAATCCATTGCTTACGAATCGGATCAAATATCAAATCCTTTCCATCATCATTTTTAATATTAAATTTAAATTCGGGAAATTTAATTTTTATCATAATGTAAAAGTAATTGAGCTAAATTTACTTATTAAATACTAAAACTAATGCCCCTTTAGGGGTTGGGGTTTATGAAAACAAGAGAAGAAATAGTTCAAAACTGGTTGCCCCGCTATACCGGTCAGCCATTAGACAAATTTGGCAAGTATATTCTGCTTACCAACTTCAGTAATTATGTAGATCTCTTTGCCAAATGGAACAAAGTAAAAGTTATTGGCAAAGGCAAACCCATGCAATGCGCCACCAAAGATGATATTACCATCATCAATTTTGGAATGGGTAGTCCTACAGCCGCTACAATCATGGATTTACTTTCTGCCATAGAACCAAAGGCCGTTTTATTTCTAGGTAAATGTGGCGGGCTGAAAAAAAGAAATAATCTCGGAGATCTTATATTACCCATTGCCGCAATCCGTGGCGAGGGAACCAGTAATGATTATTTTCCGGCAGAAGTACCCGCCCTGCCCGCATTTGCATTACAAAAAGCCTTGTCAACTACTATCCGCGATTATGGTGTTGACTACTGGACAGGCACCGTATATACAACCAACCGCCGTGTGTGGGAGCATGACGAAGATTTTAAAAACTACCTGCAGGAAATAAGAGCTTATGCTATTGATATGGAAACCGCCACCGTATTTACTGTAGGTTTTTATAATAAAATACCGACAGGTGCTTTGCTTTTAGTAAGCGATCAACCGATGATACCTGAAGGTGTAAAAACTGAAGCCAGTGATAAAAAAGTAACTGCAAAATTTGTAACGACCCATTTAAAAATTGGTATCGATTCCTTGAAGCAATTAATCAACAATGGAATGACCGTACGGCACTTGCGTTTTTAATTTGTTGCTAAAAATAATTCCAGGTTCTGGATTTTATTCACCATATCGCATGGCACCGGGGTTAAAACGATCCTGCCCTTCCTGGTAAAAAATTCTCCCGCTTTTTCTTTTTGAGAAAAGTGTTTTTTTCAATTGTCTATTAATTTGATCAGCAAGTGGCTCATCTTCATTTATTTTTACATCAGTAAACTGAGTAAATCCAAACTGGCTATTCCTGTTGTTAACATACCCATAACCACCAAACCGGGATAAATAACGCTCAGGATTTTTTTCCTCTTCAAAAAGAAATTGTTTTGTATCTGCCGGTATTAATCCTACCGTGGCCAATTTCCAAAAATCATCATCTTTTTTTAATTTGTATTTATAAAAAAATACAAGCCCGTTCTTTTTATTTGCAGTGGCTGTTAAACTATCTAAAAAAATCAAAGAGTCCGGTTTTAAATTTTCAACGATTGAAAGAAGTTTACTCTTTGCCAAATCCCTGTGATTATTAAATGCAGCCGGAAATTTGTCGTTCATTTTTAATTCATAGAGGTCAGAATAAAGTTCAAACCGGTATTCATCCATGCCGGCAAAATAAGTTAACAATGAATCAGGAAAAGTCTTTTTGTTTTTCAGTAATAAATAAAAGCAGTTATACTTTAAACGTTTATCACCGGATGAAAATAATTGATTGATAACTGCATCCACTCCAGGTTTGGTTTTCTGAAACGGAAGAAGCAAAGTGCCATAAGTTACCAGGCTTTCATTTCCTTTATCAACGCCATCCGTGTTGTTGTAATTAATTGTTTTTACTTCTTTTTTATCCTCTTCGGCTTTTTCAATAGCTGATTTTTTTTCACCAATTACCTGTTTCTTTAATGCTTGTTTTGCTTCAAGCAAAAACTTACTGAAATAAGATTCATATAAATCCGGTTTTACAAGATTACTGTCAACCATGATTTTCAATAACCGCATAACAGGCCATTTATAATCATCCAGGTTCATCAGAGGCAGCAGCTCTGGTAAAATAGAACGGGTCAGTTTTAATGAATCATAAAGTTCATCCAGGAAATTTCCGTTGCTTATTCCGGACAAATAATCATTTACTTTACCGAATCCGGATAATGGAGGATACATAGTGTAATTACTTACCCCCATATCAATCACCGGCGGTTCAGTAGTAATAATGTCTTTAAAAATATTAAATGCATATTGTGTTTTTAGTTTCAATAAAGATTCCAGGGCAGCATTCTGAATCTGGAGTGTATCACCCCCGGCATAATATATTTCCTTCAGCAAATCGGCACTCCTGTTCACTTTTATTGTACCCATCTTGTTTATAAAACTTGTTTTCCTGTTCAGGTAATTTTTATTACTCCATGTAAAACTTTGAATGGCCTTATAAAGAACAGGAATATCCGTAGAATCAAATTCTACCTGGCTAATGGAACGGATGGCTTTATTTTTTACCAGGCTGTCTGTGTTGAAAAAATCATCAAAATAAATTTTTGATTTTTTTATAAATGGGTTGAACCCATTCAGTGTATCAGCCGGTGTAAAAGATTCAAAAAAGTTTTTTATAAAATTTCCAGAAGATAAAATTGTATCGGTTTCTGCCATTAATGAATAGCCCACCCCTTTATTATAAAAAGATTTTGTCCAGATAACCCTGCTGCTGCCCGTATCTGACAGCATCGCTTCCATTAACCAGGGTTTTCCCGGGGAAATTGTTTTCTTCTTGCTCCGCACTATCCATGTGGAATCATCTCCATGAAATATCCGTTCATTTTCCAGCACCGTGCTGTCTTTACTGTAAAAATATTTTGGCGATTTATAAAAACTTACAAAAATGGCCTCACCCGTTGTATCATTTCTTATTAACCGGGTTTTAAAACTTTCGGCATCATAATATTCATTTTCATTTTCTTCATCTTCGTTATAAGTATATTCATCGGCCAATGCAGTTTTTTCTTTTTTGCTTACAGGAAACCAGGAAGTGTTAACTGTGTAGTAAAGCGATGTATCTTTTATTTCTGCCGGTGCTTTATATACAAACGGTTTTATTTCAAAAGAATTCAGAAACCTCATTATGGATTCATTTTCTTTTTTACCATGTGCCACTAATGTATAATAATGTGGCCCCTGGATAATATACCTGTTCATAAAAACGGAGCCATCTTTTTGCAAATAACGGCAGTCCAATGCCGGGTATCCTTTAAACACATACTGTTTTCTTTCAAGAGTTTTTTCAATAAACTCAGATGAAGCAAAACTTTCATCCATCAGCTTCAGGTCAAAACTATCTTCTTCAACAAAATTGTAATTATGAATATCTGTTCGCATCACTGAGAAATGTGTACCTGTCGTTTTTTCTTCCGCATCAAACTGTACGGGGTCACTTATTTTCTGATAAGGTTCCTGCGGCAACTCTACACTGAATCCGCCGAAAGCGGGTTGAAATTTTTTCCAACCGCCGTTTTTAAATTCCTTTAACTGAATGCTGCCAAAAAATTTCTTTGCTTCATCACCATATTTAACATAATCACCATTGCCACCCATTCTGAAAAACAAAACTTCAAAGGGTGTGATAAAAATATTATAGCGGTGAAAATCGCCACGCCGGGTGCGGTTGGTAATATCAAAACCGCGGTAACCATTTTTGGTAATTTCAGTTTTAGATAAAATTTTTCCGGGGATATTTTCATACAAAACACTGTCAATCTTTTTAGTTACTTCATTTGCTCCCTGTCCCCAGAAAAGGCTGTTGGTTTGTACCCGGGTGACCATATAAAAACTTCCATTAGCCATATCCGCATACTGCTGCTGGTCAATCAATGCATTTTCATTCCGGTAAAATTTACCGGGTATATCAGCTTTAAAAAATCCATCATCGGATGTTTGCGTGGAAAAATTTACAGGTACACGTATCTTTTCTATCTCATCTTTATGCCTGCTATCCCTTGCGCCCATAAAGATGGGGCGAAGCCGGTAACCTTTTTTTCTCAGTAACTCTATCACCCCTCTGTTGCCGGGAAGATGCGCAGCACCTACACCAACAAACAAGGAAGATTTTTTTAAAATTGAATCAATGGAGTTTGCCTGAATCTCATTTCTTTTATACAAAAATTTTTCATCAAAAGCTTCTGACTGGCTGTTAAGCCGGTTGATGGAATCCAGTAAATCAAGATTGCCGGCACGATAAGCCTCCTGCAATTTTCCCGGAGCATATTCTTCATCGTAGTCAAAACTTTTTTCTTTCTTATTTTTTTCTTTTGCCGCATCACGATATGCTTCGTTCATCAATTGCATACTTTCCGCATAATCTTCTACACCGGCCACCCGTTTTCCTAATCGCTTACCGGTTTGAAAAATATATAAATCAAGATAAGTGTCTTCTTCAAAGTCGCTGCCATTATCAGAATAACTCCTGTACAGCAGGTTGTTGATGACGGCCGGTTTCATAAAAAGTGCCATCTCCAGGTTGTTCTCATATTTTTCTATCTGCAATGAACGGATGGTAAAATAATCAGCCGGCATTTCAAGATTTAATCCATCACTGCTGTTCTGGTAATCTTCTTCATTAGCTGCAGCATATTGATCCATATCCTCCTGCCATGATTCAGGATTATTTTCCAATGCAACTACATCT
>Ga0062380_10000139_pt1 | contig 10930 bp, 8 predicted proteins | sample DOMMetBare3Fresh_2_FD_59485 | JGI IMG/M metagenome (GOLD analysis project Ga0062380, IMG submission 59485) | Wetland sediment microbial communities from St. Louis River estuary, USA, under dissolved organic matter induced mercury methylation -... | ecosystem: Environmental > Aquatic > Freshwater... | reverse complement strand
TCACAATTCACTACCATCACTTACTCAGCTCCCCAACCAGGAAAAGTATCGTTGAAAATATATGATGTAATGGGAAGACAAATAAAAACATTAGTTAACAATGAAGTAGCAGCAGGCACTTACAACATTCACTGGAATGTAAATGATGAAAAAGGAAATGCTGTACCTGCAGGAATTTATTTATTGAGGTTAAATACAGGCGGTTATTCTGAAACAAAAAAACTTTCGGTAATTAAATAAATAAATCTGCTACTAAACCAAAAACGAAATGAAAAAAAAATTTTTCTTACTACTGATTGTACTCGGTTTATATTCCTGTCAAAAGGAATTATCAAGTGAAGTAGCCAATACCAGTGTCAATACAAATACTATTTCACAAGTGGATGTTTATGTGGCTGGATATGTATCAGATCTTAGCGCTGGTATACCTGCATACTGGAAAAATGGCAGTCTGGTGCTCATAGATAGTGCTCATTATAATTTTACACCTTATTACGGTTTACTGGGAGCCAAATCCCTTTCCATTGCTGTTTCAGGAAATGATGTATATATGACCGGGTATGAGATATATCAGAGTCCAAATACTGGAGAGCATTATTATGGAATATGTTGGAAAAACGGTATGCCGGTTGATCTGACCGGAGGTTTAACACCGGTCTATCTGGCATCAATCATTAAATCTGGAAATGATGTATATGTAGCAGGAGGCGGTAACGGCGTAGCCGTATACTGTAAAAATGGTAGCCCGGTGGAACTGAATATTGGTGGTGGTCCATCTGTGAGTTGGGCCTCTGTAACATCCATGGCAGTTTCAGGAACGGATGTTTATGTGGCAGGGTCTGAAGAAAAGTACGGCTCTTATTATGTAGCTAAATACTGGAAAAATGGAAACCCGGTAGGCCTCTCAGACGGTACAAAAAATACCTATGCAACGTCCATAGCTGTTTCAGGAAATGATGTGTATGTGGCGGGGTATGAGGAAGAAGTCAACGGGATGTCTGTAGCCAAATACTGGAAAAACGGAAACTTAGTAAACCTGACCGACGGGTCAACATATGCGGAAGCAACATCCATAGCTGTTTCAGGAACGGATGTATATGTGGCGGGGTATGAATACAGCAGGCTTGTTAACGGTGTTTACGCTGAAACGATAGCCAAATACTGGAAAAACGGGAACCCGGTGAAACTTACCGATGGTTCAAAGTTGGCCCAAGCGACATCCATCGCTGTTTCAGGAAGTGATGTGTATGTGGCAGGTTATGAAGAAGTGACTGCTGGTTCTTACACTTATGTTGCAAAATACTGGAAGAATGGAACCCCTGTAATTCTTGGAGATGTTTCAAAGTATTCATCTTCCGAGGCACACTCTATTTTCTTAGTAAAGAAATAAACGGCATTGTGAAAAATTTTTTTGCGATAGGATAAATAACGCTAAACCTAAAAAAATGAAAAAACTTTATTCAAAAAATATCATTTCAATAATTATTATTTTAATAACTATTTTATCTGCCTGCAAAAAAGATATCCAATCTGGTTCCGGAAATGGGAATGACAACGGCACAGGAACTACTAATGGCACAGTTCAGGGCATTGTTACTGATTTGAATAAATCACCTGTAAGCAACGCAACTGTTACAAGTGGAACGGCCACTGGAACCACTGATGCAAGTGGCAAATTCGCTTTAAGCAAAGTGCAGTTCAGCAACAATACAGTTTTGTTGACAGTTACTAAAGATGGATTTTTTGAAGGTTCAAAAAATTTTGTGTCAAGTAATAATTCAGTCAACAACGCAAAAATCCAGCTAATACCCAAAACTGTTTCAGAAAGTTTTTCTGCAACATCGGGAGGTAATGTTACAATAGCCGGTAGCTGTTCCATTAATTTTAGCTCCGGGTTTATCACAGCATCTAACGGCAACGCATATTCAGGAAGCGTTACCGTTTCAGCGCATTATTTAGATCTTACAGATCCGAATTTCAGCGCTTATGCCCCGGGAGATTTGAAAATTGTCAACTCTAATAATCCGCAGGGCGCACTTCAATCCTTCGGTGCAGTTGCAGTGGAGATGAATGATGCTTCAGGAAATAAGTTGCAATTAGCATCAGGCAAAACGGCCACTATTACCTTGCCCATTTCCTCAGCATTACTAAACAAAGCACCAGCCAGTATTCCACTTTGGTATTTTGATAATACAAATGGATTATGGAAACAGGAGGGAATTGCTTCAAAACAGGGAAGTAATTATGTTGGTGTTGTAAATCATTTTTCGTTTTGGAGTGTAGGAGATATTGCAGGATCTGTAAATCTTACGGCAAGTTTTACAGACAGTACCCGTGGAACTCCATTTGCCAATAAACTGGTAAACATTATCCGATTAGATTCAACGGGTGGTGGTGCAGGTGCTACTAATGGCCGTACAGATAATACCGGAACTGTAAGCGGCTTGGTGCCTGTGAATGAAATGCTGATCATGAAAGTATATGGTGACTGCGGCGCTATTCTATATTCAAAAAATATTGGTCCAATTAGTAAGGATACAGTTCTTGCCAATATAAAAATTAACAACACTTGTCAAGATACAACGCAAAGCGATGTAGATGTATATGTGGCGGGATATGAATATGACGGTTCAGGCGGAACTATTGCAGTAGCCAAATACTGGAAAAATGGACAAATGAGACCAATCACTCGTGGCGGACATGATTCCTTCTCAAATTCAATCGCCGTAGATAACGGCTATGTATATATTGCTGAAACAAGTTTAGGAGCCGCATTTTGGAAAGGCAACATATTCAATGGAACCGTTGATAATGGGGAGACTGGATTTTACGGAGGTTCATCTCAGCGTTCCGGTGCAAATTCCATTAGCGTTGTGGGCAGTAATATTTATGTGGCTGGGTATGATTATAACGACTCTGTTTCCGTAGTTAAATACTGGGGTCCCGGTCAGTTTACAACTCTGACAGATGGAACAAAGAACGCTATGGCAAATTCCGTTACCGTTTATGGGAGCGATGTATATATAGCAGGATATGAGTCCAACGGGGCGGGTGTTATCATTGCGAAATACTGGAAAAATGGGCAGGCTATAGCACTATCTGATGGCACAAAAACTACTTATGCAAAATCTATTACAGTTACAGGCAGTGATGTGTATGTGGCGGGATATGACAGTAGCAGCAGCAGTACTGGCAACATAGCCAAATATTGGAAAAATGGAATAGCAATACCACTCACTGATGGTACAAAAGTGTCTACTGCAAATTCGATAACCGTTGTTGGCAGTGATGTATATGCAGCAGGTTCTGAAAACAGTGTAGCCATATATTGGAAAAACGGACAGGCTATAACACTCGCGGGTGGTACCTCTGCATCTTCTATAGCCATCTTAGGTAATGATGTATATGTGGCGGGATATGGATTCAACGGATCTGTTTCGGTAGCCAAATATTGGAAAAATGGTGTAGCTATATCACTTACTAATGGCACTTACAACGCCAATGCAACAAGCATTTTTTTAGTAAAGCGATAAAGTTGTTGGTTGGCATTGGTAAAAGAGACGAATGATTTAATATTTAAATAAAAATTTTTAAAAATAAAATAATGAAAACTTTCACCAAAGCAAATTCTATTAGTTTAATAATTATTACTTCAATAATTATTCTATTCGCCTGCAAAAAAAGTATTCAATCGGGCCCTGGAGATGGGAATGGATCCGGCACCGGAACAGGCAATGGTTCTGTTCAGGGCGTGATAACCGATTTGAATAATTCCCCGGTAAGCAATGCAACCGTTACCGGCGGATCGGCTACTGCAACCACTGATGCAAGTGGCAAATTCATCCTTACTAAAGTACAGTTCAGTTCAAATGCTATTGTAGTAACTGTTACTAAGACGGGATTTTTTGAGGGTGCAAAAAAATTTACAGCAACTAACAACGCTGTCAGCAATGCAGTTATTCAGCTAATTGCCAAAACTGTTTCGGGAACTATAGCTGCAACAACGGGTGGTAATGTTAACATTCAGGGCGGTGGTTCCATCAATTTTATCCCTGGGTTTGTTATTGCATCTAATGGTAATCCCTATACAGGAAAAGTTTCCGTTTCTGCCCGCTACTTAAATCCCACTGATGCGAATTTCGCTTCTTACATGCCGGGTAATATAAATGTTGTCAACGTTAATAATCAGCCGGGGACTTTGCAATCAGTTGGCGTGGTTGCAGTGGAACTGAATGATGGCGCAGGCAACAAGCTTCAATTGGCCAATGGGAAAACTGCAACCATCACCATACCCATTCCATCTGCATTGACCGGTATTTCTTCTTCTTTGATGCCTCTTTGGTATTTTGATGTTACAGATGGAGTATGGAAGCAGGAAGGTGTTGCATCAAGGCAAGGAGATGATTATATTGGCTATGTCCACCATTTTACACCATGGAATTCAGGATTTTCTGTTGATACCAGCCAATACATCAAACTTACTATAAAGGATGTAAGTTATACATGGTCGCTTCCCAAGTATATGTTTTGGGGATATAATAGAACAAATGATACGTCGGGATCTATTAAGCAAACCGAGATATATTCAGATACTTTAGGCAAGAATCCTGCATATTGGATAGTCATGGGTATCCGCCATGAAAATGTTTCGGCCGGAAATGTCCCCCCCGGCAGATATTCATTTTGGTTTACAGCCAATATGAAAGGGTTATCGTACGATAATTATTTAAATCCCTTTGACTCGACAAATGTAACTGAATATGGACCCGTTGGTGGCTATATTACGGGGTCTACATCGGGGTTCCTGTATAGTACGAGGAATGATACTACTAATACTACAACTTACTCCGGGCCATATACCTGTGAATACAAGATATTGAGGATACAGTAAAATACTTTCAACTCAAAAATTAAAAAAAATGAAAAAGCAAACAAAAAAACTAAAACTCAATTAAAAATCAATTTTTTATCTGGTAATGATCTATAACTTTCTGCAAAGCGCAAGGTCAATTGGCAATGGTCGTGTTTTCTTTTAATGATAAATGTGCAGTAGGTATAGAACCGATAGAAGTGAATATTAAAAAGCATGTTGATAATAGTTTAATGCTGGTAACTGCACTCAATACCAAAATCGGATATTACAAAGCTGCTGAGATTGCACAAAAAGCGCATAAGCAGGGCACGACTTTAAAAGAGATGGCAGTTAAATTAGGCTATGTTACTTCGGAGCAGTTTGATGAATGGGTGAAACCGGAAAACATGGTGGGGAAGATTGATTAAACAATTTTTCCCCGCATCGCTTTACTCACTGCCTCTGATTTGGAACCCACATGCAGTTTCTCGTAGATATGGCGGATATGAAACCGAACAGTATCAATACTTATTTTACAGGCGGCAGCGATCATTTTATAACTCATTCCTTCCACCAAACATTCTAGAATTTCCTTCTCACGGGCTGAGAGAGTATTCAATTCTTCTAATGATGCGGGAGATTGCCGGCGAAATTTATCCAATACCTTTTGTGCAATAGCAGGAGTCATGGGTGCGCCGCCTTCATACACTTCTACGATTGCCTGTAATATCCTGGCAGGAGTTGTATTTTTTAAAAGATAACCAGATGCACCACTGCAGATGGAAGCAAATATTTTATCATCATCTTCCACCACCGTCTGCATGATGATTCTTATTTCAGGAAAATTTTCTTTGATGATCTTGACTCCTACTATACCATTTATACCTGGCATCTGGATATCCATCAGCACTACCTGAGGCGTTGTTCTTTTCAGGTTGAAAATAATTTCACTACAATCTGCAAATGCACCTACGCATGTCAGGCCATCAGCGCCATTGATCAGCTGGTATAAACTTTCCCTGAGTAATGATTTATCTTCAAATATTGCCACACGTATACTCATGGTTATTCATTTTTAAATTCAAGTTCAATAATTGTTCCCTTGCCGGGAATGGATTCGAGGTTAAATCTCGCTTTCATTATTTCGGCCCGTTGCTGCATATTGATCAAGCCGTTTCCGGCTTTTACAGTATTCCTTTCAAAACCGCTGCCATCATCCCTGATCGTCATCTTTAAATTATTTTCCCGGTTCCAGATCATTACAAATGCATTGGCTGCCTGCGAATATTTAGCAACATTATTCACTGCTTCTTTAAAAATTAAATAAAAATTCCTTCGCATTTCCATCTTCAGTTTTGACTGCAACAGGTTCTTATCAAAATCAAAATGAAAGGCAATATCTTTTGCAGATAGTATTTCAGAAGCAAAGGTCCGCATACGTTTGATGATGTTTTCAAAACTGTCATTCTGAGGATTGATGGCCCACACCATATCATTCACTGATTCAATCATGTTGCGTGAACTGCTCCCGATCTTTTCAAGCAATGAACTTGCTTGTGGCGATTGGTCTTTTACCTGCTGGTTCACCAGTTCACTCATGATGGAAATGCTGCTGAGAGTAGCTCCGAGATCATCATGCAGATCGCTGGCAATTTTATTTCTTATACGGCGAATGTCCAGCATCTTTTGCATACGGCTCTTATAGATGATATAAAGAATTATTCCTCCTGCCAACACACAAAGCAGTTTGAACCACAGGGTTTGCCACCATGGTGGTGTGATGATGAGTTTAATTTCTACAGGTGTTTCATTCCATACACCATCATTGTTACTTCCTTTTATTTTGAAAATATATGTCCCGGCATTGAGGTTGGTATAGGTTGCGACCCTTGTAGTCGCATCGGTGTAGATCCAATCCTTATCAAATCCTTCAAGCATATAAGCATACTGATTTTTTTCAGGATGTACATAGCTCAGGGCTGCAAACGTAAATGAGAAAACATTTTGGCGGTAAGAAAGCTTTATCTCTTTGGTTTCATCTGCCGGAAGTTTTAAAATTCCCGTTGAATCATTCGGCACGACCGATTTATTCAGCACTTTGAATTCTGTAATGACAACATGAGGAATAAAAGTATTGTCAGTTAATTCATCGGGATTAAAAGCGACCAACCCTGCAGTACTCGCAAAGTATAAAGTGCCATTATCCCCTTTTACGCAGGTATTGAAATAGTGTTCATCACCCGGCAGGCCATCACTCATATTATAATTACGGCAGATAACCCTATTATTTTCTGAAGATGGTGCAGTGAATTTACAAATGCCCTTATTGGTACTTAACCATAAATTACCGTTATCATCACTGAGAATTCCACATACTGTGTTATCCGGTAATCCATCTTTTGTGGTGTAGGCAACAAACCGTTCACTCATCTTATCAAACTTGTTCAAACCACCTCCTTTAGTCCCAATCCAAACCGTTCCCTTTTCGTCATCATAAAAATAAGTGATGAGATTACTACTGATAGACGATGGGTTGCTATCATCATGTTTGAAGATTTTTACCTGGCTGGTTTTTGTATTAAATAATGTCAAACCTTTTGTTCCTGCTATCCATAATATTCCTTTGTTATCGGAATACAAACTGACAATTGCATCGTTGCTTAGTTGATTGGTATCCCGCTGAAGATTTTCAAATCCTGAAAATGTTTTTGTATCAGGATCATAATATTTTAAACCGTTATTAGTGCCTATCCATAATCTTTTATTAAGATCTTCCACTATACAATTGGATGCAAAATGAAATGTTGTATCCCGGTTATTACTTATTGAATGAATGGTCGAAAACTTCCCGCTTTTGCGGTCGAGTTTATGCAATCCATCATCAAAACTCACTACCCAAAAATTTCCATCTGAAGCTTCAAGTGTACCATAAGAAAAATTAGCACCTGTTTTTTTGTTGTCAGGTAAAATGACTTTATAGGATTTAAAAGTTCCGGATACAGGATTAAATTCCTGTACCCCTGCTCCGAATGTTGTCATAAATATCCTTCCCATACGATCTTTATACAGGCTTAACGGGGAATGAGAGATAAAGTCCTTATCATAATTCTGATACACTTTGAATTTATTATTTGATGGGTAACAATTATACAAACCCCCGCCACCTGTTCCAATCCACATTACACCAGTTTTATCTTCAAAAAGATTTATGATTTGATTTGTACTCAGGGAGTGAATGTCATTCGGCTCTGCATGGAAGTTTTTAAAATTATTTGTTTGCTGCTGATAAACACTTATCCCACCCCACATTGCTGCCCAAATATTTTTATGACTGTCTTCAATTAATTTAGTTACGTCATCCGCGCCTAATGAATTGGGATCGCTGTTTGAATGCCGGTAAGCCTCAGATGTCCCCTTCAAAGGATTATAACGATAAAGCCCTTTGGCCCATATACTGATCCAAATATTGCCTGATTGATCTTCCAGCATGGAAATGACTTCCTTGTTCATGGCAGAATAATTTTTATCAGCGGGGGCAAATAGTTTTATTTTTTTATTCGCAACATCATAAATATTTATTCCGTTTGCGGTTCCTATCCACAATAAGCCACTATGATCAATCATCAGGCACCTGATGCTTTGGCTGCATAAAGTATCAGGATAAATAATTTCGGACAGGTTAATAAATTTATCAGTAGCAGTCTCATAAAAACAAACGCCTGCATCTGTACCTATCCATAATTGCCCACGCTTATCAGTAATCAAACTGGTTACAATACCAGGTGGCCCGGAGAATTTATTTTTTTTATCATGCTTGTAAAGGGTAAAACTGCCAGTATGCGGATTGTATTTACTCAGCCAGGGATTATTATTAGTTGAACTCCAGATATTGCCTTCACCGTCCTCACATAAATTGTCTACATCAGTATCTGGTAATGAGTTTTTGATCCTGGTATCAGTCTGAAAAGTAGTGAAAGAATACCCGTCATATTTTAAAAGGCCGTTCCATGTACCAAACCACATATATCCTTTTTTATCCTGGAGGATGGGCCCGAAATGAGTTTGAGATAATCCATGATCAGCGCTGAAATGATTGAACTGAATATTTTTCGTGAGTTGTGTAAGGCAAATTGATGGCAGAAACGAAAATAAAAAAATGCAAGTCCACTTCATTATCCGGACTGTAGTAAAATTTTTTTTTATAAATATTGAAACTTTCAAAGCCTGATTTTTCAAATCAAAGATAGCCCTTACCCTACATGTAATACACCTGCATAAATATGCAGGTACAGGTGCAATAAACAGGTTTTGGCCTGTGTTACCCGCATGTTTATGCAGTTGTAATGGAATGGTGAGACTATGAACTTTACTCCGGCAAATTTTATCAAACAATAAAACCAAAATAAAATGAAACCTCCAACAACAAAAAAGCTTTTTGCTTTCATCATCATCATGATGTTTTCTATTTCTTATTTAAATGCACAATGCCCGGGTAACAAAGTACAGATGTATAAACCATCGGGAAGGACAGGCTGCATTTCCAGGTGCGTTTCGCCAAACCAGGTAGATAGATATGTAAGTAACGGCTGGTTCTATTTTTGTACTAACGGAGGCTATGGATTTGCTAAAACAACAGGTAAAAAAAATCTGAATAACCCATTAGAAAAAACTCCTGTTGATAGTGCTATTGTTTCAAAGAAAGCGGGTAGTAGATAGCCAAAATCGCAAAGAATAAAAAACACCTATAGCGAATTTTTACGAAAATAAATTTACAGCATTATTTTTTTGCATCGCAAAATTAAAAACAAATGAAATTTTCAAAAACAAAAAAGTTTTTTGCTTTCATCATTGGGATAATGATGTTTTTTGTTATGCCTCAAATTTCAAATGCACAAAACTCAGGAAAACCCACCCACTATTGCCCACCTTGTTATAGATGGTATAAAGGAAATTGCGTTCCGTGCAGGAGTTGTTGTATGTGGTCAGTTACGCTTTCCCCTGATGAAACTCTTTCTGTCCCGGTTTCAGAGTTTTTAGTAAAGAATCCTAACGAATCTGGTAAAGGGCTTATCTCAATTAAAATTTATGATGTAACCGGAAGATTGGTAAAAACAATTGCCAATGGTAAGATGTCAGAAAATTATCATGAAGTTGAGTGGGATAACAAAGATATGAGTGGAAAAGCAGTACCTGCCGGCATTTATGTTTTACAGATTGTCGCAAACAGTAAATCTGAAACAAAGAAATTATTTGTCATGAAATAAACTTAACGAAAATGAAAAAGCAATCTTTAAAAAAACTTTTAGCACTCCTACCAGGAATACTTGCAATGTTTCTTTTTTCAATTGCCAGTGCACAGGATATTTATCCATCTGCCATTATCCAGATAAAAAAAGCAAACCCGGATATGATGAAAAAATTATCGTTGCAGGCATTGAGCAGTCACGAAAATGAACTGAATGAAAATTTCAGAAAAAATAGCAGGAAAACACCGGGCAGTTCACTATCAGCAAAAAATAATTCTGAAGTCAATTCAATTGCTCCAGCCCAAAAAAAACCAGGCATTTGCCCACCCATTGTACAAACAGGTTTTGAAGGAAATCCTCTGACACCTTTATACCTGCTTCCGGTGGGTTATGGTCCGTCTGAATGTGACATCGCCATTTCTAATGCAGGCAAGATTGTCAGCATTTCAATCGGCTGGATTCGGTATTATAATGAAAACGGCAGTTTGGTTTTTTCTGATAGCCTGTATCACTTTGGCAACAGCATAATTGATTGTCATGTTTTATATGACCCGAAAGCAGACCGGTTTGTTTTTATTTCCAGTTATGGTTACTACAATGCTGACCCGTTTATTTTAAGTACTCACGGAACTTTAATAGGATTTTCTAAATCCAATGACCCGATGGACGGTTGGAATTTATATCAGTTACCCTTTACTGACTTCCATGATAACTCGGAAGGAGATTATCCCCTCTTAGCTATAAGTGACACCGAAATTTTCATCACCCTTGATTATTATAACGCCGGAGACAGGTATAAGCATATAGAAATAATACAAATAAATAAAGGAGA
>Ga0062380_10000136_pt1 | contig 10941 bp, 10 predicted proteins | sample DOMMetBare3Fresh_2_FD_59485 | JGI IMG/M metagenome (GOLD analysis project Ga0062380, IMG submission 59485) | Wetland sediment microbial communities from St. Louis River estuary, USA, under dissolved organic matter induced mercury methylation -... | ecosystem: Environmental > Aquatic >... | reverse complement strand
CGCCGACGAGAGCGGCATGATGGTCAGCTACATCCAGAGCAACTACATGGGCTTCGGCTCGGGCGTGGTCGAACCCACCTTCGGCATCAGCCTGCAGAACCGCGGACATGGCTTCTCGATGGACGAGCGCCACCCCAACGTGGTCGCACCAGGCAAGCGTCCGTTCCACACGATCATCCCCGCCTTCCTCACCAGGGATGGGTCGCCGCAGATGAGCTTCGGCATCATGGGCGGTCACATGCAGCCGCAGGCGCATGTGCAGACGCTGGTGCGCATGCTCAGCCACCACCAGCATCCGCAGGCGGCCTGCGACGCGCCGCGCTGGCGCGTCAACGACGGGCTCGAGATCAACGTCGAGCGTCACATGCCACGTGAGACCATCGAGCAGCTGCAGGCGCTGGGCCACCAGATCGTCGGCCTGGACGACAGCTACATGGACTTCGGTGCCGGACAGTTCATCTGGCGACTGGGCGATCCCGCCGTCGACGGTTACGTGGCGGCGAGCGATCCGCGGCGCGACGGTCTGGCTGCAGGGTTCTGATCTGAGGGAGTGTGCGATGCGCTGGACCGTGATCGGGGTGATGTGCCTGGCCTTCGGACCCTTGGCGCGCGCGGTCGACATGCCCGAGCCGGCGCCGGAGCACACGCAGGCAGCACCTGACAGACTCGCGGCGGCACGCCGCGACATCCAGGCGCGCCGCTGGGCCGACGCGATCGCCGAGCTCAAGCGCGTGAACGACTTCAGGAGCGCCGACTGGAACAACCTGATGGGCTACACGCACCGCAAGCAGGGCTCGCCCGACCTCGCGGCGGCCGAGCGCTATTACGACGCCGCGCTCGCGATCTTCCCGGAGCACCGCGGCGCCCTGGAGTACTCAGGGGAGCTCTACCTGATCAAGGGCGAGTTGCCGAGGGCGGAGCAGCGGCTGGCGCAACTGTCGCGCGCGTGTGCCGCGGCCTGCGAGGAGTACGGCGACCTGAAGCTCGCCGTCGCGCGCTTCAAGGGCAACGGCAACCGTCACGTGCCCGCGCCGAATTGACCACGACGGTCGTCAGCGCCGCGCCGCCGCCGCGCATCTGGCACGGGCTGGTCCTGGCCACGCTCGGGGCGGTCGCGTTCTCGGGCAAGGCCATCCTGGCCAAGCTGATGTACCGGCACGGTGTCGACGCGGTGCAGGTGCTGTTCTGGCGCATGGCGCTCGCGCTCCCGCTGTTCCTCGCGCTGGCCTGGTGGGCCGGCCGCGGCAAGCCGGCCTTCACGCGGCGCGACTGGCTCTCGGTCGTCGGGCTCGGCTTCTGCGGCTATTACCTCGCGAGCCTGCTCGACTTCATCGGCCTGATGCACATCACCGCGAGCCTGGAGCGCCTGATCCTGTACCTGAACCCGACGCTCGTGCTGCTGATCTCGATGCTCGCGCTGGGCCGGCGCATCAGCGTGCGCCAGGCGCTGGCCACCGCGCTCAGCTACACGGGCGTGCTGATCGTGTTTGGCCAGGAGCTTCGTTTCGAGGGCGCCGACGTCGCGCTCGGATCGGCACTCGTGTTCGGCAGCGCACTGAGCTATGCGATCTACCTGGTGGCCTGCGGCGAGGTCGTGCAGCGGCTGGGTGCGCTGCGTCTGACCGGCTCGGCCACCAGCGTGGCCTGCGTGTTCGCGATCGTGCAGCTGTTCGTGCTGCGGCCGCCTTCGGCGGCGCTCGTGCCCGAGCCGGTGCTGTGGCTGTCGCTGGCCAACGCGGTGTTCACGACGTTCGCGCCGGTGGTCATGGTGATGATGGCGATCGAGCGCATCGGTGCGACGCTCGCCGCGCAGTGCGGCATGGTGGGCCCGATGAGCACCATCGCGCTGGGCGTGCTGCTGTTGGGCGAGCCGTTCACCGGTTGGGTCGTCGCGGGTACGCTGCTGGTGCTGCTGGGTGTGTGGTTGTTGGCCAAGTGGAGGTGAGGCATGGATCTGGGCATTGCGGGGAAGTGGGCGCTGGTGTGCGCGGCGAGCAAGGGGCTCGGCAAGGGCTGCGCACGCGCGCTCGTGGGCGAGGGCGTCCATGTCGTGATCACGGCACGCGGCGCCGACGCGCTCGAGAAGACGGCGGCCGAACTGCGAGCGCTCAATCCAGCCGTCCAGGTGCGCACCGCCGCCGGTGACATCACCACGCCCGAGGGCCGCGCTGCCGCGCTGGCGGCGGCGCCGCAGGTCGACATCCTGGTCAACAACGCCGGCGGTCCGCCGCCCGGCGATTTCCGCGACTGGGACCGCGCGGCCTGGATCGCGGCGCTCGAGGCCAACATGCTTTCGCCGATCGAGCTGATGAAGGCCACGGTCGACGCGATGGCCCAGCGCGGCTTCGGCCGTGTCGTCAACATCACCTCCGGCGCGGTCAAGGCGCCGATCGACAGCCTAGGGTTGTCCAACGGCGCGCGCTCGGGATTGACCGGATTCGTTGCGGGGCTGGCCCGGCAGCCGCGGCTCGCCGGCCGCAACGTCACGATCAACAACCTGCTGCCCGGCGCCTTCGACACCGACCGCCTGCGCAAGACCCTGCAGGGATCAGCCGATAAGAGCGGCCAGAGCATCGAGGCGTTGGCGGCGGCGCGCGCGAAGGCGGTTCCGGCGCAGCGCCTGGGGCATCCCGACGAGTTCGGTGCGTTGTGCGCCTGCCTGTGCAGCGCGCAGGCGGGTTACCTCACGGGCCAGAACATCCTGCTGGACGGCGGAAGTTTTCCGGGTACGTTCTGAGATCGTGCCCCGCGCGCCGGCGCCACGGCGGGCGTGCGGTTCGCGACGGCCCGGATCCGGCCAGCGGCGACAATTCCGCCCCATGCCGAACGCTCCCATCCGCTACCGCATCGAGCTGCATGACCTGCATGCCCACCAGTACCGCGTCACGCTGACGGTGCCGCGGCCGGCCGCGGTGCAGCGCGTCTCGCTTCCGGTGTGGATCCCGGGCAGCTACATGGTTCGCGAGTTCGGTCGGCACCTGTCGCGCCTCGAGGCCAAGCAGGGCGCCCGGGTGGCCACGCTGGAACAGCTCGACAAGACCACCTGGCAGGTCCGATGCGCCGGGCGCGGCGCGCTGCACCTGAGCTATCTCGTCTACGCTTTCGACTCCTCGGTGCGCACCGCATTCCTCGACGCCGCGCGCGGTTTCTTCAACGGCACCAGCTTGCTGCTGCGCGTCGAGGGCCAGGAGGGCGCGCCGCACCGCGTGGTCCTTTCCGGCGTGCCGCGCGGCTGGTCGGTGGCCACCGCGATGCGACGCCACGGTAACGCGTTCGCGGCGGCGGACTACGACGAACTGGTCGATCATCCGTTCGAGCTCGGCCGCTTCTGGCGCGGCGGCTTCAAGGCCCATGGCGTGGCGCACGAGTTCGTCGTCACGGGCGCCTGGCCGGGTTTCGACGGCGACCGGCTGCTGGCCGATGCACGGCGCATCTGTGAGTCGCAAATCGAGTTCTGGCACGGTACGCGCAAGCCGAAGCCGCCGTTCGAGCGCTACGTGTTCCTGCTCAACGCGGTCGACGAAGGCTACGGCGGGCTCGAGCACCGCGCGAGCACCGCATTGATCGCGCGCCGGCGCGAACTGCCGCAGCGCGGCGTGGCCGTGCTGACCGAAGGCTACGTCACGCTGCTCGGCCTGATCTCGCACGAGTACTTCCACAGCTGGAACGTCAAGCGGCTGAAGCCGGCGGCACTGGCGAGCATCGACTTCACGCGCGAGAACTACACCGAGCTGCTCTGGTTCTTCGAGGGCTTCACGTCCTACTACGACGACCTGCTGCTGCTGCGCGCGGGCGCGATCGACGCGCAGCGCTACCTCGGGTTGCTCGCCAAGACGATCAACGGCGTGGCGAGCACGCCCGGCCGCCACGTGCAAAGCGTGGCGCAGGCCAGTTTCGACGCCTGGGTCAAGTACTACCGCAGCGACGAGAACACGCCGAATGCGACGGTCAGCTACTACGCGAAGGGAGCGCTGGTTGCCTTGGCGTTCGATCTGACGCTGCGGCGCGAGGGGCGCGGCACGCTCGACGCGGTGATGCGCCACCTGTGGAAGGCCTCGGGCGGCGGCTGCGTGAGCGAGGCCGACATTGCGGCGGCGATCGAGTCCGTCGGCGGGCGCTCCTTTGCGCGCGAGATCGCAGCCTGGGTGCATGGCACCGTCGAGCTGCCTCTGGCGCCCTTGCTTGCGGCACTGGGCATCGAGCTGCATCGCGACAAGCCCGGTTTCGCCGCGGCGCTGGGCCTGCGCGTGGCCGAGAGCGGCACGACCGTGACGGTCAAGCAGGTCCTGGCGGGAACTCCCGCCGCCCGTGCCGGCCTCTCGGCCGGCGACGAACTGCTGGCGGTCGATGGTTGGCGGCTGCGCCGGCTCGAGGAGGCGCAGCAGTGGGTGACGCCGGGCGCCGCCTTCGAGTTGCTCGTCGCGCGCGACCAGCGCCTGCACACGCTCAGGCTCGAACCCGACCCCGCCCCGCCGCCGACACTCTCCGCGCGGCTGGCCGCCTCACCCGGCCCTGCGGCCGCAGCTCTGCGCCTTGCATGGATCGGCTCTTGAGGGTGCCATTGGCCGCGTCCGACGCTGCCCCGGCACAGCTGCGCAGGTCCCGCAGCCTGCGCTGGTTGCTCGTGGTGGCGCTCGTGGTGCTCGCCCATGGCGCGATCGTGCGCTGGGTCGAGCAGGCCATGGTCGGCTTCGGTGCGGGCGACAAGCCGATGACCGAACGTCTCGAGGTGGCCTTCGTTCGCTCGCTGGCGCCCAGCGCGGAGCCGACGCCGGCGCCTGCGGCGCGCCGCATGCCGCAACGGGGCGCCGCGCGCGCGCGCGTGCCGATGCCTGCCGCGTCGGCGCCGCCGCCACCGGTGGTCGAGCCGCCTGCCGAGCCGCAGCCGGTCGTGCCTGAAGTGCCGTTGGCAAGCACTCCGCCTGCACCGCCGATCGCCGAATCCGCAGCCGACGCGGCGGCGCCTGCCGAGGCCGCATCGGCCGCGCCGGCGGTGGCGCCGGCGCCGGGCATGGCTGCCGCACCGGCCTTTGAGTGGCCGCCATCGACGCGCCTGACCTACAGGTTGAAGGGCAACTACCGCGGCGAGGTCCATGGCACGGCGCGTGTGCAATGGGTGCGCATCGGCGAGCGCTACCAGGTTCATCTGGACGTGGCGATCGGTCCCTCGTTCGCACCGCTGATGGCCCGCCGCATGACCAGCGACGGCGTGCTCGGCGACGCGGGTCTCGTGCCGCAGAGCTACGACGAGATCACCAAGCTGCCTTTCCAGTCGCCGCGGCGCGCCGCGATGAGTTTCAGTCCCCAGGCCGTGACGCTGGCCAACGGCAGCCAGCGCGACAGCCTGCCCGGCATGCAGGACACGGCGAGCCAGTTCGTTCAGCTCACGTGGATGTTCACAACGAAACCCGAGCTGCTGAAGGTGGGCAATACGGTGACGTTGCCGTTGGCGCTGCCGCGTCGGGTGGACCGCTGGAACTACGACGTGGTCGGCGAGGAGCGGCTGGAAACGCCGCTGGGGGCGCTCGACACCTTCCATCTGAAGCCGCGACGTGCCGAGGTGCGCCCGCGCGGCGAGTTGAGCGCCGAGGTTTGGTTCGCACCGACCTTGCAGTACCTGCCGGTGCGCATCCGCATCCAGCAGGACGAAGACACCTTCGTCGATCTCGTGATGGACGCGGCGCCACTGCAGGCCGCACCCGATGCAGCACCCCGTTGAGCGCGGGGCGCCCGCTCAGCCGTCCTCGTCGGAAAGAAACCGCGCGGCGAAGGCCCGTGCCGTGTCGGCGCCATGGAAGCTCGCGAGCAATTGGCCAGCGCTCACGAGCAGCGGGCGCAGTTCCGCCATCGTCTTGGTGCGCTCCAGCTTCATCGCGATGCCGTTGGCCCCCGGTCCGATGTGCTCGTTCAGGAAGTGCACGGCCTCGCGCCGCAGCGAATCGACCGAAACTTCCTTTCGCTGCGGCGCGGGTGCCGCCATCGGCGGCGCCGGTGCCACCGGGGTCGGGGCCACGGGCTCCCGTGGCCTTTCTGCCGGCACCGAGACGACCTCGATGAAGCCATCGGCCAGCAGCGAAATCAATGCGGCGGCGGGCTCGCCCTGGATCAGCCTGGCGAGTTCGTCATCCGTCCTGCGGCCGTCGACCAGGATCAGCATCGAGCGCAGGCGCGGCACGAGCCGGTGCGCCCGCGTCTCGATCTCGGTCTGGCCCTTTGCCGTCTTTCGGTACACGATGCTCATCGACCGCGCAGGATAACGCCGCGCGGAGCGATATCCACCATCGACGCGGCGCAGCCCGGCGCCGCCGCGTGCGCTTGCGCACGTATAGTGCCGCGTCCAGCAACCACCGTCGCCCGGACCGGGCCATCCGCCATGAATCCCACCTGCCTGATCGTCGAGCGCCGCAACCACGATGGTGTCGACCTGGCCACGCTCGTGATCACCTTGCACCGCCCGAAGCAGCTCAATGCGCTGAACGACACGCTGATGGATGAGCTGGGCCAGGCACTGGTCGCGGGCGATGCCGATGCCGGGGTCGGATGCGTGGTCATCACAGGGAGCGAAAAGGCGTTTGCCGCCGGTGCCGACATCGGTGCGATGGCCGGTTATTCGTACATGGACGCGTTCCTCGGCAACTACATCACGCGCAACTGGGAGCAGTTGCGCGCGGTGCGAAAACCGGTGATCGCCGCGGTGGCCGGCTTTGCATTGGGCGGCGGCTGCGAACTGGCGATGATGTGCGACTTCATCATCGCTGCGGACAGCGCGAAGTTCGGCCAGCCCGAGATCAAGCTGGGTGTGATCCCGGGCGCAGGCGGCACGCAGCGGCTGCCGCGCGCGGTAGGCAAGAGCAAGGCGATGGACATGGTGCTGACCGCCCGCATGATGGATGCGGCCGAGGCCGAACGCGCCGGGCTCGTCAGCCGCGTGGTGCCGGCCGAGCGCCTGCTCGACGAGGCGCTGGCCGCGGCCGCGACGATCTGCAGCTACGGGCTGCCCGCGGTGATGTTGGCCAAGCAGTGTGTCAACCGTGCCTTCGAGTCGAGCCTGTCCGAGGGCGTGGCCCACGAACGGCTGGCGTTCCACTCACTGTTCGCGACCGAGGACCAGAAGGAAGGCATGGCCGCCTTCGTCGCCAAGCGCAAGGCCGCGTTCAAGCACCGTTGAGCGGGCCCACCACGGGGCGGCTTCGCCGGATCCTCTCGTGCGTGCCGCGCCAACGGCCGGGCGGAGCCCGATCCGTGGCGTAGGCTCTGCCGCAGCCGGCGCGCGCTGCCGGATCACCGACCCGTCTCAGGGCTTGCGCAGCAGCACCACCTTGACCCAGCCGTCGCCTTTGGGGGACGTCACCTTGGCGAAGCCGTTCTTCTCCTCGCCCAGGTAGAGCACCTCGTCGGTCTTGGTCAGGCTCATCAGTTCGCCGGCACCGTCCGAGGGCGCCTTGAGCACCTTCACGCCGGCGATCTTGGCCATCATCACGTCGCCGGCGTTGGCCGCGCCCGCCTTGACGCTGGCCGCGGCGTTCTGCTGCGACGCCACGCCCGCCTTGGCCTGGATCAGGCTCGGGTTGTTGCGGATCGAGCGCACGATGTTGTTCCAGTTGTCGAGGAACGATGCCGTGATCACCTTGCCTTCGTTGGTGTTGGTGTAGCCGCCCAGCGCCGCCCCGCCGCCGGCGCCGAACAGCGCTCCGCCCAGAGCGAAGTCGGTCTGTTTGGCGCTGCCCTCGGCAGCAGCCACCTGGATGCCCGAGCGCGTGTCCGCCAGCAGCATGCTGGTCTGAGCCTCCTTGAACTTCAGGCCGCCGGCCAAGGTGCCCACGACGGCGCCTGCGCCGCCGAGTCGCCCCATCAGGCCGCCGATCGCGCCACCCACGCCGCCGGCGTTGCCCTCGCTGAACACCACATTGGGCGTGACGATGAAGTCGGCCGCCACCATCTGGCCCTTGCCGATGTTCTGGTCGGACTGCATCTGGCCGCCCGCGGCCAGTGCGCGCTCCTGCATCATGTTCTGCATCGCCACACCGCGCTCGACGACCTGGAAGCAATTCGACTGCTGGATGATCATGCGGATCAGCCCGGTGGGCGACTGCAGGCCGTAGCGGCCCAGCGCCGCGATCACCTGGTTCTGCGCTTCGACCACTGCGATCGTGCCCTTGGGTGCGTCGCACTTCTCGAGCTGCGCACTCGCATTGGTCGCACCCTGCGGGCCTGCGCCTCCCTGCACCACCGACCCCCCCTCGCCGAGGGTCTGCGCGACGGCGGCGGTCGCGAACACGAGGGTGCCGAGGGCGAGGAAAGCGGTGCGGGCGGCCATGGGTCTTCCTTCATGGAGTTGTCGCGGGGATTCTGCGACGGCCGCAGCCTGCTGTCATGGGTGGAATGAGGGATGGCGCTCGATTGCGGCTGGCCCTTGGCGGCGGTGCTTGTGTCTGCGCACGGCGCTGCTTGCCTCAAGTTCCGTGCGCGAAGTCAGCCTTCGACGCAAGCAGGGGCCTACGGCCCGTGCTTGTCGGCTTCCGAGGTGAAGCTGTCGGCGTAGAAGGCGTCCGCCGGCAGGCCGCAGCGGGTGCTGAAGTCGCGCTTGGCGGCATCGACCATCGCCGGGGTGCCGCAGGCGTAGACCTCGTGGCCCGACAGGTCGGGCCGGTCGGTCATCACGGCCTCGTGCACGAAGCCGGTGCGGCCGTTCCAGGCGTCTTCGGGCGGCGCGTCGGACAGCACCGGCACGTAGCTCAGGTTCGGCATCGATGCCGCCGCCTCCAGCGCCCAGCGATGCAGGTAGAGGTCTGCCTTGCGCCGGCAGCCCCAGTACAGCATCGCCGGACGGCCGATGTCCTGCGCCTGCATGTGTTCGATGATGGCCTTGACCGGCGCAAACCCGGTCCCCGAGGCCAGCAGCACGATCGGCTTGTCGCTGTCCTCGCGCAGGAAGAAGCTGCCCAGCGGGCCTTCCATGCGCAGGATCTCCTTTTCCTTCATCGCGCCGAACACATGGTCGGTGAACTTGCCGCCGGGCATGTGGCGCAGGTGCAACTCGATCATCGGCGGGTTGCCGAGCCGCTCGGGCGCGTTGGCCATCGAGTAGCTGCGCCGCGCGCCGTCGCGCAGGATGAACTCGACGTACTGCCCGGCGCGGTACTTGAGCTGCACGTTGGCCGGCAGTTGCAGCTTCATCAGCATCACATCGGGGGCGACGCGCGCCAGGCTGGCCACGCGCGCCGGCATCTTCAGCACCGGGTACTCGCCGGCACCTGCCACGGTGCGCGCCTGCACCACGCAGTCGGTCTGCGGCGCGGCGCAGCAGGTCAGGATCCAACCCGCGGCTTCCTCCGCCTCGGACAAGGCCTTGTGCTGGTGCGCCCCGTGGATCACGCGGCCCTCGACGAGGCGGCTCTTGCAGGAGCCGCAGGCACCGTCGCGGCAGCCGTAGGGCAGGCCGATGCCGCTGCGGATCGCCGCGGCCAGGATGGGCTCGTCGCGTGCGACATCGAAACTCACACCGGCGGGCTGCACGGTCACTCGGAAAGTCATGGGGCGGGGCTGCGCGCAGGGGCGCTTCTACACTGATGCACAGCCAGGATTCTGCCCGCATGCCCTCGTCCCTTCGCCGCCACCCGGTTCTGCTGATCGTCGGCTGCGGCGACGTCGGGCTGCGCGTGGTCAAGCTGGTGCGATCGCGCTGGCACGTCATCGCGCTGACTTCCGATCCGCGGCGGGTCGCAGCCCTGCGCGCGGCAGGCGCCCGGCCCCTGGTGGGCAATCTCGACCAGCCCGCCACCCTGGGACGGCTGGCGGGCCTGGCCGATGCGGTGCTGCACCTCGCGCCGCCGCCTTCGGCCGGCGTGCGCGACACACGCACCGCGGCCTTGCTCGCAGCACTGGCGCGCGGCACGCCGCCGCGCCGCCTGGTCTATGCCAGCACCACGGGCGTGTACGGCGATGCGCAGGGTGCGCGCTTCGACGAGACGCGCACGCCGCGGCCTGCGACCGACCGTGCCTGGCGCCGCCTGGACGCCGAGCAACGCGTGCGGCGCTTCGGCCGCGCCTTCGGCGTGTGCGCCTGCATCCTGCGCGTGCCCGGCATCTACGCGCTCGACCGCGCCGGTGGCGATCCGCGCGACCGCCTGCGGCGCGGCACGCCGTTGCTGGCGCCGGCCGACGACGTCTACACCAACCACATCCATGCCGATGACCTGGCACAGGCCTGTGCAGCGGCGCTGGTGCGCGGCGCGCCGCAGCGGATCTACCACGCGTCGGACGCCAGCGAGTTGAAGATGGGCGAGCACTTCGACGCGGTGGCCGATGCCTTCGGCCTGCCGCGCGCCCCGCGCGTGGCGCGCGCGCGCCTCGAGTGCGAACTGTCGTCGATGCAGATGAGCTTCCTGTCGGAGTCGCGGCGCCTGGACAACCGACGCCTGCTGCGGGAGTTGCGCGTGCGCCTGGCCTACCCGACGCCGGCCGACGCCTGGCGGGCCGCAGCGGGTCCGATCGAATCCAGGAGCCCGGCGCGAACGTAGCTCAGGGTTGCAGCGCCCGAGCCCGATCCATGCATCACCACGTTCTCACCAGCCGCTGGCGCCTGGATGCGCCGGCCGAGCGTGTCTGGCAACTGCTGACGGACATCGACGGATGGCCGCACTGGTGGCGCTACGTGCGGCAGGTGCGTGTCGTGGCCGCCGGCGGGCCCGATGCCGTGGGCCAGGTCGTCGCCATCGAGTGGGCCAGCGCCTTGCCCTATCGCATCCGGTTGCAGGTGACGACCACCCGCACCGAGCGCGCGCGCCAGCTCGAAGGCCGTGCCGAGGGCGACCTGCAGGGGCGCGGGACCTGGGTGCTCGAGCCGGCGGCGGCCGACACGGTGGACGTGACCTACCGCTGGGACGTGACGCTGCACAAGCCCTGGATGCGCGTGACGGCCTTCCTGCTGCGCCCGCTGTT
>Ga0062380_10000135_pt1 | contig 10954 bp, 9 predicted proteins | sample DOMMetBare3Fresh_2_FD_59485 | JGI IMG/M metagenome (GOLD analysis project Ga0062380, IMG submission 59485) | Wetland sediment microbial communities from St. Louis River estuary, USA, under dissolved organic matter induced mercury methylation -... | ecosystem: Environmental > Aquatic > Freshwater... | reverse complement strand
ACCAACTGTGACATAAACTCCATGACGGCATAATGCTCGTGCATAATCAAACATAGAACGTTTTGTTTTTACATCAAGGATCAGGTCGTAACACTTACCGTTTTTTGTGAAATCTTCTTTTGTATAATCAATGACATGATCAAAACCCATTGAAAGCATCATATCCAGTTTACCTGTGTTGTCAACACCAGTAACTTCAACCCCGTATAATTTTGCAATCTGTATTCCAAAAGTTCCTACCCCTCCGCCTGCCCCATTAATTAAAAGTTTTTGTCCTTGCTTAATTTTCCCTTTGTCAATAAGCCCCTGTACTGCCAGCATGGCTGCCTGTGGTATTGATGCTGCTTCTTCGAAGCTCATAGTTGCAGGTTTTAATGCCAATAAATTTTCCTTGGCACAGACATACTCAGCAAAACCTCCCCAGCGACCGCTCAAATCACCATATACATCATCGCCGGGTTTAAATTGTTTTACATTTTTACCAACTGCTTCAATTCGTCCCGCAATATCGGAGCCGAGAATTTTTCTCTTCGGTTTCCGAAGACCGTTTAGCAGGCGGTTTATGAAGTCACCGTGAAGAAGACCATCATCCCAATCATTTATTGATACTGCATGAACTTTTATCAGTACTTCATCTTCTTTTGGAATTGGTTTATCTATCTCTTTAAATTCAAGATTATCGGGTGTTCCGTATCTGTGATATACAATAGCTTTCATATTTTTCTTATTTACCGAAGGTAGTTTTTAAAAGATTGTCAGGATATTCCATCTCGCTGGAGTCTTGCTCATCGGATATTTTGTTACAATTGAAATGTTGCTGGCGGATCTTGTTGTTTAGTTAATTTCCGTAAGCAAAATATTTATTGATAAAGTTATATATCATAAATTAGAGGATTATATGTCACTTGATATTCATGAGTATAATTAAATTCTGAACAATAATGCATTCATTACATGTCAGCATACCTCATCATCTGCCACAGCAGGAAGCAATATCACGAATTAAAAAATTATTTACCAGTTTGAGACATGAGCAAAAAGAAAAAATATCACATGTAAAAGAAGAATGGAAAGATGAAACAGGCACAATACATTTTTCCGCCCGGGGTTTTAATTTGTCAGGTGTTGTTACTGTTCATCATACAAGCATTGAGATAAATGCTAAAGTGCCGTTAGCTGTTTACCTGTTCAGAACCAAGATTAAGGAAGCAATTAAAACAAGAGCAGAGGAGTTACTTTCGAAATAATTATTTTTTTGCCTTTACAATTTTCTCACCGAAAGAAGCACGCCATTGTTTGAATGAGCAATTGGTTTTGCAACCGTTTTCGTATTCGCCAACGATATTCAATCGGCATTGCCGTTTAAGTGGACACATTAATCCGTAGGTTGTTTTTCCCTGTAATTCTAAAAACCATTCTTTTTGTGTAGTTTATCAAGCTAATTCAACAGTTAATGTAATTACAGATCTTAATTCGGAGTTTCTGTTTATTTTGTTGTTTGAAATTAATTTAAATGAATAATAAAATTTATCCGCTCATATTACAACTGATGTTTTCTCAGATTTGTATAGCTCAAAATCCTTTTACACATTGGACAGATGCGGCAGAAGTTCGATATAGTAATAAGCAACCAGTCATTAATTACCTGCTTAGCATTGAGCCTGGTAATCTTTCTTTCATCAATATGGAAATGCAAATCAGCAACATTACTGATACTTTCGAAGTTGCCATGGTTGCTCATCCTGAATATGATGATAAGTATTGGCGATATGTGGAAGATTTTTATGTGGAAACAAAAAAAGGAAGAGGCAAAGTAATAAGAAAAGACAGCGCCTTATGGCAGATAATTACAAAAAACAAAACAGCCATTTTACATTACCGTATTCATCTTCCTTCGGCAACCGGTTCGCAGCGTTCGGCATGGAAAGCTTTTCTTTCACCGGATGGTGGACTTGTCGGAGGCCCGCATTGTTGTTTATATGTAGTGGGAGAAACGTTAGCCCCTTCATTTATCACTCTTGATATACCCAAAGGTTGGCAGGTAGAAACGGGTCTCAGTTCCACTTCAGATCCTAATACTTTTTTTGCTTCTTCAGTTTATATATTGGTTGATGATCCGATTTTAATAGGAAAAATGAAAAGCTGGTCATTCACTGTTGATGGCGTGCCCCATCATGTGGTTTATTGGCCTGGGCATGTAAAAGATTTTGATTCAACAAAACTTGTTTCAGGAATTAAAAAAATAGCAGAGCAAGCTTCATTACTTTTTGGCAGACTACCGTATCGAGAATATACTTTTATGCTGGAGGATAGCTCATCAGGTGCTTTGGAACATAATAATTCTGTAACAGTCGGAGCTTCTGTCTCACAACTGAACACAAATTTAACTGGGGTATTTTCTGAAATTGCTCATGAATATTTTCATACTTGGAACCTGATTCGGATCCATCCTGTTGAATATACTGATGTAAGTTTTAAAACCCCGGCTCTTTCAAAGGGACTCTGGTTCAGTGAAGGGTTGACAATATTTTATGCCGATCTGTTAAGACGCCGTGCAGGAATTCCAACTTTTGACTCCACCCGCATAAACCGTTTAGAATTATTGATACGTCGTTATTACATGACACCGGCTTACATCAAATTTTCAGCAGAACAAATAAGTCTTTCTGCATATGGACCAACCGGAATGCTCGGAGATTATTCAGCCAGTACTCATTTACAGGGTGAAGTGCTTGGCCTGATTCTCGATTTGATCATTCGGGATAAAAGCAATGGAAAATATTCAATGGATGATGTGATGAGAAAAATGATGGAACAATTTAGCGGAAAAAAGGGGTTCACTTCTAAAGATATTGAGCAAATTATAAGTAAAATTAGCGGAGACAATCTTCAAACTTTTTTCCGGGACTATGTAGTTGGAAAAAAGTCTATTGATTTTGATAAATATCTCGCTTTGATTGGTCTTCAAAAATCCATGATATGGAGAGATGTGATGACCCAGGATGGAAGGCCATCTCCCGATCTGCGGGTCTATTCATGGCAAAAACCAAATGAAACAAACATAAGGATTGGAATAACCAATCCTTTAAGTTGCTGGGGAAAAGCAGGATTACATACAGGTGATATTATTAAATCGGTAAACGGAAAAATTTTAAAAGATGCAGATGATTTTCGCCCATTGCTCAGAGAAGCGAAAATTGGTGATACCGTTGTTTTCGAAGTGCAACGAGCGACAGGTTTATCAAAGGTGAATGTGGTAGTATCCGGATATCTACAACCGGATGTCAAGATCACAGAAATAACTAGGGCATCAGAAAAACAAAAAAAATTATTCGCTCAATGGGCATCTGGAAATTGATATGATTCAACACAGAAGTTACTGTTCCGTTTATTTTGTTAAATCCAATGTCTTCCTTGATCTGAGATCTTGCCCAAAGAATATTTTGTTACAAAATAAATGTTGTGGACAGTGGCGAATTAAAACCACATTAATGTAACGATATTAATTATATTCTGATTATAGCGCATACACCGTTGCCATTTCCAGTGAGAGAATGTATCCCTGACTGCAAACTCAAGTAATCCCTTAAAATTTCTTTCGCCATTATAACTGTTTGTCGGAATAACTATGTCCGATTTTTTTCCGGGGAAAAGAATCGGGTAATTTATTATAAACAGTTTTTTCTTTTACTTATTATACTTTTGCACTGTCATATTAGTATAACTCAACAGCATTAATATTTATTATAAAATTAAGTATCATGAAAGAAAAAGTAATTCATCACAGCAATTCAAGCAATGCGGTATATGGCTTGGGGTTTATTGGTGCAGCCATCTATTTTATTTCATCGTCAACCAGTTTCTGGATGGGGTTATTGGGTTTTTTGAAAGCTATCGTGTGGCCTGCCTTTCTCGTTTATGAAGCTTTGAAGCAGCTCGGAGCATAATTAACTGCGAAGAGTCGATTGAATTAATTACTCTTCAGTTTTTGTTCCGGGAAGAATGAGGGAATACTTTGTGTTTTACCTTCAGGCAAATCAGTAAACAGATTCTGATTAAATAAAGAATCATAACTCATTTCAATTTTTGTAAATTGTATTATAAATTTTTTAGTTATGCAAAACAAAATTTTACTCCTGGCAATGAAATCATCCATTTTTATTACAACCCTGTTTATGAGTTTTATCGTTTATGGACAATCCGGTTCAAAGGATAAAAAAATTGTTGCTGACACTAAAGATGCCAAAGCCGATTTTATCAAAACAGATGGCCTGATGAGTAACCTGTTTACGAATACCTATGGATATGTCATTTTTCCCAATGTGGGCAAAGGTGGAATTGGTATTGGTGGCGCTGCAGGTAATGGCGCAGTTTACCAAAAAGGTAAATTAATTGGCATGGCAAAAATGACACAGGTAACTATTGGATTTCAATAGGGCGGCCAGGCATACCGTGAAGTTATTTTTTTTGAATCCAAAGAAGATTTGGATCGGTTTAAAGAAAATAAAATTGAGTTCTCAGCCCAGGCTTCTGCTGTTGCTGCTACTGCTGGTGCATCGGCTAATGTAAAATATCAAAACGGTATTATGATTTTTACTCAAATAAAAGGCGGCCTGATGTATGAGGCATCGGTTGGTGGCCAAAAATTTAAGTTCCGGAAAATATAAATTTCCCTTCGCCCCGGTTTTTATTTATTAAAAAATGTAAGCTCTCAGTTATTTTGTTGGTCTTCAAACAACAAATCTTCCATCCCCCCGTGGTTTTACCCACCGATATTTTTTTAAAATAATCGGTTACATCGCCGTTACCTGTGTTTACCAATAACAATAAATTACAAAAATGAAAAAACTATCCCTTTTACTTAGTGTATTTGTGTTATTAGCATGCTCAATAAGTCTGGAGGCGCAAACAGAATGGAAAGCCTGGGGTACTGCAGCGCTGAATCTGTCATTTACTAAAAAACTGGATTTGAAAATTTCTCACCTGCGTGCATTTAGTATCACAAATGGTTTTACTAATGATTTCAATCAATCATCTGCAATATTGAGTTATGATCTTACTAAAAAAATTGATTTGTCAGCGGGTTATACATTCAGTGGATCAAATTCAATAACGGATGGGGGCAGTCGTGTATCAGCTCGTGCTGGATATAAACTGAGACTTGCAAAAGTCTTAACATGGTCAAATGCTATCCAGGGTGAAATACACGATAAAAATGAGAACAGGTATCATTATCGTATAATCCTGAACACAAGATTATCACCAAGGAAGAGATTGGATTTTCTTAACCTCTCCCCATCCATCAGTTATTCCCTTTTTTACAATATTGGCGGCAGTCCTATACGTTATTATGACAAAACAGGTGCAGTCATTGCCAGTAATACTCCGGATGGATTTCATCGCGGTCGTTTGATGTTTTCACTGAACAGTAAGGTTGCGCAAAATTTCTCAGTCTCCCTTTATTACATGCACCAGCAGGAGTTTAATCTTTTTACCAATGATTTGAAAGAAATAAATGTAATAAATCCTGTTACTGGCAAAGTGACAAGGAGATTTGATAATTATAATGTAGCAGGACTGACCCTTGCTTATGACATTAACCTGTACAAAACGAAAAAATAAATTTAATAGCAATAAAATTTTTAAATCAAGCAATTATGCAACTGAGAATTAAAAGATCATATATCTGCAAAGATGTGAATGCACATAAGGTTGATAACACTCTTCCTGAAAACTATAAACCTATAGCCGGTGATGTTGGAATATTTGAAATAATAAGGATTGGAAAGCATCGCAGTATTCAGGGCGACAGTAAAAGAAATATAGCCATCATTTCGGGTGATAAAATTATGGCTGCATTTGGTACCCGTTATGCCACAGAGCAGTTTGAAGGTTACTTACCTGATCATCTTAACCAGGAGTTGCATATTCTTGGCGCAGGTGGCACTGTGGGTGTGCTGGCAAGTATGCATTATAAGTTTAAAGATATTGGCCCAACAACTCTTAAGTTTATCGGGCTTGCAAAAGATCATTTTGGAAAAATTATCAATACAAAAGAAATTAAAAGAAAAGAGGTGATAAATTTTACAGGTGCTGCTGCTTCTGCCACAAAAATAATTTTATCACTCGGCTCCTCCATGGATAGCGGAAAGACAACTTCTGCAGCCTACCTGGTACATGGATTGAAGAAGGCAGGACATAAGGTTGCTTATATAAAACTTACAGGTACAGTTTACACAAAAGATGCAGACCTGGCCAGTGATTTAGGAGCAGATATAATAGCAGACTTCAGTGATTTTGGTTTCCCTTCCACATATATGTGTGATTTAAATGAGCTGCTGGACTTATATGAATCCCTCGTATCATCTGTTCTTTCAGAACATCCAGATTATATAATAATGGAAATTGCAGACGGACTTTATGAGCGGGAAACAAAAATGCTGCTAACCAGTAAAAGATTCAGGCAGACAATTGAAGGTGTCATGTTTTCTGCAGGAGACAGTCTTGCAGCAATCAATGGTATAAAAATTTTAAATAACTGGAACCTGTATCCTGCGGTAGTTAGTGGCTTATTCACTGCAAGTCCCCTGTTGATACGTGAAGTAAAAGAAAATACAACCGTTCCGGTTTATGATATTGACCAATTAGCAACTGGAGAAGTAGCAGTTTCATTGTTCACCAATAATAAAAGGCTTCATGCCATACACTAATGCCCGCTGAACAAGCCTATATAATTAATCCGGCAGTTGCAGAAGTTAAAAATGATATAACTGTATTCAAGGAAAAGACCGGCAAGTCATTTCTCCGGCAGCATTTTAGTAATAATTCAGGACGGATACTTCTTGCTATTCTTAGTGGCCTGGTAAGTAGTTGCGCAAGTTTTCTGCTTACGGTTATTATCGGTAATTTTTATATTCTCCAGTTTGGATCTCATGGGAGTAAAGGTAAACTTGCTGAGTGGCTGGGCTTAAGTACGGGTTCACTGAATAAATTTTTCCTGCTGTTTATATTTCTACTACTGGTAAAATTCTTAAGCAGTTTTACAGAGAGTTTTCTTTCAAGAATACAAGGAGAGAATTTTGTAAAAGAAATCAGGAACCAGTTGTTTACAACACAAGTACTGTCATCAAAAGAAAATTTCAGTAAAAAAACCTATGGAAATTATTTGCTCCGCTACAGCAATGATCTGAAGGCAATTCAGAATTATCTTACTAACGGAGTTTTAGGTGGGATCAAAGAATTTCTTTTTTTTATCGCTGGAATTCTGTTGCTTATGAAAATAAACTGGCAATTAACTTTTATACTTATCCCGTTATTTTTACTTGTGGCAATGATAATAATCTTTCTTGCAGAAAAACAGAAAATCTTTATCCGGCGTAGCCGGGCAAACCGCAGTTACCTCCTTTCTTTTGTTGCAAGAAGTTTCAGCAGGTTTGATAAAATTAAAAGAGAGAATAACGAAAACCATACTATCAGTCGTTTCGAAACAAAATCTCAAAAGCTGTTTGACTCTAACATTTTAAATGTCCGTGCTGAAAGTTTTATTTTATCGGTCTCATCTTTTTTACAATTCGCTATTATTGGATTCATACTTTGGCTCATGGCAGGCCATGGTATAATAATAGCACCATCGGATGGGCTGGTTGTTATATTAATATTAATGCTGATGCAAGGATCCATAAGACGTCTTCTGAAAGTTCCCACTTACCTGAATAAAGGCAATATTTCAATCAATAAGATAACAGAGCTTTCAAAAAAATAGCCCCTCTGTATTCATCAACTCCTGGTCTAACCTTTTGTATTTTCTGATTAAATATTTCTTTAACTGGAATTAAATCTGAATCATTGAAATTCCTTATATTTCTCATATTTTCTATTCGCCCCTTATATTGATCTGCTGATTATATTGCAGCAAAATTTAAAATAACTAATATGACAAAACTGGTATTATTCATTCTAAGTCTTATCTGTATTATTTCTGTAACTGCACAGCTCACACCTGCAGAAGATAAAAAACTTAACGAGTTACTGAAACAAATGACCCTGGAAGAAAAAGTGGGACAAATGACCCAGGTTACTTTTGCTGTCATTGCAAAAGGAGGCTGGGGGGATACAGAAGGAAATATTGATCCGGCAGCATTGAAAAAAGCAATACTCGATTATCATGTAGGATCCTTACTAAATGTAAATGCCCATGGATTTACCTTGGATAAATGGCATAGTGTTATTAAACAGATACAGGATGAGGCTATGAATTCACGTTTGAAAATTCCAATCATCTACGGACTGGATGGTATGCATGGGCAAACCTATACTCTCAACTCCACTTTATTTCCGCAGAATATCGGCATGGCAGCCTCACGAAATATACAATTAGTGAACCAGGCAGCGAAAGTGACCGGCAAAGAACTCCGGGCTTCGGGTATACGCTGGAATTTTGCACCCGTACTTGACATCGGTCGTCAGCCTTTATGGTCACGTTTTCCTGAAACATATGGTGAAGATGTTTATATCACAAAAACAATGGGTGCTTCTGCAGTAAAAAGTTATGAAGAAGATGGTTTGAAAAATGTTACCGCTGTTGCAACCAGTCTCAAACATTATTTGGGTTATAGTGGTGCCCGCACGGGTAAAGACAGAACACCTGCCTATATACCTGAAATTGAATTAAGAGAATATTATCTGCCTTCTTTCCGTGAAGCAGTAAAAGCAGGCGCTTCCAGTGTGATGGTAAACTCCGGAGAAATCAATGGTGAACCCGTACATGCCAGCAAATATTTATTGACAGATGTTCTAAGAAAAGAATTAGGTTTCCAGGGAGTGATTGTAACTGACTGGGAAGATATCAAGCGGCTATATGACAGGCATAATGTGGCTTCAACTCCACGACAAGCAGTAGTCATGGCTGTGAATGCCGGTATTGATATGAGCATGGTGCCTTCTGATTTTTCTTTTTATGAACTGTTGCTGGAAGCTGTAAAATTGAAAGAAGTGCCCATGAGCCGAATTGATGATGCGGTAAAAAGAATTCTTACGATGAAATTCAAAATTGGTTTGTTTGATAATGCATATCCTGAACCATCCGCTTTCAGCAATTTTGGAAAACCGGAATATCAGCAACTGGCTTTGGATGCAGCACATGAAGCAATGACTTTGTTGAAAAATAAAAACAACATCCTGCCATTATCAAAAAATATGAAAGTGCTGGTAGCAGGTCCTTCTGCACAAAGCATAACAGCACTGAATGGTTGCTGGAGTTATACCTGGCAGGGCAATAATGAGCAGTGGTATCCTGCTGACAGTAAAACAATTTTACAAACAATAAAAGATAAAGTGGGTGAAAAAAATGTTTTTACCAATACAGTAACAGGCTTTAACAATACTGCCAACTATGATATATCATCATTAAAAAGAAATGCTGCAAATGCAGATGTCATCATTATGTGTATAGGTGAAGATGCTTATGCAGAAAGCCCGGGGAATACAAGAGATCTGGCTTTACCAGATGAGCAGCTGGAACTGGTGAAAGCAGCCGCTTTGACCGGCAAACCCATAATACTGGTATTGACAGAAGGAAGACCACGTTTTATCACCAACATCGAACCCATCTCCAGCGGCATACTATTGGCATATTGGAGTGGAAAGAAATCAGCTGAAGCTATAGCAGATGTATTGTTTGGTGATTATAATCCTGATGGACTATTACCATTTTCTTATCCTAAAAGCATGGGTGAAATTGTAATGTATGATCGCAAACCAACTGAAGAGATAAGAGAAGTGTTTAATGATAATGCCGGCGGTGGTTATGATCCGTTGTTTGCATTCGGACATGGGTTAAGCTATACTACGTTTGACTACAGTGATATTCAACTCAGCAATTCAATTTTAAGTGGTGATGAAAAACTTACAGTAACTATTACCGTTAAAAACTCAGGTAGCCGCGATGGTAAACATGCTGTGGAACTCTACACCCGTGATATGTATGCAAGCATCACACCCAGCGTAAAACGTCTCAGGGCATTTCAGAAAATATTTTTGAAAGCGGGAGAAAGCAGACAGCTAAATTTTACTATAGATAAAAATGATCTTGCTTTTGTAAATGCACAATTGAAAACGGTGACAGAGCCCGGCGATTTTGAAATAATGATAGGTGATAAAAAAGCAAAGTTCATATACAAGTAAAAAAGATTGCCCTCAGTCCTGGTTAATTATTTTGAATACAATAATTAATCAGTGATGGGCTGGTATGTTCTGTAAATCTTTTACCACGAAACTCTGGAACAGTTTCAATACTTAATTCAAAATTGTCGTCAAGGATATATGAAGTGTAAGCCGTAACGCTTAGTTATCTGTTTTTTTCAAATTGTCGGCTACCAGGAAAACAATACCAATAGCTACCCAAAAACCAGCTTTGACCCAATTGGCTGTTTGAAAAGCTTCAAGTGCAGCCACTCCAAAAAAGAGGAGAAATACTGCAAAGTTTGTACTTAGTTTTATTTTTCGCATAACCCAGAATTAAAATTTGATAAACAAAATTAAAAATTAATAACTCCGGATTTACTGATTTTCGTCAAAGACTAATATATTTCCTGAATAAAGCGATTTTTTCATTATTATCTTTCTTACCCCAACCACAAATTTATTTTGAATGTAGCTGCCGGATAGATTCATGATTTTTCTGAAGATCTCCCGGTTGTTATTTGAAATTTATTTGGATTGCGTAGTGCCGAATATTCCAAACAAATCGTATGGCTTTTCTTTAAACTTATCATTAAATAAAAAAGTTGTAACGAATATGTATGCAATAAAAAGAAAAACGATTAGCAACTGTGTAAAGGATGTTTTTTGAATATCCTGTTTTGAATTCCTGTCACACACCTCGCCAGGGCAATACTGGGCTTTCTCTTTGTAAAACCATTTGTAAACAATACAGCCCAGGCAAATTCCAAATGCT
>Ga0062380_10000134_pt1 | contig 10985 bp, 8 predicted proteins | sample DOMMetBare3Fresh_2_FD_59485 | JGI IMG/M metagenome (GOLD analysis project Ga0062380, IMG submission 59485) | Wetland sediment microbial communities from St. Louis River estuary, USA, under dissolved organic matter induced mercury methylation -... | ecosystem: Environmental > Aquatic > Freshwater... | reverse complement strand
TGGTGCCAGAAATACAACTGGTAAAATTGAGTACGAATGGCATCCGGCGCAGCGCTGTATGCCATATGCAGTCCATTGCCTCTTTGTTCACCGCATCCGATAATAATCAGATCAGCTTCATCCACATCCGGAAAATTTTCTTCATCATGCACTTTTATTGAATGGCCAATAGTACCTTCTTTATAGCCCTGGTCAAAAGATAATTCAGCAATACTGATAGGTGAAAGAAAATCGGCAATGTTGAGATAGTCGGACATGCAGTGGATTTAACAACAAACTTACAGAAAACAATGAGTATCTGTTTTTGTCATTTCAATCTGTGTAAAATTATGAAATGGGTATTACAATTTGATCGGTTTAAACAGCATCATAAACTGCAATAGTTCCTGAAAGAAAATAAACATACCAAATGAAAAGAGAAATTATTTTTTACAACTTAGTATGCTTTTTAGTTTCTATTTTCTTGGTAAGGCTAAAACGTAAACCGCCTCCCATCACGTTATACTTCTGACCCGAAGATCCTTTGGCCCAGAATTCATTGCCGGAGGCTGTTGCACTAAATGCCCAATTTGAACTATTGTATCCGACAGCCGTTTTATAAACCAATGCGCCGGCAACATTTGTGTTTTTATTCATTACAGACGGGCCTTTTTCTTCAGTCATAATATTGAGATCAAGATGAGCAACCGCTGAGGCCATAATAAAAAGATGTTTCTTAATTACCAGCGTATAAGCATACCCAATACCCGGGCCAACGGTAATAAATCTTGACTCAGTTATATTGGCTAACATGGGAAATGAACTTTGCACTCTTTTAGGAACAAGCAGGCTGTCTGTAGCATTTGCTTCCATGATAAGATAATAGGCATGCAGACCATACAGCAGGGAACCTGCAGATTTTTTTTGCCACTCGTTATTGACCAATGCTGCACGGTAAGAAAATTTTGATTTATTCGGAAGCCGGTATGCGGCCAGGCCAAATATTCTTTCTTTCACATCAGGACGGTAATAATATTTATTAGGATTGCTTAAAGCAAACCCTTTGGGATTTAAGTGAAACCCTTTGGGCATTACCACAAACATGTCAATTACCCATTTGCGGGGAAACAAATGAAGTTGCAGGTCAAGACCTTTTGTTTTTCCTTTCGCTGTATCCTTATTATTAAGATAAGCAAATCCATTGAATACATTGAGGGAAAGGTTATGCCAGGTAACACCAATACCCAGGTTCAATTTTGGATTAGCTACATATTGAAGATCGTTTGTGCTGCCAGATGAAGGCATTGTAAAGTGGGTATATTTCTGAGCCATATAAAGCCTCGCAGTTATATGATTCCAATAGGTCTCATAATAACTGGTATCGTTGTTTGCATGTTTTTGTGCCTGGAGAGATTCTGCTCTGGTAAGCAATGTAAAAGAAAGAGCAATGAATATTGAGAACTTATGAACCTTCATTTCTTTTGTTTAGGTTTTTAAAAAAATAGCATCTGCAAGTTTGAAGCGAAATCTAAAGGAATTCTGGAGAAGGGCTTTATCACCAGTATTGCAAAAAATCTGTAGTTTTCAGTTTATGAAACTACTTATAGTTGAAGATGAAAAAGAATTGGCGGAAAGTATGGCTTCCTATTTAAAAAACGAAGACTATACCTGCGAAGTAGCTTTAAATTTTAAACAGGCTCTTGATAAAATAGAAACATCCGATTATGAATGTATCGCTTTAGACATTACACTTCCGGGTGGTTCCGGCATGCAGCTTTTAAAAGAATTGAAGAATAATAAAAAAGCAGACGGTGTCATTATTATTTCCGCCAAAAATTCAATAGATGATCGCATCAGTGGTTTGCGGCTCGGGGCAGATGATTACCTGGTAAAACCATTTCATTTATCAGAACTGGCAGCAAGGATCAATGCTATTATCCGCCGCAAAATGTATAATGGAAATAATATTATCCGCTTCAACGAAATATTTATTGATACCCTTGCCAAAGAAGTAATGGTGAAAGATGACCGGATTGATCTTACACGCAAAGAATATGAATTATTAGTTTATCTTCTTTCCAATCAACGCAGGGTTATTTCCAAAAATGCATTGATCTCTCATCTCTGGAGCCAGGAAATGGGAACCGGGGAGAGTGCTGATATAATTTATACGCATATCAAGAACCTTCGGAAAAAATTAAATGAAAAAGGCTGCGGCGATTATATCAGGTCCCTCTACGGGATGGGTTATAAATTAACGGACCAATGAAACTGCAGGCACAATACAATAAAATTTCTATTGCGTCTTCCATTCTGGTTTTGCTGATAGCAGGTGCCGGGTATTATTTTCTGCTTCAATATGTGCTCAAAGAACAACTGGATGAATCGCTTCGTGTTGAGCAGGTGGAAATACAGGATTTCATCAATACCAAAGACTCATTGCCCCCGGCAACTACTTATAAGGATCAAAGGATAGAGTTTAAAAAAACGGGCAAAGCAGTTCCTCAAAGTTTCAAAACATTGATATTATATAATGCTGACGAAAAAGAAAATGAACTTAGCCGTCAATTGGATTTCACTGTTGAAGTAAACGGGCAGTACTACATATCATCAGTAACCAAATCGCAGGAAGCGACAAAAGAAATAATCGGTGTTATCCTGCTAATTACATTCGGGTTGATTATTTTATTAAGCGGCCTTTTGTTTTTTGCTAACCGGTTTCTTGTAAAAAGAATGTGGAGACCATTTCAAACAACACTCTCTTCAATTAAGAACTTTGACCTCAATGCTCCTTCTGCCATTAAAACTGAAAAAACAGCTATTCATGAATTCAATGAACTGAATGAAAATATTTCCATGATGACTGAGAAAGTGGTTAAAGATTATCTCTCCCTCAAGAATTTTACAGATCATGCTTCTCACGAAATGCAAACTCCGCTTGCTGTCGTTAACTCCAAACTGGATATATTAATACAGGATCCTGCATTAAGTGAAAAAAATCTTCGGGATCTGCAGTCCATTTATAATGCCGTTGATAAAATGTCAAAATTGAGTCAATCACTTTTACTGCTGGCACGAATTGAGAATAACCAGTTTTCTGAAAAACAGGAAGTAAATATACCGGTCATTGCAAAAAATATTGTACAGGAACTTGACGAATGGGTCAGCGAAAAATCTTTAACAGTAAACAATAAGATCAGTGAGTTGAAAGTGGACATGAATACCCTACTGGCAAATACCCTGATCACTAACATGATCATTAATGCGATTAAACATTCCAGCCGGCAGGATACTATTCAGCTTTCATCCGGGAAAAACAAATTTACAATCAGCAACCCCGGTACTCAGCCATTAACCGGGGATCGGATTTTCGACCGGTTTTGGAAATCAGAATATTCAGATGGCACAGGGCTGGGTCTTGCTATTGCCAAACAAATCTGTGATCATTATGGATTTTTACTTGAGTATGAATTCAGGGAAGGCGCCCATTATTTCTCGGTTCTTTTTTGAAAGGAGAAAATCAGATTTTATTCAGTATCGCATTATAGGTTTGCTAAAAATAATTTTATGAAATCATTTTTAATGTTAGTCAGCCTTATTGTTTCATTTGCAACAATAAGCTGTGCCCAAAAAGTAAACGAAAAAAACCTCCCTGCTGCAGTAAAAACAGCTTTCAGCACTAAATACCCAACTGCAACAAATATTAAATGGGGAAAAGAAAATGCAAAAGAATATGAAGCTGAATTCAAATTAAATAACAATAATGTTTCAGCTAATTTTTTAGTAACCGGCGAATGGGTAGAAACTGAAACAGTTCTTTCCGTTACTGATTTACCTGCTGCAGTTAGTAATGCTATTAAAACAAAATATCCCAGCGCTTCAATCATCAAAGCTGAAAAACTTGAAAAGCCGGTTAATAAAACCCTGTATGAGGTTTTTATTAAACTAAATGGCAAAACAAAAGAAGTAGAACTAAACGCTGACGGTAGTTTTGCAAAATAGTATTTTAATGATTACCCGGTGTCACTAATCAGTGTTCCTGATTTTAAGCAGTTCAGCAAAATGAAAAAACTAATCATTTTCATAATATATCTTTTTGTCCTTTCAATAAATCTTTTTTCACAAGAGAGCAATCATACCATTTCCGGAATAGTTCAGGATAAAACATCAAAATTGTCCATTGAGTTTGCTACAGTTCAATTACTGAAAGCCAGCGACAGTTTGATCACACAAATAACCATTACCGATAAAAAAGGAAAGTTCCAATTAGATAAAATTGCAAAAGGAGACTATATTCTCCGGTTCAGTTTCATTGGATATGAAAAAACGGTAATGTCGGTTAAAGTGGATCAACAAAAAGAAAGTATAGGCCTTGTAGAAATTGGTCTATTAGCAAAAAATATGGATGAAGTAGTAGTGACCGCAAGAAAGTCTTTGCTAAACACGTCTATTGACAGGAAAGTTTATAATGTGACCCAGGATATTATGGCGCAAAGCGGTACAGCAAGCGATATTTTGAAAAACATTCCCTCAGTGGAAGTGGATATTGAAGGACAGGTAAGTTTAAGAGGCTCATCTGACATAATGATACTTATCAATGGCAGGCCTTCGCCACTGATGGGAAAAACAAGAGCCGAAGTGCTGCAGCAATTGCCCGCTAACGCCATTGAAAGAATTGAAGTCATCACTAATCCTTCTGCCCGGTATAAACCAGATGGTACTTCTGGTATTATTAATATTGTAATGAAGAAAAACACGAAAGCCGGGTGGAATGGCACTGCTACTGTAAATGTTGGTAATAGTGACCGCTATAATGGTAGCGTAAATCTTAACTATAAACCAGGTAAACTAAATCTTTTTGGCAACTATAATATCCGGCAAGACAGACGTATCCGGCTGAATAATGTAAACAGGGAGTACTTTGATTCTTCTGGCAAAACACAAAGTTTTTATTCAGAAGACAGCCGTTCACTTGCCCGGCCTGTTGGAAATAAAGTTACCCTGGGTGCTGACTATACTGTGAATGAGCATAACAGCATTGGTATTTCAGGAAATTATTATTACCGCAAACAAATAAAGAATGATGTGGCGAAAAAATTTTTCCATGACAAAAATCATGTGCTGAGCAGTAATTATAACCGCCTTCGTTATGATCCGGAATTTGAGAAAGAAAAAGATGCCACCGCATATTGGCAACATAATTTTCCCAAAGAAGATCATGAACTGCGGGTTGAATTCAATACTTCTGTTTCGGATGAAGTAGAAGATAATCATTATACCAATGTTCATTATTTCCCGGCTTTATCTCCTTCCTATGATAACACACTCATAAAACAGGAAGATAATCAGCAACAGCTTACTATTGATTACACAAATCCATTATCAGAAGATTCAAAACTTGAAGCTGGTTATGACGGTTCCTTCAACCAGATAGATATGGATTTCTATGGTGAATATTTTGATGCTGCTCAAAGCAAATTTGTAAAAGACCTGGTTAAATCGAACCGTTTTAAATATAATGAAGCTATACATGCAGTCTATGGAACTTACCAGCACAGTTACGGATTATTTGGCTATTCTGCCGGGATAAGACTGGAACAGGTTTTTATTGATGGCCGTCTTGTAACAAAAGATTCAGCAATAAACAACCAGTATTTTAAAATTTATCCCACATTACATCTTTCATACAAATTAAAGAAAGGGGAATTGCAGTTGAACTATAGCAGAAGGGTGAATCGGCCGGAGGGAGATAACCTGAATCCTTTTCCTGAATACCAGGATCCGTATAATATCAGAGCTGGTAATCCAAAACTGCTTCCGGAGATTACTCACTCAGCAGAGTTTGGTTATAAGTGGCAAAATGATCATTTTTCTATTGTACCAAGTCTGTATTACAGGTATAAGCAAAATGGGTTTACATCGGTATTAACACGGTTGAATGATACTGTGTTGCTTTCCACACAACAGAATTTAGCTAATGATAAATCAACCGGGCTTGAATTAATTTTTTCTGCCAAAGCCGGAAAATTTTTAACCGCCAATCTTAGTTCAAACTTTTTTTATACCCAGATTGATGCATCCAACCTTGGTTACAGCAACAATAAATCAATCATTTCAATGAGCATCAATTTCAATTCAACTGTCACACTTACCAAAACAACGATGTGGCAGGTAAGTTGCAATTATCGTTCGCCTCGGTTGACACCACAGGGAAAATCGTTTGGTAGTTTTGTGCTGAATTCAGGTATAAGGCAGGATATTTTCAAAAAGAAAGCATCTGTAATTCTTACAGCTTCTGATATCTTTAACAGCCTGAAACAGAAATCCGAATTGAATACTTTGTATTTGAAACAAACTTCTGTTGGCAAAAGAGATGCAAGAATTTTCTATTTAGGATTTAGTTATAAGTTTGGCAAGCTGATTAAAAAACAAGGCGAAGAAAAATTACAATTTGACAACAATCTTTAATAAACAAATTTTACACTCATTTAAAAAATCATATGAAAAAAACAATCACTCTTATAGTAATAATTCTTATTACTGTAGCATGTACAAACTTGTGGGCCCAAAAAGACTTTCATCTCCTTAAAACTTTCCATATACAAAGTGCAGGCGGATGGGATTATATTGCTGTTGGCCCCGGAAATAACCGGCTATACGTTTCTCATGGCATACAGGTAAATATTTTAAATCAAACAACCGGTGATTCAATCGGTGTTATTGAAAATACCACCGGTGTTCATGGAATTGCTTTTGATATTTCACAGAACAAAGGTTTTACCAGCAATGGAAGATTAAATAATGTAACTGTGTTTGACCTGAAAACAAATGCAGTGATTGCACAGATACCAACAGGCGCCAATCCTGATGCGATCATGTATGAACCGTTTAGCAAAAAAATAATTACTTGTAATGGCCGGGGCAAAAACCTGAGTATTATTGATCCAATATCAAATAAATTACTTGATAGTATTGATGTTGGAGGTAAACCGGAGACAGCAGTTTCAAATGGCGACGGTATTGTATATGTGAATGTGGAAGACAAAAATGAAATTGTGGTGGTGAATATGAAAACGATGAAAGCAGAAATTCATTGGCCAATTCCTCCCGGTGAAGAGCCAACCGGGTTAGCTTATGATAAATCCACAAACAGGCTGTTTGCAGGTTGTGGTAATAAATATCTCATGGTGATAAATGCATCCAACGGCGCTATTGTGGACAAACTGCCAATAGGTGATGGCTGTGACGGAGTGGGATTTGATATTTATACAAAAAATATTTTTACATCTAACGGTGCTGATGGCACCATGTCTGTTTATCATGAAATATCTGCAGATAAATTTGAATTACTGTCAACAGTAACTACTAAAAGAAGTGCAAGAACAATTGCTGTTGATGAACAAACCCATTTGATTTATTTGCCGTCAGCCGAACTTGAAAAACCTGACCCTAACACACCAAATGCAAGGCCAAGAATGATCCCTGGTACTTTCCAGGTACTGGTGATTGGCCAATAAGAAATATTGATTTAAAAGAAATAATGAAACGACTGATTTTAATAGTTGCTTGTACCTGTTTTTATTTTTCCGGATCTGCCCAGAAAAATAATCTTGATTATTTTATCAAACAGGCTCTTGCCAATAGCCCTTTGTTGAAAGAATACCAAAGCCAGTTATTCTCATTTACATTAGACAGTCAGATCATCCGTGCCGGGCTGAAGCCGCAGGTGAATGGTATCAGCAATAACATGTATGCACCGGTGATTGGTGGATGGGGTTATGATAAAGCAATTACCAACGGTGCACAATTAATGGAATTAGCTTCGGTAAGTAAATCGTTGGTAAATACGAAATCTCTCAATTCGCAAATCGCCAGTCTGCAGATACAAAGCCAGGTTGTCAATAACAGTATAAAAATTTCTGAACAGGATATCAAAAAAGTAGTGACTGATCAGTATATTACCGTTTTTGGAGACCAATTGCAGCTTGAATTTAATGATCGTATAAATAATATGCTGTTAAAAGAAGACAGCATATTGAAAAAACTGACGCAGGACAATGTCTATAAACAATCTGATTATCTTTCCTTTGTTGTTACACGACAACAGCAATTGCTCAATTCATCACAACTGCGAATTCAGTATACTTATGATTATGCTGCGCTAAATTATATAGCAGGCAATGTGGATACAAGCACTACCCCGTTGCCTGACCCGCAATTAACAACAGCATCCGTTGGGGATTTTGCTGCTTCTCTTTATTATAAACAATTTGCACTTGACAGCCTCAGACTTAAGAATGATAAAGCATTGGTTGATATAAATTACCGGCCAAAAATTAATTTGTTTGCAGATGCAGGATTCAATTCATCACTTGCTTATAAATCCTATAAAAATTTTGGAACCAGTGCCGGTATCAATCTTATATTTCCCATTTATGATGGCAAACAGAAAAAGTTGCAATATTCCAAGATAGATATCCAGGAAAAAAACAGGTTGGTAAAAAAAGATGTCTTTGACCGCTTGCGTAATCAGCAAATATTACAATTAGTACAGCAACTGAATGCAACAGAGCAACTGATTAACCAGATCAGCAAACAGATCAATTATACGGAAACACTGATTACAGTAAATGAAAAATTATTAGCCTCAGGCGATATCAGGTTAACAGATTTTATTTTGTCATTGAACAACTATTTTGCTGCAAAAAATATGGTAACACAGAATTATATAAGCCGTTTAAAAATAATTAACCAACTTAACTATTGGGGAAAATAAATTTTATGAAAAGAACCTTTTTATACATTTTTCTTTTGTTCTTCATTGCAACTTCCTGCCAATCTGAAATAGCTCCTCAGGAAGAAACCAATGAACCGGAGATTGTTACTCCTGTAACAGTGACATCTTTTAGCACAGATGACATGACAGAATATATTGAACTAAATGCCACATCCACCTTTTTGCAAAAAGCCTATATAAAAGCAAATGCCAGCGGTTATATTACAAACATGAATTTGCAAATAAATAAAATGGTTTTTTCGGGACAAACCGTATTTACCCTGAAAACTAAAGAAGCGCAAAGCATCGGCAACACCATCAACCTGCTTGATACTTCTTTTAAATTCTCCGGCATGATTAATATCAGTGCTGGTACAAGCGGATATGTTTCAGAAATCAATCATCAACTGGGAGAATATGTACAGGAAGGCGAACAACTGGCCGCTATCAGTGATATAAGAAGTTTTGTTTTCATTCTTAACCTGCCTTATGAGTTGCGTCCATTTGTATTAAATAAAAAAACTGTTGAACTTTTATTGCCCGACGGGCAAATCCTGGTTGGAAATATTGCTTCAGTAATGCCCACGGTTGATTCAGCTTCGCAAACACAGAATGTTGTGATTTCAGTAAGGGAAAAGAATCTGCCGGCCAACCTCATTGCAAAAGTGAAAGTGGTAAAAACGGCCAGGATTAATACAACTTCATTACCCAAACAATCTGTATTATCCAATGAAGCGCAGACTGATTTCTGGGTAATGAAAGTTATAGACAGCACAACTGCTGTAAAAGTTCCTGTAACAAAAGGAATAGAGACGAACGACAGAATTGAAATTCTATCCCCTAAATTTCTGAATACAGATAAATTTTTACTAACCGGTAATTACGGTTTGTCCGATACTACTAAAGTCAAAATCATTCAGCAATAAATTTTAAAAGCCATTGAACAAGTTTTTCATTTCACATAAAAATCCGTTAGCGGTATTATTAGCTCTCATAATTATGGGAGGTTTTTTTGTTTATGGCAAACTACAAACTTCTTTATTCCCTGAAATTACTTTTCCCAAGATCAAGATCATTGCAGATGCAGGGCTGCAGCCGGTAGATAAAATGATGGTAACAGTAACCAAACCCCTGGAGACCGCTATCAAACAGGTACCCGACCTGCAAATGATACGCAGCACAACCAGCAGGGGAAGTTGCGAGATCTCTGCTTTTATGAACTGGGGAAGTGATATTGATGTGAACCAGCAGCATATTGAATCCAAGATCAGTGAAATAAGAAATCAATTGCCACCCGATGTAAATATTACTGTGGCCAAGATGAATCCCTCCATTTTGCCTGTGATGGGTTATACGCTGGAGAGTAATACAAAATATCCGATTGAATTAAAACTACTGGCCACCTATACCATCAAACCTTTTTTATCGCAGGTAGCAGGTATTTCTGAAATAAGAATCATTGGCGGTAAAACAAAAGAATACTGGTTGCAACTGAATGCACAGAAGATGAGTTCGCTTTCCATCACACCTGATCTTATCAACACGGCGCTGAGCCAGACTGATTTTATAAAATCAAATGGATTTTTATCTGATTATCGTTTTTTATACCTGACAGTTACAGACGCTACCGTACATAACAAAGATGAACTGGAAGAGATTGTAATTAAAAATGATGGCAAACGGATTGTAAAATTAAAAGATGTTGCAACCGTGGAAGTAAAAGAAGCAATTGAATACATCAAGATTAATGCGAATGGAAGAGACGGATTGCTGGTGGCTGTAATCAAGCAACCAAATACCAACCTGGTTGAGCTTTCAAAAAAAATGGAAGAAAAAGTTGAAGCCCTTAAAAAAATTCTTCCAAAAGATGTACGCATTAAACCCTATTACATCCAGGCAGACTTTGTAAATGATTCCGCAAAGAGTGTAACAGATAGTTTGTGGATTGGTCTTGCCCTTGCCATTTTTGTAGCCATACTTTTTCTCCGGTCATTGAAAGCAAGCGTTACTATTTTAATTACCATCCCCATCACTCTTTCTCTTACGTTAATTGTTCTGTACGCAATAGGTTACACATTTAATATTATGACCATCGGCGCTATTGCTGCTGCCATTGGTTTGATAATAGATGATGCTATTGTGGTGGTAGAACAGGTTCATAGAACTCATGAAGAAAACCCTGAAGAGCCAAATTCCACATTGGTACATAAAGCTATTCATTATCTCTTTC
>Ga0062380_10000129_pt1 | contig 11093 bp, 6 predicted proteins | sample DOMMetBare3Fresh_2_FD_59485 | JGI IMG/M metagenome (GOLD analysis project Ga0062380, IMG submission 59485) | Wetland sediment microbial communities from St. Louis River estuary, USA, under dissolved organic matter induced mercury methylation -... | ecosystem: Environmental > Aquatic > Freshwater... | reverse complement strand
AGCATCAGTGCAGGTGACGGTGATGGTATAGATGCGGCCACTGCCGGTGCCGGCGCGTTCCGCGCGCAGGCGGACGTGAGTGGCATCGACGATCTCCCAGTCGGGCGAGGTGTCGCCGTCACCAGTGCCGTTGATCGGCTCGTTACTGGTCACCGAGAGGACACAGTTCGAACCCGGACAGTTGTCCGTGGACGTGTAGTTCACAGTTATGTCCTGCATCTTGTGATTGGGCGGCCACAGCATCGCCGGAGAGGCCGATGGGTTACTGACCGCGGGTGGCTGATTGTCATTGACGGTTACGGTGAACGTGCAACTGGTGCCGTCACTGGCGGTGGCTGTGACAGTCGTCGTACCCACCGGGAAGAGCGAACCGGAAGCCGGTGAGTAGGTCACCGGGTTACAGCTGCCAACCGTCGTGGCCGCGAAATTAACGACCGCGCCACACTGGTCCGGATCGTTGTTAACGGTGATGTTGCTCGGACAGGTGATCAGGCACGCGGTAGTCAGAACATATTCGCCGGTGGTGCTGCCCTCGCTAATGACCCGGATCCGGTAAGTACCGCCGGGGGTCAATCCCGTACCTGAAACAACCTCGTTTCGGCCATCGCCAAGAACAACACCGCTGGCGATCAGCATATTCGACGAGTCGTAAAGTTCGAGGTGCGGGTTTAGATTATTGACGAACTCGCCCGGCCCATCGGCGGGCGTGCGCGTCTCATAGGCCAGCGACGTTTCGCTGCCGCCCAGCGTGATTTGGTACCAGTCATCACCTGGCAATTGAGCGATCAGAGTACTCTTGCCGGTGCCGACAAAGGCGTTTGGTCCATTGTTGAAAGCCAACAATAAGCGGCGCAGTCCCTGTGTGCCGGCGTCCTTAATGCCGACGGTTGCGCTGGCGCCGTTGTTACCTCCTGCCGTGCCGGAGACCAGATCCTGATGATTAAGTTGGATCCGGCCATCTGCATAGAGCTGGGCCTGATAGGTCAGGGTGTCTCCGGCGGTGCCGCCGCTGAAGAAGCTGACCTGGTTCCATTGGATGGTCAGGTGCTGGTTGGCCCCCGAACCGGTCACCTGGTAGAGAACCTTCGAGTTGGCCGATCCGGTAACGAACTGGTCGTCCCAGAACGGAGCAATGGCGGCCAGAGTTGGCGTCGTGGTTAGATCGGCGTTCGTGAAGGTGGAGTCGCCTCCGCCAAAGGTCAGCAGACCGTTGCTGCTGACGAACACCGACGTGTTGCTTACTCCGTACAACTGGAAGGTGAACCCGATCGGGATCGACACGCTTGCGTCGTCCTGACCAGTAAGTCCAGTGATCTCCGTGCCCGTTCCGCTAATGTCTTCGAACGTGAACGGCACCGCCGAGGCCAGATACACACCGGTACCTACGATGGCTCCCAAAGCCCCCTTGTTGCCGTCCATGACCTGAGCAGCGGCGAATGTGTCGTTGGCTTCAGTGTCGAAGGCAGCATTCCGAGTGACCACCAGATCATACGGACCACTCGAGCCGCTGGTTATGCGGGCGTAGTAAGTACCTGTCGAGCCAGCCGCGAAATTACTGATTACGCTGTCCACATTCGTGGCGCCGCCGGCGCCGGTGGCGACGGTTGCGCCTCCGGAATCGAGCAAAGCAACGCTGGCCGGAACCATACCGGTGCTCTTCACCGCCAGGGTCGCGACGTCTCCAGCAGTCAGGGTAAATGAGTAGAGGTCGGGTGTCGGGTTTGGCGGTGAAAGCAAAGTACTCTTGCCGGTGCCGACAAAGGCGTTTGGTCCATTGTTGAAGGCCAACAATAACCGGTTGGCTCCCTGCGTGCCGGCGGCCTTGATGCCGACGGTCGCGCTCGCGCCGTTGTTACCGGCAGCCGTCCCGGAGACCAGATCTAAGTAGTTAAATTGGATACGGCCGTCTGCGTAGAGCTGGACCTGGTAGGTCAAAGTGTCTAGCGCGGTACCGCCGCTGAAGAACCTGATTTTGTTCCACTGGATGGTCAGGTGCAGGGTTGGCCCAGCGCCGAGCACCTGGGAATACACATTTGACCCCACCACGCCACCGGCAGTGTGCTGGTCGTCCCAGAAGGGCGCGATGGCGGCCTGGGCCGGCGTCGTAGTGAGATCCGCGTTGGTAAAGCCGGTGTTGCTCGTGCCGAAGGTCAGCAGGCCGTTGCTGCTGACGAACACCGTCGTGTTGCTACTGCCGTACAAAGAGAATGGGAAACCGATCGGGATCGACACACTGGCATCGTCCTGAGCGGTGAGTCCCGCGATCACAGTGCCGGTCCCGCTAATGTCCTCAAACGCGAACGCGGGCGTGCTGGCCGAGTAATTCGCACTGTCGGTCGTACCCATCGCTGCCCCTCGTTGGAGGCTGGGCAGGTTTGACTTCAGGTTGATGAACGAAGCGTTAATGTCCTGCGCCGTACCCAAAGTGTTGTTGTTTACTCCGCTGATCGTTCCTTCTGCCTCTTTGGCAGCGTTGAGGATTACCTGGAGAGTGTAATTACCCGTTGTGCCCCCAGCGCCGCTCATCTCGAATGTGTACACTCCGCCGGTAGCCGCGGGTACAGTTTGCAGCAGTGCATTCTGGCCCGCCCCGGCCGCCGTGGCAGTCCCGATAAGGCTATTGGATGGATCGCGCAAGGAAACGCTCGCTTGTAGTGCGCCCGATCCGGTGACGACCGCGGTAATTGTCTGACCGGGATCGGTGTTCAGCGTAAAGCTGTCGGTGTCACCCGCAAAACCGATGTTACCCGCGACGCTCGGATCGTAAATAAGCGAGCCCGCCGGTTCTTTGGCCAGCAGTGGCACTGGGTAAGGCACGGTGCCTATATCTACAACGTAATTTCCTGAGAATGCCGCCCCGGCGTTTCCGAAGGCGTCGGTGATGGCCCCAGCGGGGATGCTGGCGGTTAGTGTTCCCTCGGTCGTTATGCCGGACAATGTAAATTGGGCCGTCATGTTTCCGGGCAACACGGTGACGGCGCTCACCATTGCGCCCGGGATACCGCTCAGAGCGAGGTCGGCAGTTTGCACCGAGGCGGGATCAACTGCCTCGTTGAAGTTCACATCGTAGGTAAACGGTCCCGGTAAGGTGAAAACTCCGTTCACCGGCGGGACTGTCGAGATAACCTGGAGCAGCAGCGCGTCGTAACGGAACGGTCCGTTGAAGGCCAGCAGTGGGCTGCCGTCGGGATCACGCAGGACCGATCCAGCGGCCATCGCCATCATATGCAGGCCCTGAGTCGAGAAAGGCGCGCTGTTGTAATGGAACGTGACGGAGGACACGCTATTGATCATGAAGGCGTCCGCAGGGACGCCGTCCACTGTGAAATCGCTCGCCTGCACCGTCGCGGCCTGGACCGGATCGGTGAAGTTAACCGTGTAGTCGACCGGCACGGAGGACTGGACAGAAGCCACTGCCGGAACGGTCGTCGTGACTGCCAGACCGATCGGGACGGTCTTGTAATAGACGTTCGGGTCCTTGCGCCCTGCGCCGCCGGACAGATCATCGCGGTTGTCGGACCAGCTTACGTGGAAAGCGCCGGCGGTGGCGACCGCGTGATTATAGTCGCCCATGTAGACGGAGTTGATCACGCTATCCCGGCCAAACTCCGGCAGAGAAGCAGTGTCGCTCACCGCAAAGCTTGGCGCGAAAGTCAGGGTGGCCCCCGAAATGTTCGCGATGCGGCCGTAATACTTGAAAAGGTTATTGCCGGCCGGGTCTTCCTGCCGGCTGTAGTAGAAGATGCCGAGTCTGTCCCCGCCAGAGGTGACAGCGATAGTTGGCTGCCACTGGTCGGTTGTAGTGACGTCGTCGTTGACTTTAACGGGTGCGCTCCAGGTGGCGCCGCCGGTGGTGGATTGCACGACGTATACGTCGGCCTTATCCGCACCGGGTCCATCGTCGTTGTAGGTGACGTAGATGTTACCGCTGACCGGATTAACGGCCGCGTGTGGGAACCGGCTGCTGCGGAAACCTGATGCGGTTACCGTACCCTGACGGATACCGGTCAGTCCCAGGTCGCCATTGGTGCCGCCGGGAGTGATAAAGGTGGCAACTGTCACCGCCGCGCCAAACGTCGCGCCTTGATCAGTAGACTTGCGTACTTGCAAAGTTGAGCCAGCAAACCAGAAGGCATATATAGAATGGTCCGGGCCGACGGCAATATACGCCCCCTGCATGCCGGAGACGATAAGCGTGCCGAGGTTCGGACCGAAGGTGAGGCCATTGTCCGTCGAGCGGAAAAAGTAAATGCCCGGTGCGGCGCCGAAACGGCGGGACAGGAGGTAGACGTTACCGTTGCCCGCTCCGGCGAAGTTATCTACCGTGATCCACTGTTTGTCCTCGGAAGAACCGCCCGGCGAGCCGTTAACCGGAGCCGACCAGGTGACACCGTTGTCGTCGGAACGAAAGACCTGGATGGTGCTGACGCTGAATCCCAGGGTGGAGAAGTAAATGCGGCCGGTTGTGTCGTTGCGGGCGAGCACCGGGTCGCCGGCGTCGCCGCCCGCGTTGGTCGGCAGGGTGCCGCCGTCAGTGAAAGTGGCGCCGCCGTCGGTCGAGCGCGCAAATCCGGTAAATTTGTTCGATCCCCCTGAATTAGAGCCGGAGTCGTTGAAACCCACGACCACCGTACTACCAAACGCCACCAGGTCGGTTTCGCTCTGAGTGAAGAAGCCTGTACCCGTCGCGCCGGTGTTATTATTGGTCAGAGAATTGTAAGGTGAAATAAGGGGGACGTCGCCGCCCTGAAAAGGAAACTCGCCATTTTTTTCTCTTTCCAGGAAACGGTCATAATCGAATGGCCCAAAGAGCTGCTCGGAGCGCATTCTTGCGGGCCCCACTTTCGGCAGGTCTTCGTCGTCCTGAGCCGAACTCTTAAATTCGGAAAACAATGCCAGAAAAGTCAAACAGAGGCCCACAATGAGGACCAAAAGGCCACGGGTGATTGTTGAGCTAGGGGGAAGATTCTTCATTTTTCTACTCCTCGAAGGTTAGTTGGAGCGCTAAAGTTGAAAACCAGGAGGGCAACAGGCAGGCCGCACACATGCTTTTTGCCGACGACTTTGTTAGAGCGACTTTCCTCTAATGGCGGGATCAGGATCCCTGCAGTAAATTGTTCTCAAGATGATTGCTTTCCCTAAGCCCTGCGGCTTTGCGGTTGCACTTCAATAAGGACTATTAGGGGCCCTCGACACGAGTCGCCTTAAACTTTCCGCTTTTGGATGGAGTGGCCTTTGAATCCGGCGGATCCTGGGCCATCGAAAAGAAGGCGGCTTCCCCTGAAATCACGCCGTCAGATTCAAAGGTGCCTTTGAAGACCAGATAACCCGGTTCGCGCCCGACATTTCCGACCGGAAATTCGACCGGACCCGAGAAAGTCACGCGCTTCGCTGCGCTTTGGGCCCACTTTGCTGCCGTTGGTTTGGCAGGTTCGGCCCAATTTGACTTTGGGCCCTCAAGCAGAAGCGAACCCTTGCCGGAATCCTGGGCAGTGAATTGAAATGAACGTGGAGATTGGTTTTCGAAAGTTATCTCCACTTTCCAAACTCCGACCAGTTCCGCTGACTGCGATCGGACCGGCTCGGTCGAACAGTTGTAGGAAGCGAATAGCAGCAACAAGGTTAGGGCTATTTTCACGGCGAATATTTTCCGGACTTCGCGGACTTCTGAAGATGGGAAGTTCGCGTCGCTTGCTGGTCAGTAATGTCTGATTTCAGACGCGGATGGTATTTCAAAGTTGAAACCTAGTCAAGGGGAAATCCAAACGGAGAATGACAACGGGGCGGCCGGCAGAAAATCAGGCGGGTACTGCGCGTACTTCATGCCCACTGGACCAGCTTTTCCAAGGTTGATTGCTGCGAGCAAAGTGTTGCTCGTAAAGCCAAAATCTTGCTGCCCTCCGCCGCCTCAACCCGCCGTCGCATGGGGCGTGCAGGCTAAAGCGACCAACGTCGCATTCGGGAATTTTCGGAATGTTCAGATAAGTCCGGCATGCTCCGCACGGCGGATTGCTTCCAGCCGCGTGTGGGCATCGAGTTTGCGCAGGATGTGCTGCACATGATTGTTGACGGTGGTGCGACTGATATGAAGTTGGCCGGCGATGCCCGCAGTGGTACCGCCTTTTCCCAGCAAGCTAAGAACCTCGATCTCTCTTCCGCTTAGGGCACTCGCGCTAGCAGCCATGCGAGAAGCAATCATCGCTACAGCCTGGTCGGCGGGCACACGTGTTTTGCTGATTATGAAATCGCGCACCAGCATCTCCAGTCGCGTGCGCACGTCCGCGGGCCTAACCACGTGGATTGCATAAGGGACACTCGAGCCTTCCACCTCGGCTATCAGCACACTTATGTTGCACCATTGCGCTCCCGCAACAGTTTGCACCTCTAAATCGAAGTTCTTCAAAGGTTGTCGCTTGCCGATTGCCTGTTGCACGACGCAGTGTTTTGAGCAAACGGTACCGCACTCATCATTTCCTTTAATAATAGATGCACAACTCCTGGCGATAGCCAGTTCAGCGCTAACGCCGAACAATTCCCGGGCGGACTCGTTCCACGCGATCACGATTCCCGCGTCGTCTACTACATAAGCCGGATCAGACGTACCGGCCACCAGTTTTCGAAATTCTTCCCTGCGCATCTTTCCTGCACAACATCACGAGAATGATGAAAGCCGATTATTGTCCTTTTCTAGGCAAAGGGCAATGCTATTCTCGCGCTAAATCGATTTTATGGGACCCCTTAAGACTGCCCGGTATTAAGGGGTCCACTTCCCCGGCCAGTCCCGCCAGAGCCAGTCGACAAGCTTGCTTCGGAGGATGCTGGTCTTCTCATCAACTCTTACCAGGACGAAAGGAGAAATCATGATTTCAAGAAGCCCAGGGCTAATCGCTTTATTGGTCTGCCTGTTGGCGTGTACCTCGTTTGTTTCCGCCAAAACGCCACATTTCTCCACCATCAATTATCCTGACGCGGCGCAAACGTACGCATTAGGGATCAACCCCGCCGGAGACATCGTCGGCGCTTACGACGATTTCCTCAGTCACGAGCACGGCTTTGTCTTGAGGAATGGAGAATTCACCTCGTTCGACTGGCCTAACGCTAACTGGACGGCTGGCTATGGCATCAATTCGCGGGGTGATATCGTCGGTCAGTACGGATGGTCCGAAAGCGGCATCAATACGACCCACGGTTTCCTTTTGCGGGACGGCGTCCTCTATCCCGTCGATATCCCGGGCCAGCAAAATACCATGCCCTTCAAAATCAGCCCCGAAGGCATGATTGTGGGTTGCAACCACCACAATGTTACCAATTCAGGCGGTACGGATTTGAACACCATGATGGGCTTCACCCTGGATACCGCGGGCGTTACTAACCAGACCATGGTCCGCAGCATGAATCTCGGCGTAAACCCGGAGGGAGATGTGGTTGGCTATTACTTCGGTATCCCTGGAGGACCCACGAGCAGTCGCGCCGAGTGGAGCTATCTCATTAGCAACGGGGTGACCACCTGGTTCCAGTTTCCGGGAGCCTATGCCACTCTGGCCACCGACATCAGTCCAACCGGGGAGATCGTTGGCAGGTATCGATTCCAAACTCCAGCCGCACTACATGGTTTTGTCCTGAAGGATGGCGAGTTTGAGTCCTTCGATGTGCCTGGAGCGACGCAGACGTTTCCATTTAGCATCAGCGCCCCGGGCGACATCGTTGGGTATTACGTCGTCGGCACCGGCGCCACTGCCGTATATCATGGGTTCCTGCTTTCGGGCCGAGGACGACCAGAATAGATGGGAGTTTACATACCCTCTGGCTGGCCCTTGTCGGATGTGAACCGAGGGCAACCGCTTTGACGGGAGATTGATCGTATGAGTTAGCGCGGTTTAGGCCGAACTGCCGGACTAAATCAACCCTGCATGCTCCGCACGGCGGATTGCTTCCAGGCGTGTGTGCGCGTCGAGCTTGCGCATGATGTGCTGCACATGATTATTGACGGTGGTGCGACTGATATGAAGTTGGCCGGCGATGCCCGCAGTTGTACCGCCCTTTCCCAATAGCCGAAGAATATCGAGTTCCCGACCGGTTAACTCAGCTTCCCGCGCCGATGTCCTCATCGAAGAGAGCAGATTGAGTGCTGCTGCGCCCGGCATCTGTGTCTTGCTGACTACAAAGTCCTGCACCAGCAGCTCCAGGCGTTTGCGTAGATCAATCGGGCGAATGATGTGCAATGCGTGGGGGTTAGTCGAGGCACCGTTTTCAGCTACCAGGACTGAAACATTGCACCACTGCCGGCCGCTCGCGGTGTTCATCAAGAGATCAAAATTACTGATTGGGTGGCGTTTCGCAACCGCCTGCCGCACCGTGCAGTTCTGAGAGCAAACAGGACCACACTCATCTGATCCACCCACAATTTCTCCGCAGGAACGTCCGTGGACCTCGCTGGCCGGCAGACCGAACAAGCCTGCTGCCGCCTCGTTCCACGCCACGATTAGACCATCTCCATCAACGGCAAAAGCAGCGTCAGATGTGCTGTCAACCATTTTCTTGATTTCGTCGGACCTCATTTGTCTCCCTAATCAGATAAATGATGCAAAGTGATTATTGTCGCCGCCGCTCTCATTAGCAATCATCATTCCGGACAAAAAGGTACGTTAGTTTTCTTGACCTGAAAATGATCTTCTCCAAGGCCACAGGTTACGGAATCAGGGCGCTGGCTTACATGGCCAGCCGGCCTGAACACGGCTTGTTCGGGCTACAGGAGATTGCCGCGCACGAAGACATCCCCCCTTCTTACCTTAGAAAAATTCTGGGCGAACTTCGTCGCCATCGATTCTTGCGCTCTGTCAAGGGCATCCATGGCGGGTATGAGCTGGGGCGGCCAGCCGAGTCAATCACGCTCTGGGAGGTCTTCAGTTTACTTGAGGCAGATCCGTACATGGACATGTGCATCCTCGGCCATCAGAGCTGCTCCCCCGAAAACTCCTGCGCCTTTCATGATGACTGGCAAAAGGTGCGAAAGGATCTGATAGCACTGCTGCAGAACCGGACCATCGCTGAGGCGGCAGCGCAGATTTCAAGGCCCCAGCAGACTGAGGAATAGTTCGCAATCCGTAAACCGCGTTGGGGAATATGACGATGAACGCAAAGGTGAAATTGAGTCGATACCGAATTCCCATTGCTCGGTGCAAAGGAGCAGATCGAGTGGCAAATTCCCGGTCGCTCTCCTGCGGCTTGGCGTCCATTGCTCGCTTCGCGCTGATCATAGTCTTCGTGGGCGCCTGTGGACTAGTCGAGGGCAGCTACGCTCAATCAAGTCCCGAGGGACAAGCGCTATTTGGCGCCAGGTGTTTCAGTTGTCACAACATCGGTGGTGGCGATAAGACCGGTCCGGATCTGAAAGGGGTTACGACTCGACGCGCGAAAGAATGGCTGCACGCATACATACTGTCGCCTACCACAGTCAAGGACAAAGGCGATCCCATAGCCGCCGATCTCTTTCGCCGGTTTCCGGCAACAGTGATGGCGGACCAACCCCTCACCCCCCAACAGATCGATTTGATTCTCGTCCTGATTGAAGAGTTGAGCAGTAAGAATCAACCCTTCATTCCAGCCGGAGCGAAACTAAGCCGCCCGATAGCGCCGGGTGATGTCGCCGCGGGCTGGCAACTTTTTGTAGGCCGGGTCCGGCTCCAGAATGGAGGCGCGGCCTGCATCTCCTGTCACTCGATGAAAGAAGTCGGCAGCTTTGGCGGCGGTACGCTGGGCCCGGACCTTACGGCAGCCAACATCAAGTACCGGGATCCGGAGTTGATATCGATTCTGCAGAATCCGAATTTCCCCACGATGGCCACAGTGTTCGGAACTCATCAATTGACCAACGAAGAGATCGTGAAGCTGTTTGCGCTGTTTCAGGATTCCAGGCTGCGCAATCCGGTGCCGCCGGCCCAGGCCGGGATCATTCAACTCGATCCCAAATTCTTCGTCATCGGAGTTGCCGCAATGCTGCTGGTCTTGCTGCTGCTGCACCTGGCCTGGAGAAATCGTCTGCGCGGGGTGCGGGAAGACCTAGTCGGGAGGACAAATTAGTGAACTGGATCAAAGACCTGATCAGTCCGGAGACGCGCTCGTGGGAGGAGTTCTATCGCAACCGCTGGCAGCACGATAAGGTGATTCGCAGTACTCACGGCGTCAATTGCACAGGCGGTTGCAGTTGGAACATCTATGTCAAGCAGGGCATCGTCACCTGGGAAATGCAGGCCCTCGATTATCCCCTGCTCGAAGATGGCTTGCCTCCATATGAACCGCGCGGCTGCCAACGTGGCATCTCCTACTCCTGGTATCTCTACAGCCCAATTCGGGTGAAGTATCCCTACGTTCGCGGCGCGCTGCTCGATCTTTGGCGGCAAGCAAAGGCGCAATTCGAGGATCCGGTTGAGGCATGGGAATCAATCGTCAACCATCCGGAATCGCGAGCACGTTATCAGCGGGCGCGCGGCAAAGGCGGTTTTCGTCGCGGCAGTTGGGAAGAGCTGCAGGAGTTGATTGCGGCGGCTACGATTCACACGATTAAGAAGCATGGTTCGGATCGCATCGTCGGCTTTTCGCCGATTCCCGCGATGTCCTTCCTGAGCTACGGTGGCGGCTCGCGCTTCCTGCAATTGCTCGGTGGGGTCAATCTCAGTTTCTATGACTGGTACTGTGATTTGCCGCCGGCTTCACCCGAGATCTGGGGCGAGCAAACCGATGTGGCCGAGAGCGCCGACTGGTACAACTCAAAGTTCGTGGCCGTGATGGGTTCGAATCTCAACATGACGCGGACGCCCGACTGCCACTTCGCGGCTGAGTCGCGACACAACGGCACCAAGATGGTCGTCCTCGCTCCTGACTTTAACCAGGTTGCCAAATATGCCGACCAGTGGATTCCGCTGCACGCCGGCCAGGACGGGGCGTACTGGATGGCGGTCAATCACGTCATCCTCAAGGAATTTCACCACGAGCAGGAGACGCCCTACTTCCTTAATTACCTGAAACGCTATACCGACTCGCCCTTTCTTGTCCGGCTGGAAAAGAAAGGCGAGATATATGAGGCCGGGCGCTTG
>Ga0062380_10000127_pt1 | contig 11142 bp, 10 predicted proteins | sample DOMMetBare3Fresh_2_FD_59485 | JGI IMG/M metagenome (GOLD analysis project Ga0062380, IMG submission 59485) | Wetland sediment microbial communities from St. Louis River estuary, USA, under dissolved organic matter induced mercury methylation -... | ecosystem: Environmental > Aquatic >... | reverse complement strand
GACGAGGCGGCGGTGCGCGACCGGTCGATCGATCTCAACGGCAAGTACTCCCAGCTCATCGCCGAGCGCCACAGCATGAGCGTGGGCTGGGAGCTCGAAAGCGGCCGCCGCGACGACCGCCGCACGACGACCGAGAACGGCCTGCCCACGCTGACCGAATTCGGCGACACGCTGCAGGCCCGCACGTCGCGCCTGGCCGCCTTTGCCCAGGACGAGTGGGACTGGAGCAAGACGTTCTCCTTCTACGTCGGAGCGCGCTGGGAGGGCATCCAGACCCGCAGCGAGTCGCTCGGCCAGGAGGTGCGCAACCGCAGCAGCGTGTTGACGCCGCTGGCCCACATGGTGTGGAAGCTGCCCGAGGCGCCCCGCGACCAGGTCCGCCTGAGCCTGACGCGCAGCTACCGCTCGCCGACCACCGCCCAGCTGATCGCGCGGCCATCGGTGTCGAACCTGTACCCCGACATCGGCCGGCCGAACACCGCGGTGAGCCCGGACCGCGCCGGCAACCCGGAGCTCAAACCCGAACTGGCCTGGGGCCTGGACCTCGCATTCGAGCACTACCTCGACGCCGGCGGCATCGTCAGCGCCAACCTGTTCGCGCGCAAGATCGACCAGCTGATCCGCACCGTGCGCCGCGAGGAGGCGGTGCCCTGGGCCGGCGTACCGCGCTGGGTGGCGAGGCCGCAGAACATCGGGGCGGCGGTCGCCGCCGGGCTCGAGCTGGAGGCCAAGCTGCGCGCCGCCGACCTCTGGGAAACCGAGTCGCAGCTCTCGCTGCGGGGCAACGGCAGCCTGATGTGGTCGCGGGTCGATGGCGTCGCGGGCCCGCACAACAGGCTCGACCAGCAGCCGAGCTACACCGCCAACCTCGGCTTCGACTGGCCGATTCGCGGCACGTCCTGGACGTTGGGCTCGAACCTGAACTTCACCCCCGGCTTCGTCGTCCAGCAGATCGATTCGCAGGTCTACCGCCAGGGCGTCAAGCGGGTCATCGATGGCTACGCGCTGTGGCGTGTCGGGACGGCAGCGAGCGCACGGCTGTCGGTGGCCAACGCCTCGGCGCGTGACTACGCCACCGGCACCACCACCGTGCTCGACGACGGCAGTGCGCAATCGCAGGACAGCCTGGCGCGCAGCTACACCACCGTCACGCTGCGGCTCGAGCTGCGCTTTTGACGTTGCGGCTTTCGTCGCCCGACAGGCTGGATGGCTGGGCAGGCGCGCAGCCCCGACGCGTCCGGCGTGCGCGGCACCTCGCCGCTGCGCGGGCGCAGCCGGCTGCGGCGCGTGTACGACTTCCTCGCGCACGAACTGCCGCCGTGGGCAGGCCCGGGGGGTCGCGCCCGTGCCAGGACGGAGAGCGGCCCGGGCGCCGCTCAAGACGGCGCTCAGCGCCCGCCGCTCACGTCGATGATCGCGCCGGTGGTGTAGCTCGCCTCGGGCCCGAGCAGCCAGACGATCGCCGCGGCCACCTCGTCGGCACGTCCGGGGCGCCGCATCGGGATCGAGCCGGCGACCGCCCGGGGCCGGTCGGGATCGCCGCTGCTGGCGTGGATCTCGGTGTCGATGATGCCGGGGCGCACGGCATTGACGCGCACGCCCTCGGCGGCCAGTTCGCGGGCCAGGCCCACGGTGAAGCTGTCGATCGCGCCCTTGCTGGCAGCGTAGTCGACATACATCGCCGGTGAACCCAGCGTCGCCGCCATGCTCGAGACATTGACGATCGCGCCGCCCGCGCCGCCGTGGCGAGTGCTCATCCGCCGCAGCGCGAGCTGGGCACAGAGCAGGCTGCCGACGACATTGACCTCGAGCATGCGGCGCCAGCGCGTGCTGTCCATCTCGTCGAGCCTGGCCTTCAGGCCGACGATGCCGGCGTTGTTGACCAGTCCCGCCAGCGGTGGCAGCTCGGCATCGAGGCGATCGAACATCGCACGCACGGCCGGCTCGTCGGCGACATCGGCTTGCAGCGTGATCGCCCGGCGACCGAGCGCGTGCACCTCGTCGGCCACCGCCTGCGCGGCACGGGCGTCGTGGGCGAAGTTGATCGCGAGGTCGAAGCCCCGCGCGGCGCACAGCCGCGCTGTCGCGGCGCCGATGCCACGGCTGGCGCCGGTGATCAGCACGGTGGTGGGGGGCATGGCTCGGTGGTCCCTGGTTACAGTGCGCCACTGGTTTGCGGGAGTATGCACGGATGGGTGCTTGGGCACGGCGCACCCTGCGCGGCCTGTCATGGCTGGCCTTGGCCTTCGGGCTCGCGGTCGCCGCGGCATGTGCGTTGTCGCTGCAGCGTCAGGCCCTGGTCACGCGCAGCGCCGAGGTCTCGGTGCTCGACGTCGCACGCGCGGTGCGGCTTCTGCGCGCCATCGATCCGCGGCGGCAGCGCGGCGAGGGCCCGCGCGAGTTCGGCTTGAGCCAGCGCGAGACCGAGCTGCTGCTCGACCAGGTCACCCAACGCGTGATGCCGGCGGCCACCCGGGTGCTCCTGCAGACCGGCAGTGCCAGGTTGCAGCTCAGCATCGCGTTGCCGGGCGCGCTCGCCGGCCTATGGCTGAACGTCGACGCCAGCCTGCGCGAGACGCGCGAGCTGCCTGCCATCGAGCGGCTGCGTGTCGGCGCGCTGCCGGTGCCGGGTTGGGCGGTGGGCTGCGTCCTGCCCTGGGCGCTCGAACGGCTGGCGGGGTCCGATGAGCTTCAGCTGGCACGCGACGTGGTCCAGGGGCTGGGCTTCGGGCAGGACAAGCTGGTCGTGCGTTATGTCTGGCATGCCGGCACCACGGGCCGCTTGCTCGGCACCTTGATCCCCAGGGCGGAGCGGGACCGGCTCAAGGTCTATCTCGAGCGGCTGGCCACCCTGCGGCTGAAGTCGATCGCTGGTGGGCGGATCCCGATGGCGCAATTGCTGCCGCCGATGTTCGCGTTGGCCCGCCAGCGCAGCCCCGGCGGCGCCGACGCGGCGCAGGAGAACCGCTCGGCGATCCTCGCGCTGGCTTTCGCACCCTTCCCGCGGCAACTGGTCACCGTGGTGCCAGCGGCGCGCGGTTGGCGGCTGCCACCCCGGTGGCGCCTGACCTTGCGGCAGCGCGAGGACTTTCCGCTGCACTTCATGGTCTCGGCGGCCTTGGCCGTCGAGGGTGGTGGTCCGCTCGCCGATGCGATCGGCGTGTTCAAGGAGATGCTCGACGCCGGCGATGGCAGCGGCTTCAGCTTCAACGACATCGCCGCCGACCTCGCCGGGCGGCGTTTCGGTCAGCTGGCGCTGCGCGCGCCCGAGCGTCTGCAGCGCGCGATGGCCGACGGGGTCGTCGACGACGATCTGCTGCCCGACGTGTCCGACCTGCCCGAGTTCATCCGCCCGGCCGAGTTCGCCCAACGTTACGGCGCGGTCGGCTCGCCGGCCTACCAGGCGCAGATGGCCGACATCGAAGTCCGCCTGGACTCGCTGGCCCTGTACCGCTGAGCCGCTGCCGGCCGGTGCTCCGGCAGCACCGGGGTCAACGCCCGGTCGGGAATGCGAACTCCGCGCCCTTGGCGATCCCCTCGGGCCAGCGCTGCATGACGCTCTTTTGTTTGGTGTAGAAGCGCAGGCCCTCTTCGCCGTAGGCGTGCATGTCGCCGAACAGGCTGCGCTTCCAGCCACCGAAGCCGTGCCAGGCCATCGGCACCGGGATCGGCACGTTGATGCCCACCATGCCCACCTGCACCCGGCGCGCGAACTCGCGCGCGATGCCGCCGTCGCTGGTGTAGCAGGCCACGCCGTTGCCGTATTCGTGGTCATTGACGAGTTGCACCGCGCTCGCGAAATCGCTGACGCGCACGCACACCAGCACCGGACCGAAGATCTCCTCCTTGTAGATTCGCATGCTCGGCAAGACGCGGTCGAACAAGGTGCCGCCGGTGAAGAAGCCACCCTCCAGCCCGGGCACCTTCAGCCCGCGGCCGTCGACCACCAGCTTCGCACCCTCGTCGACGCCCAGCGCGATGTAGCCCTCGATGCGCTCCTTGGCCTGCTGGGTCACGATCGGTCCCATCTCGGCGGCCAGGTCCATCGGATCGATGACCTTCAGGGCGCGCGCCCGTTCGGCGAGCTTGGGGACGATCCGGTCGGCGATGTCGCCCACCAGCACCGCCACCGAGATCGCCATGCAGCGTTCGCCGGCCGAGCCGTAGGCGCTGCCGATCAAGGCGTCGACCGCCTGCTCGACATCGGCATCGGGCATCACCACCATGTGGTTCTTGGCGCCGCCCAGCGCCTGCACCCGCTTGCCGTTCGTGGCACCGGTCTCGTAGATGTACTGGGCGATCGGGGTCGAGCCGACGAAGCTCAGCGCCTTGACGTCCGGATGGTGGAGCAACGCGTCGACCGCCACCTTGTCACCCTGGACGACGTTGAACACGCCGTCGGGCAGCCCGGCCTTGCTGAGCAGTTCGGCCATGAAGACCGAGCAGCTGGGGTCGCGCTCGCTGGGCTTGAGGACGAACGCGTTGCCCGCCGCCAGGCCGAGCGGGAACATCCACAGCGGCACCATGCACGGGAAGTTGAACGGCGTGATGCCCGCCACCACGCCAAGCGGCTGGCGCAGCGTCCAGTTGTCGATGCCAGTGGACACCTGATCGGTGTAGTCGCCTTTGAGCAATTGCGGCGCGCCGCAGGCGAACTCGACGATGTCGATGCCGCGCGATACCTCGCCCTGGGCGTCGGTGAAGACCTTGCCGTGCTCGGCGGTGATGATCGCCGCCAGGGCGTCGCGGTGCTGGTTGAGCAGTTGCAGGAAGCTGTTCAACACCCGCGCCCGGCGGATCGGCGGCGTGTCGGCCCATCCGGGTGCCGCCGCCCTGGCGGCTGCCACCGCGGCGGCGACGTCGTCGGTCGAGGCCAGGACCACCTGTCGCGCGACGCGGCCGGTGGCGGGGTTGTAGACGGCCTGGCTGCGGCCGCCGGTGCTGGGCCCGGGGCGCCCGCCGATCCAGTGGCGGACATCCTCGGTGGCAGTGAAAGCGGCGACGGGTGCGCCCATGGCAATCTCCAGCGGTGGGTGGCTATGCCGGCAGTCTAGTGCCTGGCGACCCGGAGCCATTGCGCTCGCCCGCAGGCGTCGATTAAAGTGGCGGCGACGCAAAAAAAACAGCCCGCCGATTGCTCGGTCGGGCCGTGCAAGTCCTCAAGAAAAGGACGTCGTTGGGATCACTGCGGGCTGCTCGTCCGCGTGAACGCACTGTACGGCCCGCGCGACTGGCGCGGCGACTGCAAGTTAGGGATGCGTTGTCTGGACGACGCAGCGCGCCGCGGCCAGGTCCCACATGGCCGATCCGCAGCTCTTGAACAGGACCGGGCCGCCGTCGCGTCGTGGCGGATGGTCGGCCAGGGTCGGCAGTGCCGCCAGGTCGAGGCCGGCGCCGATCAGGTCGCCCGCCTCGTGGCGCGCGGCGGCGCTGTCGAGCACCACTTGGCCACGCCCGGCGATGTCGCGCGTGAGTTCGGGGTCGAGCTCGATCATCGACGGCGCAAAGGCGCCGATGGCGGCGACGAAGGCGTCGTCGCGGACCCGCCCGCGCAGGCACACCGCCTGCGCCGTGGTCGCGGTGACCACCAATGGGCAATGCTCCAGCGCGGCGTCGAGGTCGGTTGCCGGCACCGCGTACAGGCCGCGGCCGTGCAGTGTTTGCGCGAAGTTGCGGGCGGCGGCCTCGCTGCGGGCGCGGACCCAGATCTCGTCGACGCCCAGGGCCTCGGTGTAGGCCAGCACATGCGACATCGCCTGTACGCCGGTGCCCACCACCAGCAACGGCCCGGTGGGCAACGGCGCCAGCATCCGCGCCGCATACAGGCTCACCGCGGCGGTTCGACGCGCGGTCACCGTCGGGCCGTCGAGCAATGCCAGGCGTTCACCGGTCGAGGCGCGCAGCACCATCACGTCGCCCAGGATCGCCGGCAGGCCGCGCGCGGGGTTGTCGGGGGTGTAGGTGATGAGCTTGATCGCAGCGAGGTCTTCCGCCGGCGGTGTCAACCAGGCAGGCATCAGGAACCACGAGGTGCTCGCTGCCAGCGGCAGCACCCAGCGTTCGGGGGTCTGCACGCGGCCGGCGGCATGGTCGGCCAAGGTCATCTCGATGGCCGACAGCAGTCCGCGCCAACTCAGCGCCTGCGCGGTGGCGGCGGCGTCGCAGATCAGCACCGACGCTCCCGGTGCGAGAACGGGCGTCGATCGACAACAGCCAAGCCACGCGCGAAGTCCATGCCTGCATCATAGGCAGAGGACAATGCCGGCCATGAGAAGACCCGCGCAGACCCCTGCTGGCGACGAGGCGCCGCTCGATGCGCTGCAGGCGCTGCTCGACACCCTGCCGCCCGGGCGCGAACCGCTCGACGTGGTGATGATCGACGGCTACTTGTGCGGCGTGTTGCTGCAACCCACGCCGGTGGCCGAGGCGCAATGGCTGGCCTGGCTGACCGACATCGAGGGCCGGCCGCCGCCGAGGGGGTTTCCGCAGGAGGCCTTGGCGGCGATCGTGCGGCGTCGGCACGCCGAACTCGAGCGCGCGATCGGGCGGCGCGAGTGGTTCGATCCCTGGGTCTACCAACTCGACGAAGAGGCTACCCCTTCGGAAGCCGTGCTGCCATGGGTGGCTGGCTTTGCCCTCGCGATGGACGTCTTCCCGGAATTGATGCAGCGGCACGGCTCCGAGCTGACCGAGCCGCTGGCGACCTTGTACCGCCACCTCGACCCCGGCGACCTCGAGGACGCCGATGCGCTGCTCGCCGAGATCGACACCCTGGAGCCGCCCGCCACGCTGCCCGAGGCAGTCGAAGATCTGGTGCGCAGCGTGCTGTTGATCGCCGACGTCACGCGTCCGACGCCGATGCCGTTCAGCCGAACAGCCGCTGCGCGTGCAGCCCCAGGCCCCGGGCCACGCTCGCGAAGCGGTCGCCGCGGATCACAGTCGCGTTAGGAAACCGCGCCGCGATGCGCTCGGCGAGCGGGCGAAAGCCGGTCGAACCCCCGGTGAAGTACAGCGTGTCGACACGGTCGTGCGCCAGGCCGGCCTGAGTCAGCGTCTCGTCGGCGGCTTCGACCACCCGCCGCAGATCGGCCTCGAGCGCCGCCGCGGCACTGGCCTCGTCGAGCGACGCCACCAGGCCAGGCTCGATCTGCGACAGGTCGATCGTGCACGGGCCACCTTCCGCGACCGCGATCTTGGCCGCTTCGGCGCGCGCGATCAGCGAGTGGCCCAGGTGCTGTTCGACCACCGTCATCAGCCGATGGTGCTGCAGCGGGTCGGCGTAGAAGGCCTTCATCTGCCGCAACTCGGACACCCGTGACGGTGTGTAGACGGTGTTGATCAGGTGCCAGGTGGCGAGGTCGAAGTAGGCCCTGCTCGGCACTTCGCGGCCGGTCGGGCCGCGACCGCGGTAGCCGCAGCAGGGCAGGATCCGCGCGAGCTCGATGTGGCGATCGAAGTCGGTGCCGGCGACATGCACGCCGTGATTGGCAAGGATGTCGCGCCGGCGGTCGAGCCGCCGGCCTTGCCGGGGGCCGACCCGAACCAGCGAGAAGTCCGAGGTGCCACCCCCGATGTCGGCCACCAGCACGCGCTGTTCGCGATCGATGCCGCGCTCGTAATCCAGTGCCGCCGCGATCGGCTCGAACTGGAAGTGCACCTCGGTGAAGCCCACCTCGCGTGCGGCCTGCTCGAGCACGGCCTGCGCGCGGGCGTCGCGCGGCGGGTCGTCGTCGACGAAGTACACCGGTCGGCCCAGCACCGCATGGCTCAGCGGCCGGCCGGCCACGACTTCGGCAAGCGACTTCAGGCGCCGCAGGTAGCCAGCGACGACGTCGAGGTAACGCACCGAACGACCGGCCCCGACCTCGGTGGCCTGCGTCGCCAGGGTCGAGCCGAGGATGCTCTTCATCGAGCGCATCAGGCGACCCTCATGGCCTTCCACATAGGCCGTGATGGCGGCCCGTCCGTATTGCCGCCGCGGCTCCTCGTGGGCCGCCAGCCCTTCGACGGCATAGAACACCGCCGTCGGCATCGTCGGCTGGCCGGCCTCCAGGTCGACCAGCTGCACGCCGCGGTCGACGGGCAGCGCGACGGCTGAATTCGAGGTGCCGAAATCGATCGCGCAGCAAGCGCGCATGGGGAAACCGCTGCAAGCGCGGCTCGTTGGGCCTGGAGTCGGCGGGCGCAGCCCCCGCCCGCGGGCGCGATTCTATGCGCCGGGCCCGAAGCACTCCTGGAAGGCAGCCTACGGACAAACCGGCCAGTTGCTTCAGAACTATGCAACGCCGGAGCCGCTTTTCGGCCCTTCGGCCGCTGGCGGTTCATCGACACTGCCTGCACACTGCGCCCCACTGGAGCCCTTGATGCCCGATCCCCGGTCACCCTCGATGCTGGCACGCCTGAAGCGTGCCCGTCGGAGGGTGCCCAGGGCCCCCGAACCGGCGGACCTCGGTACCGCCTATGGCATGGAGTGCTCGCTTGATCCACTGCGCGAGGCGGACTCGCCGGCCCGCGCCGGCGCGCCGCTGCCGCCGAACTGGTTCGAGCGCCTGTTCACCGGCAAGCCGCAGGCTTGACGGTAGCGCCACACGGCGGGGCCCCACCGCTCCTGGCGGCTAAGGCGGAGGTACCTCAGCGCACCACCAGCACCGGGGTGTCGATGTTCGCCATCACCTTGTTCGTCACCGACCCCAACACCAGGTTGGCCAGGCCGCCATGGCCGCGCGAGCCCATGATGAGCAGCTCGAACCTGCCTTTGCGGGCGGTGTCGACGATCGTGTCGGCCGCCGCGCCGACCTTGGCGACGTAGCTGGCCGAGATCTTCTGCCGTGCGAAGAAGGCTCGGATGGGTTTGAAGACCTTGTCCGACTCCTCGGCGTAGAAGGACTTCAGCACCTCCTTGTCCAGCACCGACGCGGCCCGCGCGGGCACCGCAGGTGCCACGTGCAGCAGCGTGTACCGATGGCGGTCGCCGAGCCATTCGTCATGGGCTGCCAGGTAGGCGAGCATGCGCTTGGTGTACGCGCTGCCGTCGACGGGAACGAGGATGTTCATGGTCAGCTCTCCGTGCGCAGCGATCGACTGCTGCGGCAAGTTTGGCAGTCGCGGCCATCGCCGGATTGCTCGCTGTCAAGCGGCGTCCCGAGCTCGATCGCCTTCAAGGGGTCGAATCCTTCGTCCTCGCCCTTGGCGACGAGTCCTCTGGCCTGACACACCACCCGCATCGCCGTCCGCCCAGGCCGGCTGACCCAGTAGTCATGGCGGCAATGCAGGTGGCCGTGCAGCCACAGGTCGGCCAGTGGCAAGAGGTCGTCGTCGGCGTTGCAAAAGCTCGCCGTCCCCGGCTGGCTGCCGAAACGCTGGTCGGCGCTGCGTAGGCTGGGCGCGAAGTGGGTGATGACTACAGTCCGATCCCAGCGGCCCCTGGACGGCTCGCGCAACTCGACCTCCAGCCATCGCCGGCTGGTCAGCGACTCCTCGCGCATGAGCTGGGCGTCGAGGGCCACGCCGTTCAGGGTCGATCGCATCAGCGCCAGGAAGTAAGCGGCCGCCTTCATTGCCCGCTCGCGCTGGCGTCCGCCGAGGCCATCGAAGTCCGACCACCGGGTGCAGCCGACGAAACGTGTCGTTTGACCGGTGGAGTCCGTGAAGAGCCAGCGCTGACATTCGAGTAGACGAATACCCAGCGTCTCGCATCGGGCACGCAACGCGGGCCTGGCGGTGCTCAGTTCGCGGCCGTCGAACTCATGGTTGCCGGCGACCATCAGCACCGGCACCGGCCAACCGGCGAACTGCTCGAACTGCTGCCAGCTGGCATCGATATCGCCGGCCAGGACCAGCAACTCGGCGCCGTCCAGCGGACGGGGCTCGAAGCTCTCGGTCTCGAGGTGCAGGTCCGACAGCAGCTGCAGCCGCATTGCCATGGACGCCGCGCGCTGCGGCTCTCAGGCGGCCAGCGCTTGCTCGATGCGGCGCTTGGTGTCCAGCAAGGGTGTGGGCAGGCGGGCAGCAAGCAGGTCGAACAGCTCGCCGTGCAGCTTCATCTCTTGCTGCCAGGCGTTGCGGTCGATCGAAATTACCGACTGGTACTGCTCGCGGCTGAAGTCCAGGCCGGCCCAGTTCAGGTCGTCATAGCGCGGGCTGATGCCGAAGACGTTCTCTTCACCGCCGGCACTGCCGTCGAGGCGCTCGACCATCCACTTCAACACCCGCATGTTCTCGCCATAGCCGGGCCAGACGAACTTGCCATCGGCGCCCTTGCGGAACCAGTTGACGCAGTAGATGCGGGGCAGCTTCACGCCGGCTGCCTGCAGCTTGTTGCCCAGGCCCAGCCAGTGCTGGAAGTGATCGCCCATGTGGTAGCCCATGAAGGCCAGCATCGCGAATGGATCGCGGCGGACGACGCCCACCGCGCCTGCGATCGCCGCGGTGGTCTCCGATCCCATGGTTGCCGCCATGTAGACGCCCTCGACCCAGTTGCGCGCTTCGGTGACCAGGGGCACGGTGGTCGAACGACGGCCGCCAAAGACAAAGGCGTCGATCGCATAGCCGGTGGTCGAATCCCATTCGGGATCCAGCACCGGGTTGTTGGTCGCGGCGATCGTGAAGCGCGAGTTGGGGTGCGCGGCCTTGGCGCCGGTTTCCTTGGCGATCGCCGGCGTCCAGTCCTTGCCTTGCCAGTCGATCAGGTGCGCCGGCGGCGTTTCGGTCATGCCCTCCCACCAAACGTCGCCATCGTCGGTGAGGGCGACGTTGGTGAAGATCACGTCGCGCTTGAGCGAATCCATGCAGTTCGGGTTGGTCTGGTAGTTGGTGCCGGGCGCGACACCGAAATAGCCCGACTCGGGGTTGATCGCATGCAGACGACCATCGGCACCTGGCTTGATCCAGGCGATGTCGTCGCCGATGGTGGTGACCTTCCAGTCGCCCAGGGCCTTTGGCGGCACGAGCATGGAGAAGTTCGTCTTGCCGCACGCACTCGGGAAGGCAGCGGCGACGTGGTACTTCTTGCCCGTCGGCGAGGTCACGCCGAGCACCAGCATGTGCTCTGCCAGCCAGCCCTGGTCGCGCCCCATCGTGCTGGCGATGCGCAGCGCGAAGCATTTCTTGCCCAGCAGCGCGTTGCCGCCGTAGCCCGAGCCG
>Ga0062380_10000125_pt1 | contig 11152 bp, 10 predicted proteins | sample DOMMetBare3Fresh_2_FD_59485 | JGI IMG/M metagenome (GOLD analysis project Ga0062380, IMG submission 59485) | Wetland sediment microbial communities from St. Louis River estuary, USA, under dissolved organic matter induced mercury methylation -... | ecosystem: Environmental > Aquatic >... | reverse complement strand
CGGATAGGTCAGCGTGACGATCTGCTGGGCGTAGCTCGGGTCGGTGAGGATTTCCTGGTAACCGGTCAGCGCGGTGTTGAAAACCACCTCGCCAACCGTCTGGCCGGCAGCGCCGATCGAGGTGCCGTGGAATACCGTGCCGTCGGCGAGTGCGAGGACGGCGGGAGGCAGTACGGGAAGCAATTCAAGCTCCGGGGCTGGCGCCCGGTGGCTTCCCGAACACGCTCCGACAATGGAACCGGCGCGTGAGTTTCCTGTGATGGAGGTCGAAAAGGCCGGTGCGCTGGGTGGGGCGGATCAACTTTCAAATTATAGGGGCGCCCAGCAACGCCCCCGGCGGTCACCGGTGCCCCCTGATGTCGGGGCCTGAAGTCCGCAATGCAATTCCGCCACTCGGCCAAAGGTCATTCGTGAAAGGATTGCCAGGGAACTAGAATTTGCCGCGCCGGTCTCAACCGGGGTCACTCACATCAACGGAGGTTCGTGACATGAACGAAAGCCTGCAAACCGTCTACGCCGGCCAATCCGGCACGGGCGTGCTGGCGGCTGAACGCAACCGCGTCCTGCGCAATACGTACTGGTTGTTGGCGCTGTCGCTCGTGCCCACGGTGCTGGGCGCCTGGGTTGGCGTGACCACCGGAGTGATGGCAACGATGGGCGTGGGCCTGTCGACAGTGATCTTCCTGGTAGGCGCGTTCGGCCTGATGTTCGCGATCGAAAAGTTCAAGAATTCCGCCACCGGCGTCGCGCTGTTGCTGGGCTTCACCTTCTTCATGGGGCTGATGCTGTCGCGACTGCTGGCGGCCGTGCTGGGCTTCGCCAACGGCTCGTCGCTGATCATGATGGCCTTCGGCGGAACAGCGGTGGTGTTCTTCGCGATGGCAACCCTCGCCTCGACGATCAAGCGCGACCTGTCGGGCATGGGCAAGTTCCTGTTCGTCGGCGCGATCATGCTGCTCGTCGCGGGTCTGCTGAACCTGTTCTTCCAGTCCAGCGCGCTGATGATCACGCTGTCGGTGATCGCCATCGGCTTGTTCTCGGCCTTCATGCTCTACGACCTCAAGCGCGTGCTCGACGGCGGCGAGACCAACTACGTGAGCGCCACGCTGGCGATCTATCTGGACATCTACAACGTGTTCCAGAGCCTGCTCGCGCTGCTCGGCATCTTCGGCGGGGAACGCGAATAAGAGGTTCGCGCTGCCGTCCAAGGGGCCCCGCAAGGGGCCCTTTTTGCATTCAGGGGCGGTCGAACACGGCGATCGACTCGACATGCGCCGTGTGGGGGAACATGTTGACCATGCCGGCGGCGGAGCAGCGATAGCCCGCCTGATGCACCAGCAGGCCGGCATCGCGTGCAAGCGTTGCCGGATCGCAGCTCACGTAGACGATCCGCGACGGGGCCTGCCAATCGGCGCTTGCGCCGCCCTGCTGAAGATCGGCCAGGGCCTTGGCCAGCGCAAGAGCGCCCTCGCGCGGCGGGTCGACCAGCCAACGATCGGCCGGGCCGTCGGCCACCAGGGCCGTGGCGGTCATCTCGAACAGGTTGCGGACCGCATAGGCAGTGCGCCCGGCCAGGCCGTTGCGTTCGGCGTTCTCGCGCGCACGGCGCACCAGGACTTCGCTGCCCTCGATGCCCAGCACCTGGCGCGCTCTCGTGGCGATGGGCAGCGTGAAGTTGCCCAGGCCACAGAACCAGTCGATCACGCGTTCGTCGGGCCGTGGATCGAGCAGCCGAAGTGCGCGGCCCACCAGCACGGAATTGATGCCCGAGTTGACCTGAGTGAAGTCGGTCGGTCTGAACGCCATCACGAGGCCGAACTCGCTCAGGCGATAGGCGAGCTCGGGGCCCGTGTCGTCGAGCCGCTGCGCCGTGTCCGGCCCCTTGGGTTGCAGCCACCACTGGACACCGTGCCGCGCACCGAACTCGCGCAGACGCAGCAGGTCGCCGGCGGACAGGGGTTCCAGGTGCCGCATCACGAGCGCCAGCACCGCATCTCCGGCCGCGAGCTCGATCTGCGGTGTGGTCTCGCGTGAGTCGAGCGACATCACCAGTTCGCGCAGCGGCATCAGCAGCGCGCTGACGCGAGGCGGCAGCACAGGGCACTCGCGCATGTCGGCGATGTAGCGCGACTTGCGCTCGTGAAAGCCGACCAGCACCGTGCCCTTCTTGGCGACGAAGCGCACCGACAGCCGCGCTCGATCGCGGTAGCCCCACGCCGGACCCTCGATCGGCCGCAGCACGCGCTCCAGCTTGACCTTGCCAAGGTGCCAGAGGTCGTCCTCGACGGTCCGTTGCTTGACCGCCACCTGTGCCACCGGCTGCAAATGCTGCATCTTGCAGCCGCCGCAGGCGCCGGCGTGCAGGCCGAAATGCGGGCAGGCCGGCCGCACACGCTGCGAACTCTCGCGCGCAAAGGCCGATACCGTGCCCTGCTCCCAGTTGTTCTTGCGCCGGTGCACATGCACCTGCACGCGCTCACCGGGCAGGGCGCCTTCGATGAACACCACCTTGCCCGAAGCGCTGCGCGCGACACCGCGCCCCTCGAGGTCGAGAGATTCGACCTCGAGCCATTGTCCGTCCGCGGTCACCGCCGTACCTTGTGGCAAGCGGCCGGGCCCGCGTGGCACGGGCAAGAACCCCCGGGCCCGACCGGTGTCCTCATCGCCACGCCGCGAGGTACTCGGCCCAGTGCGGCTCGTCGATGGCGGCGATGGTCTCGCGCGCCAGCGCCACCTCGCGTTCGTGCTCGGCCTCGGTGAAGCCGCCGCGCATCTTCTGGAAGCGGCAGTACACCAGCCAGGTGTTCATGACGTCGGTCTCGCAATAACGACGGATGTCCTCGAGCTTGCCGCCGACGAAGGCTGCGTGGACCTGCGAGCCGTCCATACCCAGCTTGCCGGGAAACCCGCACGACCTGGCGATGGCGTCCAGCGGCGCGCTCGCCCGCGGCTGGTACAGCGCCAGCAGGTCCATCAGGTCGAGGTGCCTCGTGTGGTAGCGCGAGATGTAGTTGTTCCACTTGTACTCGCGGTCATCTTCGCCGAGGTCCCAGTACTTGTCGGCCACCACGCCGTGTTTCAGGCCCCGGTAGTGCAGCACCGGCAGGTCGAAGCCGCCGCCGTTCCAGCTCACGAGTTGCGGTTGGTGCTTCTCGATCTTGTCGAAGAAGGTCTGCACGATCGCACCTTCCTGCGCCGCATCGGCGGCGCTGAAGGATTGCACGGTGAGGCCCTTGGCGTTTCGGAACACGCAAGAGATCACGAGCACGCGCTGCAGGTACAACGGCAGCATCTCGCTCTTGCCTGCGGCCTCGCGCTCGGCCTTCTCCTGCGCGAGCAGCTCGGCGTCGGACACCACGGCTGCGGCGCCTCGCAGCGCACGCAGTCCTTCGACGTCGGGAATGGTCTCGATGTCGAAGACCAGGGCGGGCCACTGGGCCATGGTCGGACCGCGCCGCTCAGAACACGGAGTCGCGATCGATGCCGCGCCGCGCCATGTGGCGCCGCAGCTTGAGCAACGCCTCCTGCTGGATCTGTCTGACCCGCTCGCGGGTCAGGCCGAGTCGCTCGGCCAACGCCTCGAGCGTCTCGGCCTCGCTGTCGTACAGGCCATAGCGCCCGGTCAGCACTTCGCGTTCGCGCCGCGTCAGTTCGAGCAGTTCGCCCGTCAGCAGCGCCTCGACCTCGTGATGCAGCATGTGGTCGACCGGATCGCCGCTGCCGTCATCGGCCACCGCGTCGACCATCGACTCGCCGCCCGGGTCACCCTCGCGCGCAGCCGCGTCGCGCGGCGCATCCAGCGACGCCGGTTGCTCGGCGTAGCGCAACAGGTCGGCAACCTCGCGCGCGGGGCGCCCCAGCAGCTCGGCGATGCGCTCCACGCGCACCGGCCGGTCGTCGGCATTGCCGCCCAATGCACGCTGGCTCTCGAGCGCGCGCCGCGCGCGCAGCACCTGGTTGAGCTCGCGCACCACGTGCACCGGCAATCGCACCAGACGGGCCTGATGCATGATCGCGCGCTCGATCGATTGCCGGATCCACCACGAGGCATAGGTCGAGAAGCGGAACCCGCGCTCCGGCTCGAACTTGGCCGTCGCGTGCATCAGCCCGAGGTTACCCTCCTCGATCAGGTCGGTCAGCGGCATGCCGCGCCCGAGGTAGTTCTTCGCGATGCTGACGACGAGCCGCAGGTTGCGCTCGATCATCTGCTGGCGCGCCGCGAAGTCCCCGCCGCGCGCGCGCACCGCGGTCTCGAATTCCTCGCCGGGCGTGAACAGCGGCGCGCGCCGGATCTCGCGCAGGTAGGTCTGCAGCGTGTCGGCCGCATCGCCCTCGTCGCCGGCCAGATCGGTGGGCGTGGGCTCGATCGGCCCGTCGGGGGACGCATCGTGGCCGCCCGCCGCAGAACCCGCGGTGCTGGCTTGCGGATCGTGCGGCTGCACGCTCATCGCGGGCTCTCGCAGCTCAGCGTGGCGGCAGCAGGCGCGCCGGATCGACCGGCTTGCCCAGGCGGCGGATCTCGAAGTGCAGTTGCACGCGCTCGGCGTCGCTCGATCCCATCTCGGCGATCTTCTGCCCCTTGCGCACCACCTGGTCTTCCCTGACCAGCAGGATCTGGTTGTGGGCGTAGGCGGTGAGGTAGCTGTTGTTGTGCTTGACGATGACCATGTTGCCGTAGCCGCGCAAGCCCGAGCCCGCATAGATCACGCGCCCGTCGGCTGCCGCGAGCACCGGATCGCCTGCCTTGCCGGCAAACACCAGCCCCTTGCTGCGCACTTCGTCGAACGGCGCGGCGACTCCCGCTGCCGAGGGCCAGCCCCAGGCGATCTCGTCGTCGGCCTCGCGCGGTGTGGCCGTGCCGGCAGCCGGTGCGGGGGCCGCTGCGACCGCGGGCGGCGCTGCCACCGGTGCAGGCGCAGGCGGCGCCGAAGCAGCCGGCGGCGCCGCCTTGGCGTCCAGCGGCCGGGCTTCGACCTTCGCCCCCGCATTGGGAACCCCACGCGCTGCGGCGGCCGTGGCGTCGGCGCCCGGCGGAATGACGCGCAGCACCTGACCGACTTCGAGCGCGTTCGGGTTGTCGAGGTTGTTCCAGCGCTGGATGTCGCGCCAGTTCTGGCCCGACTCCAACCCGACGCGGATCAGTGTGTCGCCGGGCTTCACGGCGTAATAACCGGGCTTGCCGAGGTTCTCCGCGCCGGGCATCGGCTTGCTCGGATCGACCGGCGGCGTCGCTACAACAGTGGCCGGCGCGGGCGCCGTGGCAGTCGCGGAGCGCGGCGCGGCGCGGTCCTCCACCGGCGCGCGATGATTCGGAGATGCGCAGGCCCCCATCAGCGCAAGCAAGGCGAGCGCCGCGAGCCGGCAACTGGTCAATTGAGGATCGGACTTCATGCAGTTCCCGATCTTAACGGCACGAAGCGGACGGCTTCGTGACGATGGTGGGTCCATCCACCTTCATCGCGGTCCACGGTAACGAGCACCTGCGTGTGCTCGCCCTCGCGCCGAACCGGCGCGACCAGCCGGCCGCCGACCGCGAGCTGCTGCAGCCAGGCCTGCGGAACGTCATCGCCGCCGGCCGCGCTGACGATCGCGTCGTAGGGCGCGTTCGGCGCGTGGCCGAGACGGCCGTCGCCATACACCATGCGCACGTTCGACAAGCCAAGTGGCGCGAGCCTGTCGCGTGCGAGCTCGAACAGCGGACGCAGGCGCTCGACCGTGATCACCGAAGTGGCAAGGCACGCCAGCAGTGCCGCCTGATAGCCGCACCCGGTGCCGATCTCGAGCACGCGCCCGAGGCCGCCCGAGCCGCCGCGTCGCTCGAACAGCAATTCGATCATCCGCGCGACGACCCAGGGCTGCGAGATCGTCTGGCCATGCCCGATCGGCAGCGCCGTGTCCTCGTATGCCTGCGCCACGAGAGCCGCATCGACGAAGGCGTGGCGCGGCACGCGCGTCATCGCCGCGAGCACCGGCTCGCACCGGATACCCTCGGCACGCAGGCGCGCGACCATGCGGTCGCGCACCGCCTGCGAATCCAGACCCAAGCCGTGCGGTGTTGCCTCGCGAGATTCGGCGGCCCGTGCGCGCGCCGCATCAGGCAGGGCTGCTTTCGCGCCTTGCGGGCCCAACCGCGCAAGCGGCAAGGGAAAGCGCCGCGCGCGCTGGTTCATCGGCGCGGCACCGGCCTCATGAAGCCCACACCGCGCTCCAGCGACCCAGGTGCGCGTGGTCGGTGAGGTCCACCTGCAGTGGCGTGATCGACACACGAGCGCTCGCCGTGGTGTGGAAGTCGGTCCCCTCGCCGGCCTCGCGCGCGTCGCCGGCCGGTCCGATCCAGTAGATGGTCTCGCCGCGCGGGCTCTGCTGGCGGATCACCGGCTCGCTGGCATGCCGCCTTCCGAGGCGAGTGACCTGGCGTGGCAGCGACGCCGCGTCCGGGCGATTGGGAATGTTCACGTTCAGCAGGAACGGCCCGCGGCCCATGGAGGTGGCAAGCACCGTCTCGACCACCGAGCGCGCCACGGCCGCGGCGGCCTCGAGATGAGCCCATCCCTTTTCGACCTGCGAAAAAGCGATGGCCGGAATGCCGAACAGGTAGCCTTCCATCGCGGCGGCCACCGTGCCCGAGTACAGCGTGTCATCGCCCATGTTGGCGCCGTTGTTGATGCCCGAGAGCACCAGGTCGGGCCGTTGCGACAGCACGCCGGTCAGTGCGACGTGCACGCAGTCCGAGGGCGTGCCGTTGATGTAGCGGTATCCGTTGATGCCGCGGTACAGCGACAACGGCCGATGCAGCGAAAGCGCGTTGGAGGTGCCGCTCGAGTTCTGTTCGGGCGCGATGACGTCGATTTCGCCCAACCCCTGCATCGCCTGCACGAGGGCCGCGAGACCCGGAGCGAGATAACCGTCGTCGTTGGCGATCAGGATGCGCATGGGCTCGATTGTAGGCAGTGGCCATGACCGTCATCACGGCCGCAACCCGTACCATGCGTGGCATTGCGGCCAACGCCGAGGAGCGCGCGATGAAGGCATGGTTGTGCGAGAACCCGATCGGCTTCGAGGCCCTGCGCTGGGCCGAGTTGCCCACGCCGGAGCCCGCCGCGGGCCAGGTGCGCATCGCGGTGCACGCGGCGAGCCTGAACTTCCCGGACCTGCTGACGGTGCGGGGCAAGTACCAGATCAGGCCGCCGCTGCCCTTCGTGCCCGGCAGCGAGTTCTCGGGCATCGTCGAGGCCGTTGGCGCCGGCGTGACCCATCTCCGGGCGGGCGATCGCGTGGCCTCGATCGGCGTGACCGGCGGGTTCGGCACGCATGCCTGCGTCGCCGCTGCGCAGGTGCTGCGTTTGCCGGCAGGCATCGACCTCGACGACGCGGCCGCGTTCGCCTTCACCTACGGCACGTCGTACCACGCACTGATCGACCGCGCCGCCTTGCGCGAAGGCGAAACCGTCCTGGTGCTGGGTGCCGCCGGCGGCGTGGGCAGTGCCGCGCTGCAGATCGCCAAGGCCGCCGGCGCACGCGTCATCGCGGCCGCCTCGAGCGCCGAGAAGGCCGCGTTCTGCACCCGACTGGGCGCCGACGCGACGGTCGACTACGGGCGCGAGAACCTGCGTGATGCGATCAAGGCGCTGACCGACGGCAAAGGCGTCGACGTGGTCTACGACCCGGTGGGCGGCGAGCTCGCCGAGGCAGCGTTCCGTTCGATCGCGTGGCGCGGCCGTTATCTCGTCGTGGGCTTCGCGGCCGGGCCCATCCCGTCGCTGCCGCTGAATCTGCCGTTGCTCAAGGGCGCATCGATCGTCGGTGTGTTCTGGGGTGAATTCGCGCGCCGCGAGCCCGAAGCCTTTCAGCGGGAGCTGGCGCAGCTGTTCGCGTGGCATGCCGCGGGAATGGTCAAGCCGGCGATCGATGCACGGCTGCCGATGGACCAGCTTGCCCAGGCTTACCTTCGAATGGGTGCGCGCCGCGTTCTCGGCAAGCTGTTGCTGGTGAACTGAAAGAGCCTTGCACTAAGATCGCCCCACAGGGAGTCAAGCCCATGGCGGTCAAGGTCCTGATCCTCGAAGACAACCCGGTGGCACGTGCCTTCCTGTGCCGGGTCGTGCGCGAGAGCTTCAGCGACGTCATCACGCTCGTCGAGGCCGGCGATCTGGAGGGCGCGCGCAAGCAGGTCGCGCTGGCCGGCGGCGCCAGCGGCATGCACGGCACCGATCCGTTCAAGCTGGTCCTGGTGGACCTGGAACTGCCCGATGGCAACGGCATGGACCTGCTCTCGGAACTGTCTCACTACCCCGCCACCAAGATCGTCACCACGCTGTACTCCGACGACGATCACCTGTTCCCTGCGCTGCAGCGTGGCGCCGACGGCTACCTGCTCAAGGAAGACCGCTTCGAGGTGCTCGTCGAGGAGTTGCAGAAGATCGTGCGCGGACAGCCGCCGCTGTCGCCGGCGATCGCGCGCCGCCTGCTGACGCACTTCCGCAGCGGCGCCGACGGCGAGCCCGCGGCACAGGGCACCGGTCTGTCGAGTGCGGCCTTCGCCACCAGCAAGCCCGTGCCGTTGGCGGACAAGCCGCTGGACCACGAGCGCCTGACGCCGCGCGAGAGTGAGGTGCTGACGTATCTCAGCAAGGGCTTCACGATCAAGGAGATCGCCAACCTGATGGGCATCAAGTGGTTCACCGTCAACGACCACATCAAGTCGATCTACAAGAAACTCAACGTCTCCAGCCGCGCCGAGGCCGCGGTGCTCGCGAGCAAGCAGGGCCTGGTCTGATCGCGGTCCGCCTCCGCTGAGACCCACCCGGTCGGGGCCGAATGTCTTCCGCGCCTTCGAGGTTTGCCGGCTTGCGCTCCGCGGGCAGCGAACCACCCCTGGACGAAGGCGCCTGGGATCGGCGCGCCCGCAGCCGTTCGCCGTCTGCGCGCTGGATCGGCTGGCGCCTGCGCGGCCTGGTGCTGGCGGCTCTCGTCGGCTGTTTGGCGTTGTTCGCGCTGCTGCGCGCGCTGACCGCATCGCCCGCGCTGGACGCGCCGCTGGTGCTTGGCGACAACGGCGTGCTCGAGGTCGGCGGACCGGCTGCGCCGATGGCCGTCGTTGGCCTGATCGACGGCGACGGCCGGCTGCAGCGCCTGGACGCGTTGCTGCTTCACCGGTCGGCGCGCTGGTTGCCCGGTGACGCGGACCGCGCCGAACTAGCGCGCCAGCACGACCTGTATGGCGCCGCGCTGGTTGCCGCGCCGGTGCGCCTGACCGACGGCCAGGGCCAGGTGCGCGAGATCTCGGTACGGCCGCGTGGCGCGGCCGGACTGGGCTGGACGTTCTGGCTCGTGGCCACCCTGGCGTTGCTGCTGTACCTCGTCACCATGGTCGTGGTGATGGCGCGCCCCGACCCGCGCAACGCGCTGTATGCCCTGATGGCGCTAGCCCAGATCGGCAACTTGCTGTTCTTGGCGGTGTTGTGGACACCGGCACCGGGCTGGCCGCCGGGGCTGATGCGCTGGGAGCAGACCCTCAGGACGCTGTTCGACCTGGCAACCGCCGCAGCGTTGGTGCAGGTCACGAACATGCACCCGCGCCCGCTGCCAGGCGGCCCGGTGCGCGCCCTCGCGGCGTGGTGTATCGCGTTGGGGCTTGCGGCACTCGTGGGCGCGGGCCTGCTGGATCAAGCCTGGTGGTGGACCCAGGGCCTTTTGATCGTCGGTGCGTTGCTCGCGATGGCTCAGCTGGGGTGGATGCAGCGCCGACAGCCGCACCCGCTGGCCCACCAACTCGTGCGTCTTTGCGGCGCGATGACCGTCACGCTGGTCTTGCTGACCGCGATGGTCGCCGCTTTGAACCCACGCCTGCACGGTCAGGCCGCATTCATCGGCTTGGCCGTGTGGGTGATCGTGCTGTCGGCAATGCTGCTGATGCTGCCGTTCCTGTCGCGCACTCAGCGACTGATGCGCGAGTTCTCCCTGCTTGCCGGCGTGAGTACCGTGGCCACCGCGTTGGACCTGCTGTTCGTGGCCGTGTTCTCGCTCGGCAACTTCGCGTCGCTGGCGCTGGCGCTGTTCATCGCGCTGGCGCTGTACGCCGGTGCGCGCCAATGGCTGCTGTCGCAGTTCGTGTCGCGACAGCGCCTGACCACCGAGCGCATGTTCGAACGCGTGTACCGGATGGCACGCGAAGTCCAGTTGCGCCCGGCTGACGTGGGCGAGCAGTGGATCTCGCTGCTGCGCGACCTGTTCGAACCGCTGGATGCACAGCCGGTGGCGCGCCGCGTGCGAAACAGCCGCGTCGTCAGCGAGGGCGCCAGCCTGGTCGTGCCGATGCCGCTGCTCGGCCCGGCACCGCACGACGCGATCGTGCTGGGCTTGGCCGACCGCGGTCGGCGACTGTTCACTGATGACGACGCGCGTCTGGCCGACCGGATGGTCGACCTGGTGACGCGCGTCGTCACCTTCGACCAGGCGGTCGAGCGCGCGCGCAGCGAGGAGCGCGTTCGCATCGCGCAGGACCTGCATGACGACATCGGCGCGCGCCTGCTCACGTTGATGTACAAGGCGCCGACGCCGGAGATGGAGGACTACCTCCGCCACACGCTCAAGGACCTCAAGACCCTGACCCGCGGGCTCGCGGCGCCGAGTCACCTCCTGTCGCACGCGGTGGCGGAGTGGAAGAGCGACATCGCACAGCGCCTGGCCGCGGCCGATTGCGAGCTGGGCTGGTCCTTCGCCTACGACCGTGACTTCGAACTGAGCGTCGTGCAGTGGTCGGCGCTCACGCGCGTTCTTCGCGAACTGGTGAGCAATGCACTCGCACACGCGAATGCCTCCCGCGTCGATGTCGAGGCCAGCCTGCACGACGGCACCTTGAGCCTCTCGGTGAGCGACAACGGCAGCGGGCGCAGGCCCGAGACCTGGTCGCATGGTCTGGGCTTGGGCGGCGTGCGCAAGCGCGTCAAGCAGATGGGCGGCAGCGTGGCGTGGAGCGAGAACGGCCAGCGCGGCATCGTCTGCAGGGTCACCGTGCCCGATTTCGGACGCGCAGGCGGACCCTGAACACAGAGCAGAGGCCCGCTGCCTTGCGGCCACGGGCCTTTCGAAGTCTATGGTCGGGGTGGCGGGATTCGAACTCGCGACCCCTTGCACCCCATGCAAGTGCGCT
>Ga0062380_10000123_pt1 | contig 11175 bp, 9 predicted proteins | sample DOMMetBare3Fresh_2_FD_59485 | JGI IMG/M metagenome (GOLD analysis project Ga0062380, IMG submission 59485) | Wetland sediment microbial communities from St. Louis River estuary, USA, under dissolved organic matter induced mercury methylation -... | ecosystem: Environmental > Aquatic > Freshwater... | reverse complement strand
ATTGTATCAGATGTTCTTTGGCGCAAACCAAGAGAACTTAAATCAAATTGTTTTGTGTATTCTTTAAACCCGATTCTTATAAATTCTGTACTGGGATTAATTCTGTCGCCCCTTTCCTGGTATCTCCAGCCATCTTTCAGATTAAATTCCAGGAATCGGTGATTAGGTGTTGTCCGCATAATGCCGCTTTTGGCTATAGTAAAATTGTCCTGGAGATTATAAGATCCCTTTTCATATATGATTACATCTTTTACAATGCTGTCAGCTTCTTTTTTGCCAATCTTGATTGCAAAGCCATCTATCTTATCATAAAAAACTCCCTCTTTTATATCGAAAGAAGGTTTTGCCCATACGATATCTGCCAATAATGTTTGTGATTTTAAAACTGCAACCGGGATTATATAATTTGAAAAAAGAAATGCTACACAGCAAATCAATATACTAACTACAAATAAGGGACGCATAAACCTGAGTAAGGATATGCCGGAAGCTTTTACTGCCACCAGCTCAAAACTTTCACCCAGGTTGCCAAATGTCATTAATGAAGAAAGTAAAACTGATAACGGCAGTGCCAAGGGGACAAGGGCCGTACTTTGATACCAGATAAATTCAAAAATGATTCCGATAGAAAGACCCTTACCCACAAAATCATCAATCCATAACCAAAAAAACTGCATAACCAATACCAGCAGTGTAAGAAAAAAAACTGCAATAAATGGCCCCACGAATGCCTTGATGATTAGTTTGTCAAGTTTTTTAAACATATCTCTTAATTATGCGCCGGGGCAAAAACCAGTATTTACATTTGATAAATGAAGCAGCAAACAAAAATACAGCTTTTGCCTTTTGAGATAGAATTGTTAAGTGATGACCACATTATTTTAACAAAGAATGCCATCCTGCAAAAACTGAAAATTTTCATGGAAGAACTTCAATTGAAACAAAAATCTATCATCGAAAAAAATATTTCATCATTTCCTGCTGAGGTTTTAAAAACATCTCCAAAAGTTTCGAGAGGGGAAAATTACAAAGGATTGCCCTGGTTGGTGCTTGATTACCCCCGGCATTTTGAACAGGGAAATATTTTCACCATACGCACCTTATTCTGGTGGGGAAAATTTTTCAGCATTTCACTTCACTTATCCGGCAGGTATAAAAAGCAATTTGAGTCAAAAATTATTAATAAGAAACCGGTATTGAATAAAAAGGATTTTTATTTATGCATCAATCAAAATGAATGGGAGCACCATTTTGAAAATGAAAATTTTAAAAAAACAAGTGATTTAAAAGCAAAAGAATTTGAAGAAATAATCAGGAATAAATCTTTTCTGAAGATTGCAAAAATTGTTTCACTGGATAAAATAAATAAAATAGAAGAGATACTCAGTGACTATTACGAAGATCTTGTAAAATTGATTACTTAATTACTGCCCAACCTGTGAAAAAGTTCTTTCACCTGGTAATCCCAAAGACGGCTTTGGTCTTTGATTTCTTTTTTTTCTGCAAAATCTTTAATCACAAGTATTGTTTGATTGGTTACTTCTGATTTTTCAATTCTGAATTCAAAGTATTCCTCTTTTGCAAAGTGAAGCCAATGGAAACGTATAAACTTATCTTGTTCTGTTTCCAATACTTCTGCTTTGTCAGTAACACCGTTCCAGGTAAAACTAAACACATCATCTCTTTCATCCACTTTATCTGCAAACCACTCTTGTAAGCCTGCCGGTGTTGCAAGAAAATCAAACAAAATACCGGGAGAACATCTTACCGGAAATTCTAAAGTATATAATTGCTTTTGCGTCATTATCATTTTTTCTATCAATCCGTGCAATAATAAATAATTAATCAGTCTGTCAAAGTATTTTATTGATTATTTTTCCCCTAATCCTTCATATTTATACATTTTAGAAAATAAACAACCTAATGCTTCGTTATAACAGTTACCCAAATAAATTTTTGGATATGCAATAAATTTACCTAAATTGCTTTGACGTTCAATAAGTTCTAAGAGCAACGAAGCAATTGTGAGGCTTTTCGGGGTGACAAAAAAAATAAACCAATATTCTTTGACCCTTAAAAAAACCTTTAAAAAACCATACCTATGAGCATGAGGCAACTCAAGATCACGAAGTCTATTACGAACCGTGAATCACAAAGCCTGGAAAAATATCTCCAGGAAATCGGCAAAGTCGAATTAATTTCCTCCGAAGAAGAAGTAAAACTGGCACGCCTTATAAAACAGGGCGACCAAAAGGCATTAGACAGATTAACTAAGGCTAACCTGCGTTTTGTGGTTTCTGTTGCAAAACAGTACCAAAACCAGGGGTTATCACTTCCGGATCTTATCAACGAAGGAAATCTTGGCTTGATAAAAGCAGCACAGCGTTTTGATGAAACCCGTGGTTTCAAATTTATTTCATACGCCGTGTGGTGGATTCGTCAAAGTATTCTACAGTCACTTGCAGAACAAGCGAGAATTGTTCGTCTTCCATTAAATAAAGTGGGACTTACTAACCGCATTCAAAAAACCTTTTCATTACTCGAACAGGAATTTGAAAGAGAACCATCTGCTGAAGAGTTAGCAGAGGCTCTTGGAATGGATATTGAAGAAGTATCTGCATCCATGAGTATTTCTACACGCCATGTAAGTATGGATTCACCCATGTCAGAAGGTGAAGAAAATACTTTACTCGATGTGCTTGAGAATCCGAATGCAGAAAAAACAGACGGCGACCTTACGCATAACCAATCTTTAAAAACTGAAATAGAAAGAAGCCTTACAGCTTTAACTGAAAGACAGAAAGAAGTCATATGTTTTTTCTTCGGAATAGGTGTTGACCACCCGATGAGTCTTGAAGATATTGGAGAAAAATACAGCCTGACAAGGGAAAGAGTAAGGCAGATAAAAGATAAAGCGCTTACCAAATTGAAAACACATACACGTTGTGATATGCTGAGAACATATCTTGGCATATAATTCTTAAAACTCAAAAAGTATAAACCTGGAATAACTTCTACACTTTACTTATACATATCTTTGCAAATCATTTTAAGTGAACATTTATTTATGTTCACTTTTTATTTTCACAGATGAAAAAGTTTTGAATTATGTTTAGCTCACTACAGGAAAAATTAGATAGTGCCTTTAAAAATATAAAAGGCCAGGGCAGAATAACTGAACTGAATATAGCAGCTACTCTTAAAGACATACGCCGTGCATTGGTAGATGCTGATGTAAATTATAAAATAGCCAAAGAATTTACAGATAAGATAAAAGAAAAAGCGGTTGGTGAAAAAGTAATCAATGCCATCAGCCCCGGGCAGTTGATGGTGAAAATAGTAAAGGATGAATTGACTGATCTGATGGGCGGGCAGGAAGCCAGTTTTAATGCAAAAGGAAACCCGGCAGTAATTTTAATAGCAGGTTTACAAGGTTCTGGTAAAACAACTTTCAGTGGCAAGCTTGCCAATTTTCTAAAAACAAAAAAGGGCCTCTCTCCTCTTTTAGTGGCCGCAGATATTTATCGCCCCGCTGCAATGGAGCAATTAAGAATACTAGGTGAGCAGATTGGTGTCGACGTTTATATTGAACTTGAAACCAAAGATGCTGTTAGTATTGCTGAAAATGCAATTAAAGAAGCAAGAAGTAAAAATAAAAATGTAGTCATTATAGATACTGCCGGCCGTTTGGCTATTGATGAGGCCATGATGACCGAAGTGGCCAATATTAAAAATGCAGTGAAGCCACAGGAAATTTTATTTGTAGTGGATAGTATGACCGGCCAGGATGCAGTAAACACTGCTAAATCATTTAATGATCGTCTTGATTTCACTGGCGTTGTACTTACAAAATTAGATGGCGATACAAGAGGCGGTGCAGCTCTTTCTATTAAATATACAGTTACAAAACCTATCAAGTTTACCAGCAGTGGTGAAAAGATGGATACACTGGATATTTTTTATCCTGAAAGAATGGCGCAAAGGATACTGGGCATGGGTGATATTACCAGCCTGGTAGAAAAAGCACAGGAACAGTTTGATGAAGTACAGGCAAAAAAACTAGAAGGTAAGATTCGCAAAAACAAATTTGATTTTGCAGACTTCAAAATGCAACTGGAGCAGATAAAGAAAATGGGAAATATGAAGGATCTGCTGGGCATGATACCCGGTGTGGGCAAACAAATAAAGGATCTTGATATAAACGATGATTCCTTTAAAGGGATTGAAGCCATGATAAACTCTATGACCCTTCAGGAAAGAGGCGACCCCGACCTGATTGATATGAGTCGGAAAAAAAGAATTGCAAAAGGAGCAGGAAAAGACATTGCCGAAGTGAATGCTTTTATGAAGCAATTTGAGCAAATGCGGGATATGATGAAAGGAATGAATAAAGCGGGTATGTTTGGTAAAAAGCCCCCTCTAAATCTACCACGATAATACAACCCCATCCCGACCTTCCCCTGAAGGGGAAGGCCATCTGCACACAACCCGAATATCTGCAAGTCTTTTTATTTACATTAATTTTTTCTGATAATAAATTTTCGATTTGGAAAGAATGTTTCCCTAAGTCTCCCCTTCAGGGGAGATTTAGAGGGGTTACTTTGTATTCTCCCCCACCATACCTATATTTGCCGTCCGGTGTCTACCGGAACTAAACAATTTTGTTAACGACATTAAATTTCAATTTAAGATGTCAGTAAAAATCCGACTGCAACGTCATGGCTCTAAAAAGAGACCATTCTACTTCATCGTAGTTGCCGATGCCCGGGCTCCCCGTGATGGTAAATTCATTCAAAAACTTGGAACCTACAATCCGCTCACAATTCCTGCCACTATTCAGTTAGACAGGCAGCGTGCAATGGAGTGGTTAGGTAAAGGTGCACAGCCAACCGACACGGTTCGCCGCATTCTGAGTTTCAAAGGTGTACTTTACCTGAAACATTTGCTCCGTGGTGTCCAACTTGGTTTGTTTGATGAAGCTACTGCTATGGAAAAATTCCAGAAGTGGTTTAGCGAACATGAAGCACAAATCAGAAAACGCCAGGAAGATGCTATGAGAAACCGCCGTGGTGGTCGCAGACCACAAGGTGGAGGCCGCAGACCTGAAAGAAGGCCTGAAAGCACTGGCGGAGAAGCGTAAAGCACCATCCGTTTCCTGAACGAGTTAATCCCGGCATTTATTTACCGGGATTTTTTTGCCCCTGTCCCCTAAAGGGGAACCTAGTTCAATTATACTTTCTTAATTCAAATATTCTGAAAGGAGTTTGTTTATTTTTTTAACCAACATAATTACTACTATCAGCTTTTGTTGTGTCACTCACTGGTACTTTTTGTACTTCATTCAGCATATTTCAAATAGCTTTATCATCTTTGTGTTTCCATTTTATCGAACTAAAAAATTGAATTTAATAATAAGACAGTATCTAAAACTCCCCTTTAGGGGATGGGGGCTTTATGGAATATTTTAAAACAGGAAAACTTGTAGCTGCATCAGGTCTGAAAGGCGAACTTATTTTCAAGCATGAACTTGGAAAAAAAACATCCCTGAAAGATTTGAAAACAATTTTTACAGAAGATAAAAAAGATTCATTCTTTCCCTGGTTTATAGAAAGCACCAAAATAAAAAGCGAAAATGAAATTTACCTGAAACTGGAAGGCATTGATACAAGAGAGGCAGCTGCCAAACTTTTTCCAAAAGAAGTGTGGATGACGGAAACAGATTTTAAAAAATATGCAGCCAAGTCGGCACCTGCAGGTTTGTTGGGTTATACAATTTTTAATAACAAAGAAAAATTGAGTGAAGTACTGGAGATTATTGAACAACCACATCAACTACTTTGCAGGCTGGAAATAAATAATAAAGAAGTGTTGATACCCATCAATGAAAGTTTTTTAAAAAAAATAGACCATAAAAAGAAAGAAGTGATTGTTGAATTGCCGGACGGGCTTCTGGATATTTATCTTCTCTGATAATTCGTAAAATTCGTGGCAGATACCAAGCACCATATTGCCCATTTCGATCTCGATTCATTTTTTGTTTCAGTGGAAATTCAAAACAATCCTTCACTGAAAGGCAAACCCGTACTAGTTGGCGGATATGAAAGAGGCGTAGTGGCTGCCTGCAGTTATGAAGCAAGAAAATTTGGCATTCATTCCGCTATGCCCATGAAAAAAGCCATGCAGCTTTGTCCGCAAGCAATTATTACCAATGCAAGCCGTGACCAATACAGCAAATATTCAAGATGGGTAACAGATATCATTGCACAAAAAGTTCCTTTGTTTGAAAAAGCAAGTATTGATGAATTTTATATTGATCTAAGTGGCATGGATAAATTTTTTGGCGTAAGCAAATATGCCCAGGAATTAAGACAGCATATTACTGCTGAAACCGGCCTGCCTATTTCCTGCGGGTTATCTTCTGCAAGATTTATCAGCAAGATGGCAACCAATGAAGCAAAACCCAATGGTTTTTTAGAAATACCTCATGGAAAAGAAAAAGAATTTCTATGGCCGCTTGCTGTTGAAAAAATAAATGGTGTGGGTAAACAGACAGAAATTCATTTAAAGAAACTCGGATTTTTTAAAATTGAGGACCTGGCAAATTCATCGCCTGAATATTTAGAAAAACATTTGGGAAAATGGGGCATCAGTCTCTGGAATAAATCGCAGGGCATCGGCAGTACAGAAATTGTTACCGACTGGGAACAAAAAAGCATGAGCCATGAAAATACTTTTGATACAGATTATACCGATGTTGATTTTTTACATAAAGAATTAGTAAGGCTTACGGAAAAAACATGTTATGGATTAAGAGATGATGAAAAACTCACCGGTTGTGTCACGGTGAAAATCCGATATTCTGATTTTGAAACCATCAATAAACAGGAAATCATTGATTACACAGCCCTCGATGATCAACTAATTGCTAAAGCAAAAGATATTTTTAATAAGAGTTATCAGAAAGGAAGACCGGTTCGATTAATTGGTGTCCGCTTTAGTCAGCTCATTCCTTTTACCATGCAAATGAGTTTGTTTGATAAACAGGTGGAAAAACTTCATTTGTATAAAGCTGTTGATGAAATAAAAGACCGGTTTGGCAGTAAACTGGTTACAAAAGCAGTAAATACAAAGCCAAAATCCGGCGAAAGCGAATAATCTTATCCTCCTTATCTTCGCCTACCCCAAAAAAGAAAAATATGTCGCAAGTTTGGAAAGATTACCAGGAAAAGAATAAAGACCGTTTTTTGAATGAATTACTTGAAATGCTTCGTATCCCAAGTGTAAGTGCACGGAGTGAACATAAGCAGGATATGGTTCGCTGCGCTGAAATGGTAAAGCAACGGATGCTGGAAGCCGGTGCTGATAAAGCTGAAATTTATTCAACCCCGGGACACCCTGTAGTATATGGAGAAAAAATAATTGACCCCAAAAAGCCAACGGTGCTTGTGTACGGACATTATGATGTGCAGCCCGCTGACCCGTTGGAGTTATGGCATAGTGGCCCTTTTGATCCGGTAATCAAAGACGGGAAAATTTTTGCAAGAGGAAGTTGTGATGATAAAGGGCAATTTTATATGCATGTAAAGGCATTGGAAATGATGGTGCAAACAAATACCATGTGCACTAATATAAAATTTTGTATTGAAGGAGAAGAAGAAGTTGGCAGCAATAACCTGGCTGATTTTGTAAAAAGCCATAAAGATTTACTGAAAGCAGATGTAGTATTAATCAGCGATACAGCAATGCTGAGTTTAGAAAACCCTTCCATTGATATTGGTGTTCGGGGATTAAGTTATATAGAAGTAGAAGTAACCGGGCCTAACCGTGATTTGCATAGCGGTGTATATGGTGGTGCAGTGGCCAACCCAATAACGATTCTTTCAAAAATGATAGCATCGCTGCATGATGAAAATAATCATATTAACATTCCGGGATTTTATGATGATGTTGTGGATGTAACACCGGAAGAAAGAAAAATGATGGCCGCTGCACCATTTAATGAAAAAGAATACAAAGATGATCTCGGCTTAAAAGAATTATGGGGAGAAAAAGGATATACTACAAATGAAAGAACCGGTATCCGTCCTTCATTAGAAATAAATGGAATCTGGGGCGGCTATACAAGTGAAGGTGCCAAAACAGTTTTACCATCAAAAGCATTTGCAAAAATTTCTGCACGGCTGGTACCCAATCAAAACAGCGACAAGATCACAGAACTTCTGATAAATCATTTGAAGAAACTTACACCGCCCTATATAAAGTTAAAAGCGTCCCTGCATCATGGCGGCGAACCCTATATGACCCCTGTAGAAAGTAAAGCTTACAAAGCAGCAGCAGCAGCTATTAAAGATACATTCGGAAAAGATCCGATTCCAGTACGTGGCGGTGGCAGCATTCCCATTTGTTCTTTATTTGAAGAAGAGCTGGGAATTAAAATCGTCTTTATGGGATTTGGATTAGACAGTGATAACCTGCACAGTCCGAATGAAAAATTTAATTTGGAAAATTATTATAAAGGCATCGAAACCATCCCTCATTTTCATAAGCATTTTGCGACGATGTAACCCCATTCTTTTTACGAAGCTTAATTGAAAACCGTACCAGAAATGGTGCGGTTTTATTTTTTCTATATAACTTTCAATAAATTTTATTCCTATGCGGTTAATACTTTTTCTGCTCTTACTCCCCTTCCATTTTTTTGGGCAGCTAAATCCTGCATTCATCGAAAAATCCGGCTTGCTTTATAATAAGGTAGAGTATAAGGGTGATGGATTATTTGGATTTGAAATAAATGACAAGTTTGGTTATATAGATAAATCAGGAAAAGTTATTATTCCTGCTGAATACTCTTACAAACTGAATGATAATTCTATTCCTTTCTTCTATAATGGTTTGATAGCAATTAAAAAAGACAACAAAATGGCTATTATAGACAAAACGGGAAAAATAATTATTCCATTTGATTATGACAATTTGTATGTGCCCTATAATTTAAAAATGTTTTTTCCAGCGGTGAGAAAAGAAAATGGAAAAAACCTTTTTGGTGTAATTAATTCACAGAATAAAGTTGTTATACCAATAACTAATGACGAAATGCTGATGGATAGCAACCTGGTGAAAGTAAAAAAAGACGGTAAGTGGGGGCTTATGGATATAACAGGAAAACAAATTCTGCCTTTTGAATATGATGCCATCACTACTTACAGCCGGGAAAAACTTGTACAAACGACAAAAGGTGATCAGCTTATTTTTATGGATCCGCAACTTAAACCACTTTTTGAAAAAATAAAAAGTGTTTATACCATTAAAGGTTGCAGCGATGGAATGATATGTTGTAAAGTGAATGATAAATATGGATACCTGGATCTAAAAGGAAATGAAGTGATTATTACACGGTATGATGATGCCTATGATTTTGTAAATGGATTGGCTAAAGTTGGTAAAAAAACGCCTGCATCAGGAGGCGCCATTTTATACGGTTTTATTGACAAAAAGGGGAATGAGATTGTACCTCTTATTTATCCATCTGCAAACCTGGGTTTATTTCAATTTGGGTTAATCAAAGCAAAGGATCCAGAAACCAACCGATTTGGATATTATGACAAAACCGGCAAGTGGGTACTTCAGCCAGTATATCTCGAGGCTACCAATTCTGATTATTTAGGTGGCTTATGGGTAAAAATGACCGATGGAAAATTTCATTACATTACTAAAACTGGTAAGGATTTCGGCACCATTAACAACAAAGGAGACAAATTTTATTTTTTTGGAGATGCAGCGTACACAACTTATGAAGATGTAGAAAGGCCCTATGTACTCATGGACAAGACAGGTAAAGTGATTAAAACAATTGAAGATTGTGATGGCATATTTTCTTTTTCCGATGGCCTTGCCGGTTATAAATGCAAGTCCAATGGAAAATACGGATTCCTGGATGTAAAAGGGAATAAAATAATTTCTTGCGAGTATGATGGTTTTAATGCATTTACTGAGGGTGTTTCGAAAGTGAGTAAAACCATTGACGGTAAAACTAAAAATGGATATATCGATAATAAAGGAAATGTGATTGTTCCGGTTGTATATGAAAATGCGCAAAACTTCAAAGATGGCTGGGGCATTATAAAAAAAGACAGCAATTATTTTTTTGTTGACAAAAGCGGGAACCTCAAAGAACCGCCCAGAAAATATACTGAACTTACAGAATTCAGATCAGGATATGCTTTTGGAAAAGCTGCAGGAACAGGTAACAATAAGAATACTTATTATTATATAAATACACAACTCAAGGAAGAGTTCTCTGTTGCCGCATCATTAGCTTATCAATTTTGGGAAGATGTAGCTGTTGTAAGTCGTGATGGTAAAACGTATGAACTAATGAATAAAAAGGGAGAAATATTCAAAATCTTAACGGGTATTGAAACATTAAAATTTACAACTGATGGGCTACTCGCTATAAAAGAAAAAGGCAAGTGGGGTTATATAAACCAGAAGGGAGAGTATATTGTAAACCCAAAATATGATGATTGTGAAAGTTATAAATATGGCTATGCAAAAGTAAAAATGGGAACCAAATGGGGCATTATTGATAAATCTGGTACTGAAATTATACAGCCGAAATATGATAATATTGCACCCGGCGAAAACGGTTTTTTTATTTTCTATACTACAGCGTGGGGAGCAATGGACAAGACAGGTAAAATAATTATTGAGCCCTCCCTGAACCCACTTACTGCTTTTGAAAAGGATGTGGCACTGGGAAAACTGGGTAAAACATTCACCATAATTAAATCACCATTAGCAAAATAAGCATACTTTTTATGCCTATTAATAAATTACAATGCCTGAAAAAGAAAAACTCCGCCTCGATAAATATCTCTGGGCTATCCGGCTCTTTAAAACAAGATCACTTGCAACCCAAGCCTGTGAAAAAGGAAAAGTAAAATTTAATGATCAACAGGTAAAAGCTTCAAAGCAAGTAAATGCAGGAGATGAATATGATGTAAAAACAGAAGCTAAACGCTGGCGGATAAAAGTAACAGACTTACTTTATAAAAGAGTTGCACATCCTGAATCCATAAAATTTTATACTGATATTACTCCTGCTGAAGAACTGGAAAGATTAAAATACCAGGCTGCAAGTTTTCATACCGGGAAAAGACAAAGTAAAATTGGAAG
>Ga0062380_10000122_pt1 | contig 11219 bp, 10 predicted proteins | sample DOMMetBare3Fresh_2_FD_59485 | JGI IMG/M metagenome (GOLD analysis project Ga0062380, IMG submission 59485) | Wetland sediment microbial communities from St. Louis River estuary, USA, under dissolved organic matter induced mercury methylation -... | ecosystem: Environmental > Aquatic >... | reverse complement strand
ATCCGGATCGGCGGCGAGCGGGTCGAGATCCACGACCCGAGCACGGCCATCCGCCACGGCATCGGCTTCGTCACCGAGGACCGCAAGGGGCAGGGGCTCGTCCTGGGCATGGCGGTGCGCGAGAACTTCAGCCTGAGCCACCTCGAGGACTACTGCAGGCACGACTTCGTCGACGTGGCCAGGGAAGGCACCGCCTGTCGGGAGTACGTCCGCAGCCTGGGCATCAAGACCCCGTCGATCGAGCAGCGGGTGGCCAACCTCAGCGGCGGCAACCAGCAGAAGGTCATCATCGCGAAGTGGGTCGCGCGCCAGCCGAGGATCCTGATCGTGGACGAGCCGACGCGCGGGATCGACGTCGGCGCCAAGGAGGAGGTGCACGCGCTCCTGAACCGGCTCGCGGACCAGGGTGTCGGCATCCTCTTCATCTCCTCCGATCTGCCCGAGGTCTTGGCCGTGTGCGATCGAGTCATCATCGTCAAGAACGGGCAGGTCAGCGGGACCCTGATGCGCACCGATGCGAGCCGCGAGCAGGTCATGGAGCTGGCGACGGGCTGAGCGTGCCGGGGAGGCTCACAGGACCGGGCGATGCGCCCGTCATGAAGCAGAAAGGGAGGCAACCATGTCGAAGCTGAAGGTCGCCGTGATTGGAACGGGCATCATGGGTACGGGGGTGGGGCTGACGCTCCGTGCCAAGGGCCACGCCGTCACCTGCTGGAACCGGACAAAGGCGAACGCAGAGGAGCTGCTGCGCGCCGGGGCGGTCTGGAAGGAAACGCCCCGGGCGGCGGCGGAGGGGGCCGACTTCGTCGTGCTCCTGGTCTGGAACGAGGGAGCGCTGCGCGCCGTGACCTCCGGCCCGGACGGCCTCTGGGCGGCGGCCAAGGCTGGTCAGGTCTACGTGGACATGAGCACGCAGCTCCCCGAGACGGCGGTCGCCGAGGCCCGCGAGTTCGAGAAGCGCGGGGCCGCCTTCCTCGACGCGCCGGTCCACGGCACCAAGGGCGAGGCGAGGTCCGGCGGGCTCTGGATCATGGTCGGCGGCGAGCGGAAGGTGTACGACCGCACGCTCCCGCTGTTCCAGGTGATCGGCGCCACCGTGCACTACATGGGGCCGACCGGCCGCGGCTGCGCCGCGAAGCTGTGCGGGAACCACTTCGTCTCCGCCATCCTGGCCTCCATGGGCGAGGCGCTCGCGCTGGCCGAGAAGGCCGGTGTCGACGGGTTCGAGCTGCTCAAGCTCTGGGGCGAGTCGGACTTCCGCTCGCCCATCATCGACGGGGCGGGGCACTCCATGCTCCGCCACCAGTTCGACGTGTCCTTCCACCTGAGGACGATGGTGAAGGACACGGAGCTCGTGAGGAACCTGTCCGAGAGCCTCGGCGTCCCGGTGATCCTCTCCAACGTGGTGCACGAGCTCAACAAGGTGGCCCAGAACCGGGGCTACGGGGAGGAGAACGCCTCGGCGATCTACAAGCTGTTCCAGGAGATGGCTGGCCTGCCGGTGAAGCCGCGGGGTTGAGTGGGACGCTTGCGGACGGGCGCCGTCTGGTGGAACGCGGTTCACCGGGAAGCCAGCACGCCCGTTCCTCCCCTCTATTCCTCCTTCTTGATGTAGCGCCTCGAGATGGCGTCGAACGAGATCGCGAGCACGACGATGGCGCCGCTGACGACCGACTGCCAGTAGGGCGAGACCCCGAAGATGACGATGATGTTCTGGATGACGCCGATGATGGTGGCGCCGATCATCGCGCCGCCGAGAGATCCGATGCCGCCCGTGGTCGCCACGCCGCCGATGACCGACCCGGCGATCGAAGGCATGACCCAGATCTCGCCGATCGACGGCTGGGCCGTGCCGAGCCGCGCCACCATCAGCATGCCCGCCAGGGACGAGCAGAAGCCGGCAATGACGAAGCACACCAGGCGGATGCGGTTCACCGGGATGCCGAGCATCTTTGCGGCCGCCGCGCTGTTGCCGATGGCGTAGACGTACCGGCCGAACGGCGTCTTCTGCATCGCCACGGTGAGCACGGCGAGCAGCGCCAGCATGACGATGAAGGGCGTCGGAACGCCGAAGTGGACGCCCTGGCCGAGGAAGGAGATCTTGTCCGGGATGTCGGTGATGGCGAGGCCCTTGGTGAAGACGAGGTTGAGGCCGCTGTAGACGCCGGCCATGCCGATCGTCACCACCAGCGAGTTGAGGCCGAGGCCGGTGACGAGCAGCCCGTTCGCCAGGCCGCAAATCGCTCCGTAGAGCAGGCAGATCGTGAAGGCCAGGAACGGCTCGACGTTCAGCTGCACCATCATGATGCCGCCCAGCACGCCACACAGGCCGCCGATGGCGCCGAGCGAGAGGTCGAGCTCGCCCATGATCATGAGCAGCGACTGGGCGATGGTGATCATTCCCACGAACGCCAGCGCCCGCGCGATGATCAGCATGTTGTAGGGCGTGAAGAAGTACGGCGACAGGAAGCACGAGATGACGAAGATCACCACCAGGGCGGCGAACACCCCGGCCAGCTGGTTGCGGAACAGGCGGGTCAGTCGTTTGGGCAGCACTCTCAGCCTCTCGGCCGCAGTTCCGGCCTTTCCCGGTGTCGCGCCCCCGGCGTGCCGCCTGGCAGGCGTTCAGGAGACCTCATTCCTCTCGCTCCTCGCTCCGATCATGGCGCCGAGCAGATCCTGCTGCCCCATCCGCTCCGTGACGAACTCGCCGTTCACCCGTCCGTGGTACATGGCGATGATCCGGTTGGTGCACTTCTGCAGCTCGTTCATCTCGGAGGAGACCAGGATGATCCCCATCCCCTGCTCGGCGAGCTGCTTCATGATCCCGTAGATGTCGACCTTGGTCTTGACGTCGATGCCCTTCGTCGGCTCGTCGAAGATCAGGATGCGCGGATGGCAGGCCATGGCGCGGCCGATGATGACCTTCTGCTGGTTCCCGCCCGACAGGAACAGGATCTTCTTGTCCATCGACGAGGTCTTGATCTGGTAGGTGCCGATGACGTCCGAGACGATCTGCCGCTCCCGAGCGTCGGAGATCAGGTAGGCCGTGGCGGTGTCGCCGAAGATCGAGATGGCGATGTTCTCGCGCACGCTGAGCAGCGGCAGGATACCGTGCTCCTTGCGCGACTCCGAGAGGTAGAGCATGCCGTGGGCGACCGAGTAGCTGGGGTCGCCCAGCCTCCACGGCTTGCCGTCCACCAGGACCTCGCCGGCCTTGGGCTTCAGGAACCCGAACATCCCCTGCATCGCCTCGGAGCGGCCGGCTCCCACCAGCCCCGCCAGGCCCAGGATCTCGCCCTCGTGCAGCGAGAAGGAGACGTCCTCGTAGCGCGGCCCGGTGAGCCCGCGCACCTCCAGGATGCGCTTTCCGGCGGGCCGGATCGGACGGAAGACGCTGTCCATGTCGATGTCCTTGCCGGACATCATCTTGATGAGCTCGGCCTCGGTGACCTCGCCCATGGCGGCGTGGCCGACCTTCTCGCCGTTGCGCAGCACGGTCACCTCGTCCCCGAGCTCGAACATCTCCTCGAGCTTGTGCGAGATGAAGATGACGGCGTGGTCGCTGTCGCGCAGGCCGCGGATGATCTCGAACAGCCGCTGCACCTCCCGGTCGGTCATCGAGCTGGTCGGCTCGTCGAGGATCAGGACCTTGAAGCTCTCGTGCGTCGACGCTCTTGCGATCTGCACGAGCTGCTGATCCGACACCATGATGTCCTTCGCCAGCTGGTCGGGGCGCGCGTTGATTCGGAACCGATCGATGTACCGCTCGGCCGCCTTGTAGAGCGCGGAGATGCTGATGAGCCTCCGGTTCACGCCCGTCTTGTTGAAGGGCATGAAGATGTTCTCCGCCACCGTCATGTGGGGGAACAGGTTCAGCTCCTGCGGCACGTAGGCGATGTAGTCGAAGAGGCCGTGCTGCTCGAGGGCGTTCCGGCCGTCGATGAGGACCTCGCCCCTGTTCGGCGCCTCGACGCCCGTGAGGATCTTCACCAGCGTGGACTTTCCGGCGCCATTCTCCCCGGCGAGTACGTGCACCCGCCCCAGCGCGATGGACAGCTCGACGCGGTTCAGCGCGACGACGCCCGGGTATTCCTTCCGTATGTCGCGTACTTCGAGGAAAGGCACGGGCGACACCTCATACCTGGAAGCCCACCTCGCGCTGCGGCGCGCCTCGGGCTGGCGCCGGGCGACCAGTCGATGCCCGGGCGCCGACCCTCGGCGATGGACTCCGCTGCGATCAGAAGCCCTTGTAGTTCTTCGCCATGTCCTTCGTGATCACGGCGATGCCGGTGTCGATGCGGCCGGGCAGGAGGTTCGTGCCGAGCTTCGTCTGCCACATCGAGATCACGGCCCAGTAGCCCTGCGTCCGCGGCTTGGTGGAGGACGAGGAGTCCGCCACGCCGTCCCGGATGAGCTCGATCATCTGCGGCAGGTCGTCGAGGCCGACCTCCTTGACCTTGCCGACCTTGCCGGCCTCCTTGATCGCGATGCCGACGCCGATCGGGCCGGCGGCGTCGCAGGCCACCCAGCCGCCCAGGTTCGGGTGCGCCTGCATGATCGCCGCCGCCTGCTTCTGCGCCGTCTCGATGTCGTCGTTGTCGATGCCCTTCGCGACGAGCTTGATGCCGGGGTGCTGCTTGAAGAGCTTCTCGTGGCACTCGGCGCGGATCAGGTGGTTCGGCGCCGTCGGGACGCCCATCATGATGGCGACCTCGCCCTTGCCGCCCAGCAGCTCCACCAGGCGCCTGGAGGCGATCTGCGCCTGCTCGCAGAAGTCATTGCCGACCTGCGTCAGGTTCATCCCCTTCGGCGCCTCGGAGTCGAAGATGGTCACGGCGATGCCCTGCTTCAGCGCCTCCTGGAGGACGACCTTGTTGGCCTTCTCGTCGAGCAGGTCGATGGTGATGCCGTCGGGTCGGGTGGCGATGGCCCGCTCCAGGATCTGGTTCTGCTCGACGACGTCCGCCTTCTGCGGCGCGCGGTACTCGATGGTGACCTTGGAGCCGGTCTGCTGCTCGATCATCCTGGCTGCCGCGTCGGCGCCCTGGTGGACCAGATCGAACCAGGGGTGAACCACCTTCGGCACGATCACGAACCGGTACGAGTCCTTCTTCTGGGCGGCCGCCAGTGAAGGCATCACCAACAGCGCCGCCAGCATCAGTTGCAGGACCTTCTTGGTCATTGCCCGTCTCCCTTTCGTTGAGGTGCTGCACACCAGCCTGCCTTCGACGTCACGTCGTTCCGCGCTCCACGCGCTCAGCGCCGCGCCTCGGCGGCGATGCGAATCAGCTCCACCAGCCCCTGCGCCTTCCAGGCGGTGCGCCCCACGAACAGCCCGTCGACGTCCGGAGCCATGAGCAGCGCGCGGGCATTTTCCAGGTTCACGCTCCCGCCGTACAGGATCGAGCACCGGTCGGCGGCCTCGGGGTCGTACAGCTCGCGCACCGCCTGCCGGATGGCTCCGTGAAGGCGGCCCACATGGCCGGGCTCGGCGGGCGTGCCGCTCGCCCCGATCGCCCACACCGGCTCGTAGGCGAGCAACACCTGCTGCGCGCGGTCCGGGGACACGCCGTGGAGCGCGATCTTCACCTGGCGCACCACCGACTCCTGCGCCGCCCCGAAGCGTTTCTCGTCCGCGGTCTCTCCGACGCAGACGAGCGGCAAGAGCCCGTGCGCCAGCGCAGCATGGACCTTCCTGTTCACGGTGAAGTCCGTCTCGCCGAACAGGGCCCGCCGTTCCGAGTGGCCCAGCTCCACCAGGTCGGCGCCGCAGTCCCTCAGCATCGCCGGCGAGATCTCGCCGGTGAAGGCCCCCCTCTCCTCCCAGTGCATGTTCTGGGCGCCGACCAGGAGCGGCAGGTCACGGGTCAGCTCGCGGACGCTGCGCAGCAGCGTGAAGGGCGGGACGACGAAGACGCTCGGCCCACCCGGCGCGGCGTGGCGCAGGTGCGCGCCCAGCTCGCGAAGGTAGGCCTCCGCCTCCGCCAGCACGAAGTTCATCTTCCAGCCGGTCCCGATCCAGGTCCGCCGCATGGCTCACGCCCCCGCTGCCGCCGCGGGAAGCGCCGCGAATTCCGCCATGAACTTGAGGATCAGGTAGGTCGACGCCGCGCCCGGATCCGGGTGCCCGAGCGAGCGCTCGCCGAGCGTCTTCGCCTTCCCGGTGGTGGCCAGCATGTCCTTCGTCCGCTCCATCCCCAGGCGCGCCTCCTCGCAGGCCGCGGCCAGCGCCAGGTCGAGCGGCGCGCCGGCGTCCGCCTGCACCTGCGCCTTCGCCGCTGCGGGCTCCAGGGCGTCGATCATCGTCTTGGCGCCGGCCTGGGCGCCGCCGCGCGCCTTCACGGCCTGGAGCCCGTCGACGAGCAGGCGCGCCAGCGCATCGCTGGTGAAGCTGCGCTCCTCCTGGAGCCCGGCGCTGCCGCCCCGGAACAAGCTCCCGAAGATGGCGCCGGCCGCGCCGCCGATGGACATCATCAGGGCGGTGCCGACCCCGTGCAGCAGCTTGCCGACCGAGTCATGGCGCTTCGCCTCCAGCTCGCTGCGCACCGCCTCGAACCCGCGTGCCATGCCGATGCCGTGGTCGCCGTCTCCGATGGCGCGGTCCAGCTCGGAGAGGTGGTCCTTGCTGGCCTCCAGGCCGCGGGCCACGTGGAGGAACATGGCCCGGGTCGCCTCGAGGTCCAGCTGCGCTCGTCCCACGGTCAGGCCTTTCGGTACGCCAGCGAGCTCGCGGGCGCGTCGTAGTACCGCTTCAGCTCCGCATCGAGCTTCATGAGCGTGATGGAGAACCCGGCCATCTCCTGGCAGGTGCAGAAGCTCCCGATGACCGTGTCGTGGACCCGGATCCCCTTCTCCTTCAAAACCTGGTGAACCCGCCGGTTCACGATCAACAGCTCCATCATCGTGGTCGAGCCGAGGTCGTTCACGAGCAGGCACACCTCGTCGCCGCCCCCGAAAGGGAGGTCCGGCAGGATCTTGGCGAGCATCTTGTCGACGATCCGGTCCGCCGGGAGCATCTTCTCGCGCGAGACGCCCGGCTCGCCGTGGAGCCCCATTCCGATCTCGATCTCGTCGGCGGGCAGCACGAACGTCGGCGCACCGGTCTCCGGGATCGAGCCGGCCGACACGGCCACGCCGATGGAGCGCGTGTTGTCGCGCGCCTTGGCGGTCACCCGGTACGCCTCGTCGAGGCTCTTCGACGTCGCGGTGACCGCGCCGGCGACCTTGATGACGAAGAGGTCGCCGGCGATGCCGCGACGCTCCTGGATCTTCTCGAGGGGCGCCGACGCCGCGTCGTCCCAGACGCGCACCGTCCGCACCTGGATCCCCTCCTCGGCGGCCATCTCGGCCGCGATGTCGAAGTTCATGTTGTCGCCGGCGTAGTTGCCGTAGAGGAAGAGCACGCCCCGCCCCTGGTGGAGCGCACGGGTGGCGGCGAGGATGGTGTCCGGCGTCGGCGCCGCGAAGATGTTCCCGTTGGCCGAGCCGTCGGCGAGGTTCTCCCCGATGAAGGCCGGGAAGAGCGGCTCGTGACCGCTGCCCCCGCCGACGAGGAGGCCGACCTTGTCCTTCGGCAACTCGGCCTTCACGAGTGCCTTGGGCTGACCGGCCGTACGGATCCGCCCGCCGTAGGCGGCGACGAGACCGTCGATCAGCTCCGGCACCACGTTCTTCGGGTCGTTGACGACCTTCTTGATCTGCATGACCGAGCTCCTTTCACCATCGTCCGCGGTCGGGATCGATCGGCCCACCACCGCTGCGGCGGCCGCACTGCGGGTGCGTCCCCCCGGCCACGCACGCACGCGCCGCCCAGACTATTCCTTGCGATGACCCTGTCAAGCGGGTTGTCTGCAGTTGCGAAATCCAGCTCCTCTCGTCATGCGGCGAGCGGTCGCCATCCGGGCTTGACGCACCGGTTGTTGCTATTGCACGTGATTCACGCAACATTCGGCCTGCCGAGACCCGGAAGTCCTTTCGGGCCCGGCGCGGCCCGGGGGAGCGACTTGACCACGCCAGAGCGACCCATGATTCGCGAGCCCGCGGACCTGGCTCACTGGATCGATCACACGATTCTGGTCCCGGACGCGCGCGAGGAGCAGGTTCAAGTGCTCTGCCGCGAGGCGATCGCGCACGGGTTTCGCTCGGTGTGCGTGAACCCCATCCACGTCGCGTTCGTCGCCCGGCAGCTGGAAGGCTCGACCGTGCTCGCCTGCTCGGTGGTGGGCTTTCCCTTCGGCGCGACGACGAGCGGCATCAAGGCGGCCGAGGCGGATCGCGCCGTCCAGGACGGCGCCCGCGAGGTCGACATGGTCATCTCCCTGGGCCTTCTCAAGGCGCAGCGGTTCGACGCGGTCCGCAAGGACATCGCGGAGGTGAAACGCGCCTGCGGCCCTGCGCTGCTCAAGGTCATCATCGAGACCTGCTTCCTGAACGATCAGGAGAAGATCAGCGCCTGCCGCCTGAGCCAGGAGGCCGAGGCCGACTTCGTGAAGACGTCGACCGGCTTCGGCAGCGGCGGCGCCAGCGTGGCCGACGTGCGCCTCATGCGGGCGACGGTGGGTGAGAAGATGGGGGTGAAGGCGTCGGGAGGCATTCGCACCTACGAGGCGGCGCGCGCGATGATCGAGGCCGGAGCGACTCGCATCGGCGCGAGCGCCAGCGTCCGCATCGTGACCGGCGCATCGTGAGCGCCCGGCCGGCCCCGGCCGCGTGGTCGTTGGATGGAAGAGGCGAGGTTTCGACCGAGAAGGCAGGTGTCCATCATGCGCGCAGCCGTGCTCCATTCGCCTGGCAACATCCGGCTCGAAGACGTGGCGGTGCCCGCCCCGGGGCGCGACGAGGTCCTCGTGCGCGTCGCGGCGGTAGGGGTGTGCGGATCGGACCTGCCGCGCATGCTCGTCAAGGGCGCCCACAAGATGCCGATCATCGGCGGGCACGAATTCTCCGGGTACATCGCCGACGCCGGGCCCGAGGTCGAGGGGTTCAGCCGCGGGGAGCTGGTCGCGGTCCCGCCGATGCTCCCCTGCAAGGCGTGTGACCAGTGCGGGCGCGGCCAGTTCTCGCGCTGCCGGGATTACGACTACTTCGGGAGCCGCAGGGACGGCGCGTATGCCGAGTTCGTCGCGGTTCCCGTCTCGAACCTTCTCAAGACGCCCGCCGGCATCGACCCTGCCGCGGTGGCGATGGTGGACCCTGCGTCGATCGCGTTGCACGCGATCTGGAAGGCCGGAGGCCTCACCGCCGGCCGCCGCGGTGGCGTCGTCGGCTGCGGGCCCATTGGCCTCTTCGCGATCCAGTGGATGAAGCTCATGGGGGCGAGCGAGGTCGTCGCAGTGGACCTGTCGAAGGAGAAGCTCGCCCTGGCCAGGGAGGCGGGCGCGACCCATACCGCGCTCGCCGGCGAGCCCATCGGGAGCGGCCTGGCGTGTGATCTGGTGATCGAGGCCGTCGGGCACCCGTCCGCGATCAATCAGGCGGTGGTCATGGCCGGGCCCGGAGGGGGGGTGACCCTCGTCGGCATTCCCGTGGGCAGCGTGACCCTGGACGCTGCGTCCTTCCAGCACTTGCTGCGCCAGGAGATCAGGCTTCAGGGCTCCTGGAACTCCTTCGGCTCCCCGTTCCCGGGCGACCAGTGGACGGTGACCCTGGAGAAGCTCGGCTCCGGGGCACTGAAGTGGAAGTTCATCGTCTCCCACGATCTCGACCTCGCCGAGCTGCCCCGGATGTTCGAGGCATTCAAGGATCGGAGCATCTTCTTCTCGAAGGTGATCTTCCGCCCCTGACCTTCCCGGCCTACTCCGGCTTCAGCACCACCTTCACCGCCTTCTTCGAGCGCGTGAGGTCGAAGCCTTGCTGCCACCTGCCCAGGCCGAGCGTATGGCTGATGAGCGGCGCGATCTTCAGCGTTCCCTTCGCCAGGAGCCGGAGGCAGTTCCTCCAGGACACCCAGTCGTAGCCGAAGTGCCCTCTGAGCTGGATGCCCTTGTCCAGAAGGGGATTGAGGGAGAATCCCAGAGGCGCCGGGTCATACCCGATCTTCACGAACTTCCCGGTGTTCCGAAGGATGGAGAAGGACTGCGCGAGCACCGCCGCCGGGCCTGCCGCGTCGATGACCAGCCCGAGCCCCTCCCCGCCGGTCAGGTCCCGGACGATCGCGACCGCGTCCTCCCGGTCCGCGGGGATGCAGCGGGTCGCGCCGAGGGCGCGGGCGGTCTCGAACCTCTGGGTGTCCGCCGAGAGCCCGATCGCGACGACCTCGGACGCCCCTGCGATGCGGGCCATCTGGATGGAGAACTGGCCGAGCGCCCCCACGCCAAAGACCGCAACCATCTCCCCCGGCAATAGCCCCCCCTCCTGCACCACGGCCCTGTAGGCGTTGGCCGCGGGGTCCATGAGCGCCGCGTGCTCGAAGGGGACGCCGTCCGGGATGCGGAACAGCGTGTTGGGTAGGCGGGCCAGCAGGGCGCCGTCGATCCGGACGAACCGCGTGAATCCGCCGTTCATGCCGTACCCCAGACCCAGCCGCTCGGGGCACAGGAGGTAGTCTCCGATGGAGCAGGCGTAGCAGGTCCCGCAGACGTACCCCGTGTTGTCGGATACGACCGGGTCGCCGGGCTTCCAGGCCTTCACCTTCGAGCCGACCGCCGACACCACGCCCGCGAACTCGTGTCCCAGAACGACCGGCGGATGGAGGATGGACATCTTCTCCTCGTCGGCGAAGCCGATGTCCGACCCGCAGATCCCGGCGGCCTTGACCTCTATGAGGACGTCCGACTCCCCCACCTCGGGGACGGGTACGTCTCGCAGCTCGAGGTTCCCTCTGCCCTCAGCGTACTTCACAAGAGCGATCATGCCTTCCCTCCCGCCTGCTGCCTGGGTTGTGCGGCGTCACGTGCGTCCTTCAGCCATCTCAGACTGCGTGCGGCGACCGCGATGGGGTCTTTCTCGCCTTCGTTCCACATCTCCACGACCAGGGGACCCCTGTATCCGATGTCCTGCAGGGTCCGGAACACGGCGCCGAAGTCCACGATCCCGTCGCCGTAGGGCACGCGCCGGATCTCCCCTGGCCTGGCGTCCTTCAGGTGGAGAGCGACCATGTGGCTGCCTCCCTCCCGCAGCTGGGACGGCACGTCGTGCCCCATCGCCGCGAGGTTTCCGACGTCGGGATACAGCTGGAACCACGGAGTCCCGGCCTCTGCGACGAAGCGCAGGGCCTT
>Ga0062380_10000121_pt1 | contig 11219 bp, 6 predicted proteins | sample DOMMetBare3Fresh_2_FD_59485 | JGI IMG/M metagenome (GOLD analysis project Ga0062380, IMG submission 59485) | Wetland sediment microbial communities from St. Louis River estuary, USA, under dissolved organic matter induced mercury methylation -... | ecosystem: Environmental > Aquatic > Freshwater... | reverse complement strand
CACCGCGGTCGCGGCAGCGCGTTGACGCCCATCAAGCGATACCGGCGCCTGCCTACAATCGGCGCAGCCCCGCCCTGGCGCGACCGACCACAATGACCTCCCCGCCGCCCGACGCCTGTGACGTGCTGGTGGTCGGTGCCGGCCCGGCGGGCAGTGCCTGCGCACTGTGGCTGGCCCGTCAGGGCCACGCGGTGGTGCTGGCCGACCAGCACGCGTTCCCGCGCGACAAGGTCTGCGGCGATGGCTTGATCCCCGATGCCCACCGCGCGCTGCAGCGCCTGGGCCTGCTGCGGGAGGTCAGCGCGCGCGCCTGCATCGCGCCCCACCTGGCCTGCATCTCGGCGCTCGGCGGGCAGGTCGAGGTGCCCGGCCGGCTGGCGGTGCTGCCGCGACGCGAACTCGACGACATCCTGCGCCGGGGCGCGGAAGACGCCGGCGCCCGCTTCGCCGCCGGCTGCCGTTTCGATGCGCCCTGGGTCGAGGACGGACGCGTCGTTGGCGCGTTGCTGCGCACGCCCGACGGCCAGCACCCGATCCGTGCGCGCTGGACCGTGCTCGCCACCGGCGCGGTGCCGCAGGCCCTGATCGCCGCCGGCATGTGCGAGCGCCGCGCGCCCAGCGGCGTGGCGCTGCGCGGCTACATCCGACACCCCGGCCTGGCCGAGCGCCTGCGCTCGATGCAGGTGGTCTGGCACCGGCGCCTGCGCATGGGCTATGGCTGGATCTTTCCGGGCCCGGAGGGCGTATTCAACATCGGCGTCGGCCTCGCGCACGGCCACGCGCGCGCCGACGGGCCACGGCGACGGTCGGTGGCCGACCTGAACCTGCGCGAGATGCTCGCGACCTTCGGCGAACTTCATCCGCCGGCGCGCGAGTTGTTCGAAGGCGGGCAGTGGCTCGGCCCGGTCAAGGGCGCGCCTTTGCGTTGTTCGCTCGAAGGCGCTGAGCTGGCACGGCCGGGCCTGCTGGTCACCGGCGAGGCCGCCGGCAGCACCTACGCGTTCACCGGCGAGGGCATCGGCAAGGCGATGGAGACCGGACTGCTGGCCGCCGAGGCGCTGCTGGCGGGCGGCGACGATGACGCGGCCGTCTGCGAGCGCTACCAGGCAACGCTGCGCGCCCTCAAGCCGCGTTTCGATCTCTACGAGCGGGCCAACCGCGTCAACGACCACCCCTGGCTGGCCGACCTGCTGATCTGGCGCGCCCGACGCAATCCGCGCATCCTGCAGCGCATGTCGGGAGTGCTCGAGGAGACCCACAATCCGGGCCAGCTGGTCACGCTGCGCGGGCTGGCGCGGCTGATGCTGCCGGTGCGGAACTAGGACTGGACGTCCCGCGATGTGCCAACTGCTGGGCATGAACGCCAACACGCCCACCGACGTGATGTTCTCGTTCACCGGCCTGGCCAACCGCGCTGACGAGCACAAGGATGGCTTCGGCATCGCCTTCTTCGAGGACCCCGGGCTGCGCCTGTTCGTCGACCACCACAGCGCCCGTGCCTCGCCGGTGGCCGAGCTGGTCAAGCGTTACCCGATCAAGAGCGGCAACGTGATCGCCCACATCCGCAAGGCCACCCAGGGCCGGGTCGCGCTGCAGAACACCCACCCCTTCGTCCGCGAGTTGTGGGGCCGCTACTGGGTGTTCGCCCACAACGGCGACTTGAAGGGCTTCGAGCCCCGCCTGCACGGCAGCTTCCGGCCGGTGGGCGACACCGACAGCGAGCGTGCCTTCTCCTGGCTGATGCAGGAGCTGGCCAAGGCGCACGCCGCGGTGCCCTCGATCGACGAGCTCGGCCGCACGCTGGCCGAGCTGCTGCCGGTGCCGGCGGCGCACGGCACCTTCAACGTGCTGCTGTCCAACGGCCAGGCGCTGTGGGCCCATGCCAGCACCTCGCTGCACTGGCTCGAGCGCCGGCACCCCTTCGGCGCCGCGCGGCTGGCCGACGAGGACCTCGCCGTCGACTTCGGCGCGCTCACCTCGCCCAGCGACCGCGCCGCGATCGTGGCCACCCAGCCGCTGACCCGCGACGAGGCCTGGCAGCGCTTCGACGCCGGCGAGTTGCGGGTCTTCGTCGACGGCGTCGGGCGGCGCTGCCGTTGAATCGAGGGCGCCTGTACCGGCCGCATTCAAGCGCCCGGGTCGGTCAGCGCGCGCCGCAGCGCGCGCCGCAGCCGACCCTCCTCGATCGGCTTGGTGATGAAATCGTTCATGCCCGAGGCCAGCGCCTGTTCGCGCTCTGAGACCAGCGCCGCCGCGGTGAGCGCAATCACCGGCAGCTCGCGCGGGCTCCAGCGCTGGCGCAGCACCCGGGTGGCCTCGTAGCCGCTCATCCCGGGCATCTGCACGTCCATCAGCACCACGTCGAACAGGCGGCCCGCGGCCGCGCTGCGCTCGACGGCCTGCAGTCCGAGCGGGCCGTCCTCGGCCTGCGTGACCTCGACACCCCATTGTTCGAGCATGGCCGCCGCGATCATCATGTTGACCGCGTTGTCCTCGATCAGCAGCACCCGTGCGCCGCGCAGCGGCTCGGCGTCGAGCGTGCCATGAGTCGACGACTCGTCGAAGTCCGGCAGTGCCGGCAGCGGCAGTTCGACCTGGAAGCAGCTGCCCTGGCCGGGTGCGCTCTGCAGGGCCACCTGGCCGCCCATCAGCGTGGCCAGTTCGCGGCAGATCGACAGCCCCAGTCCGGTGCCTCCGAAGCGTCGGGTGATCGACTCGTCGGCCTGGGTGAAGGGCTTGAACAGCCGGGCCTGGGTCGGCGCATCGATGCCGGGCCCGGTGTCGACGACCTCGAAACGCACCCGCCCGTCGTCGAGCGCGTGTGCACTCAGCCGGACTTCGCCCGCGGGGGTGAACTTGAGCGCGTTGTGCAGGTAGTTGGCCAGGATCTGCCGCACCCGGGTCGCGTCGCCGAGCACCGTCCTCGGCAGCCGGGGATCGATCTGCATCGCGAAGTGCAGGCCATGGCTGTCGGCCAGCGCGGCGTAGGCCTGGTGCAGCGAGTGCAGCATCGCCGGCAGATCGAACGGCGCGCTTTCGACGTCCAGCCGCCCGGCCTCGATCTTCGACAGGTCGAGGATGTCCGAGATGATCATCGACAGGTGCTCGGCGCTGTCGCCGATCTGCTCCAGGTACTGGCGCTGCCGCGCCGGCTCGACGCCAGGCTGCCGTGCCATGCGCGCCAGCCCCACCAGGCCGTTGAGCGGGGTGCGGATCTCGTGGCTGGTGTTGGCCAGGAACGCGCTCTTGGCGCGGTTGGCGGCTTCGGCCTCGTCGCGCGCCCGCGCCAGCTCGCGCTCGGCCTGGCGCTGCGCGGTCACGTCCTCGGCGATCCAGATCGTGCCCCCCGAATCCGGGTGTTGCGGGTCGATCGCCTTGCCCCGCAGGCGGGCGAGAAAGCGGCTGCCATCGTGGCGCCGCGCCATGCGCTCGATCTCGACCTGCTCGCCACGGCGCAGCGCCGGACCCACCTCGTCGCGCACCGCCTCGTAGTCCTCGTCGCTGCACCACACCTGGCGCGCCGGCTGCCCGACCAGGGTGCCGGGCGGCCAGCCGTACATGCGCTCGAAGGGTGGATTGACCATCACGAAGCAGCGGTCGCGGGTGTGGGCGAGGCCCACCGAGGCATTGGCCATGATCGCCTCGCGCTCGAGCCGGTCGCGGTTGACCTCCGACATGTCGCGCGCGCTGGCCACGACGTAGGAGCGCCCCTGGCTGACGAAGCGCGAGGCCGACACCAGCATCGGCAAGCGATGGCCGTCGCGGTGTCGCAGCGTCAGCGCCATGTCCTTGACCACGCCCTGGGTGCGCAGGCCGGCCATCAGGCGCTCGCGCTCGTCGGGCAGCGCGTACAGGCCGACGTCCGCCGCACTGCGGCCCAGCACCTCGGCCGCGGCGTGGCCGGTCATGCGCGTGAAGCTGCCGTTGACCATCTCGTAGCGCCCGCTGTCGAGGTCGGCCAGCGTGATCATGTCCGGGCTCATCTCGATCACCTGGCGCAGCAGGGCCTCCGAGCGCTGCAGCGCCGCGGCAGCGGCGAGCCGCTGCGTTTCGTCGACATAGATCGACAGGATCGTCGGCCGTCCGCCGACATCGGCGCGCACGCCGGTGCCGCGCACCGTCAGGCGCCGGCCGTCGCGGGCGACCAGGGTGAACTCGGCCGGCGGCAGCGGCTGGCCGGGCGTGCTGACGGCCAGTTCGTCGAGCCGCTGGTGCAGCCGGGTCTGGTCATCGTCGGCGTAGAACTCGTCGAGACCGCGGCCGATCAGCTCGGGCACCGAGTCGAAGCCGAACATCGCCGCGCCGGCCTCGTTGGCGTCGAGCACCACACCCTGCCGGTGAAGCACCAGCGGCGTGGGTGTGCAGCGGAACAGCTCGCGGTAGCGCAGCTCGGTGTCGGCCAGCGCCACGCGCGCCCGGTATTCGGCGGTGACATCGCGCGCCACGCCCCAATAGCCGCGAAAGCGCCCGAAGGCGTCGAAGCGCGGCGCGCCGCTGACCAGCAGCAGCTGCTCGCGCCCGCCGCGCGCACGCCACCGCATCGGCACCTCGCGCAGCGGCTCGCGGGCCTCCATCTCGGCGCGCAGGCGATCGAGCACCTCGTCGTCGAACTGCAGCCCGGGAACGTCCCAGGGCGCGGCCGGCTCGGTGATGCGCATGCCGACGAACTCGGTCGCCGCGTTGCGGCGCGAGACATGGCAGATGCGCAGCGCCTCGTCGGTCTCCCAATAGGCCACCGCGATGATCCCCAACAGCTCGCGAAATCGCTGCTCGCGCTCACCGGCAGCACGCACCGAATCCATCGACAGGCGGCCCAGCAGCAGTCCGGCACCGGCGCCGACCGCGACCGCCGCCAGCTGCACCAGCGCCAGCGTGGCCAGCAGCGTGCGGTTGCCCGCGCCGGTTCCGGGCACCACGCCCAGCCACTCCGCGGCCGCCAGCACCACGACCAGCGCCGCGGCCGTCAACGCCACCCTCAGGCCCAGCCAGCGACTGGCCACCGTGCAGGCCATGCAGCAGACGACACCGAAGAAGTAAAGCCCCGGCGCGCGCAGGCCCCAGCCGGTGGCCAGCGCGGCGGCCGCGATGCACACCAGCGCGCCCGTCACCAAGGGCACCATCGCGCGTTGCGCGCGCCGGGGCTCGAGCCTCATCGCCCTCAGGCTCAAGGCACCGAACACCGCGAACGCCAGCACCAGCGCGCCGCGGATCCAGCCCGCCAGTGCCACCTCGGCCAGCCCCACGTTGGCCATCGCCAGCAAGGCGGTGGCTGCCGCGAAGCCGTAGAAGGCGCGCAGCGTGGTGGCGACCAGCAGCTCAGGGTTGGAGGGTGATTGCATGGCCAGGACGCCTGGGACGTCCGGTGTCTCGGTCGGGTGGCGGAGCCGGCGGCAGCGCCCGGGCGGCGTTCCTGGGCCGACCGGCGGCAGCCCCCGCGGCGTCAATGCTCAATGGGCCGGCCTGGCTGCCCACAGGACCTGCCGGGTGGCGTCGGCGGCGGCCCGCGCGGCGGCGGCGAAATCCTCGCCCGCCGAGGCATACAACACTGCGCGCGAAGAGTTCACGACGATCGGCCCGGTGGTCACGCCGGCTTCGCCGCGCCAGGCCGCGCGCACCGTGGCCGCCGCATCGCCGCCCTGGGCACCGACGCCGGGGATCAGCAGCGGCAGCGTCGGTGCCAGAGCGCGCACCTGGGCGAGCTCGGCGGGATAGGTCGCGCCCACCACCAGGCCGAGTTGGCCGTTGCGGTTCCAGGCCCCGGCCGCCAGGCGCGCGATGCGCTCGTAGACGCGCTCGCCGCCCTCGAGCCGCTGCGCCTGCAGGTCGCTGCCGCCGGGGTTGGAGGTGCGGCACAGCAGCAGCAGCCCCTTGCCCTCGTGGCGCAGGTACGGCTCGATCGAGTCGAAGCCCATGAAGGGCGACAGCGTCACCGCGTCGGCCTGGTAGCGCTCGAAGGCCTCGCGCGCGTACTGCGTCGCGGTCGAGCCGATGTCGCCGCGCTTGGCGTCGAGGATCACCGGCACCTCGGGCGCCACGCGGCGGATGTGCGCCAGCAGGCGTTCGAGCTGGTCTTCGGCGCGGTGGGCGGCGAAGTGCGCGATCTGCGGCTTGAAGGCGATCACCAGGTCCCGGGTGGCCTCGACGATGCGCGCGCAGAAGTCGAAGATGCGCCCGGCATCGCCGCGCCAGGCGCCGGGGAACTTCTCCGGCTCGGGGTCCAGCCCCACGCACAACAGCGACTGGTGGCGCCTTTCGGCATGCGCGAGCAGGTCGGTGAAGTTCATGGTCGTGCTGCGGGTCGCGGGGTGGAGAGGGTCATTGTGCCGGCACACAATGCGTGACTGTTGCCGGCACCCCGACATCCACACCCCATGACCGTCCTGCTCAAGAAGCCGCCGGCATCGGCCACGCCGCTGCGGCTGGTCGATCGCGCGGGCCTGGCCGATGCGCTGCGCCGTGCGCCTGCGGCCACCCGGCGCTGGCTCGAAGCGACCGCCTTCGACGCCGCGCCCCACAGCCTGGCGCTGGTGCCCGCCGCCGACGGCGGCATCGCCGAGGCCTGGGCCGGCATCGCCGCCCCGGGCGACGCCCACCTGCTGTCGGCGCTGCCCCAGGCGCTGCCGGCCGGGCGCTACCGACTGGCCGACGAAGGCCTGGCGGTCGATGCGCAGGCCGCCGCGCTGTCGTGGATGCTGGGCAGCTACGCCTTCGAGCGCTACCGGACGCGCAGCCGACCGGCTGCGCAGCTGCTGCTGGCGCCCAGCGAGCCGGCGCGCTGGGGCCTGCAGCTGGCCGCGGCGGCCTGCCGCACCCGCGACCTCGTCAACACGCCGGCCGAGGACCTCGGCCCGGCCGAGCTGGCCGGGGTCGCCCGCGCGCTGGCCAAGACCCATGGCGCGCGCTTTCGGCAGACCGTCGGCGAGGCGCTGCTCGAGCGCGGCTTCCCGGCCGTGCACGCGGTGGGGCGGGCCTCGACGCGCGCGCCGCGGCTGATCGAGCTCGACTGGGGCCGGCCTCGCGACCCGCTGCTGACCGTGGTCGGCAAGGGCGTGTGCTTCGACTCGGGCGGGCTGGACATCAAGAACGCCGAGGGCATGCGTCTGATGAAGAAGGACATGGGCGGCGCGGCCAACGCGCTGGGCCTGGCCGAGCTCGTGATGTCGCGCCAGTTGCCCGTCAGGCTGCAGCTGCTGATCCCGGCGGTGGACAACGCCATCGCCGGCAACGCCTACCGGCCGGGCGACGTCTTCCGAACCCGCGCCGGGCTGCAGATCGAGATCGGCAACACCGACGCCGAGGGTCGCGTCATCCTCTGCGATGCGCTGGCCTACGGCGCCGAGCACAAGCCCGAGCTGATGATCGACCTGGCCACCCTCACCGGCGCGGCCCGGGTGGCGCTGGGCGCGCAGCTGCCGGCGCTGTTCTCCAACCGCTTCGAGCTCGCCCGCGAGCTGATGGACCTCGGCCTCGCGATCGGCGATCCGCTGTGGCACATGCCGCTGTGGCGCGAGTACCGCGGCGGCATCGAGAGCAGCGTCGGCCACATCGTCAACACCGGCCGCAACACGCTGGGTGGCGCGATCAACGCCGCGCTCTTTCTCGACCACTTCGTGCCCGAGACCACGCCGTGGGTGCATGTCGACCTCTACGCCTGGAACGACACGGCCCGCCCCGGCCGCCCGGTGGGCGGCGAGGCGCAGGCGATCCGCGCGTTGCTGGCCTGGATCGAGCGGCGCCACCCGCCCAGGGGCTGAGCGTCGCGCTATTGCGCGAACTGAGCGCGTCGTCGCAGGTCGTCGGGCGACGTGCGCCGCAGCGCCGCGATCACGGCCAGCAGCCGAGCGCGCTGCGCCGGGGTGGCGTCGGCCTGGCGCAGCGCGGCGGCGAAGGCCTCGCGCGGGCGCATCGGCTCGGGCTGCGTCGACCTGCGTCCTTCCAGCGCCTGCTTGAGCGCGCGCAGCTTGAGCTGGTGGCGCGCGGCCTGCTGCTCGGCAGTGGCGGGCAGGTCGAGGGCGACTTCGAGCTGCAGCAGCACCTCGTCCAGCGCCGCGGCCGACAGCGGGCCCGGCTCGGCGCGGCCGCGCGACCAGCGCTGGGCGAGCGCCTGGTCCCAGGCCGCCGGCAGGGCCTCCAGCGCCTGCCAGCGGCCGCCGAGTTCGTCGCCGTCGCCGTCGGTGCGCTCGCGTTCCTCGCACAGCGCGAGCTTGGCGCACAGCGTGTCGCACTGGCCCTGCCAGCGCGCCTGCGCGCTGTCGGCGAGCCGGCGCTGCGCGCCCTCGCGGGCGCGGCGATAACGCGCATCGAGAGCGTCGAGCGCAGCGCGAGGCAGGTCGACGCCCTGTCGCCAGGCGCGGTCGACCTCGGCCAGCGTGCGCTCGATCTCGGCCGTCGTCGCGCCCTCGGGCAAGGCCACCAGGCGCTCCAGCAGCGCTTCGCGCGAAGCGACCTTGGCCGCGAACTCGGCCTCCTGCGCGCCGATCGCGGCGGCGCGCTGGGCGAACACCGCATCGGTGGCGGCCTTGAAGCGCGCCCACAGCGCGCTTTCCACGCCGCGCGCCAGCGGCAGCCGGCGGGCGTGCTGTTGCCACCGGGCCTGCAGCTCGCGCACCCGGGGCACCGCGTCGCGCGGGTTCGGACGCTGGCCGAACTCCTGTGCCAGCGCTTCGGCGCGCGCGATGAGCTCGCAGCGCTCGGCCTCGGCAGCGCGCCGGGCCTCGTCCAGCGGTGTCTCGAGCCGCTCGAGGCTGCGGCGCAGCCGCTGCTGCAGGGTCTTGCGTGCGGCGGCCGGCACCGTGTGTTCGAGCGGGCCGAGCTGGCGCCAGGCGGTGTGGAAGCGGTCGAGCTCGCGCAGGCAGTCCCTCCATCGCGCCGGCCCGTCGGGGCTGGTGGTGCCGGACGCCCCCGGGTCGCCGCCTGGCGGCGACTGTTCCCCGTCGGGATCCTGCACCGTGTCAGGACCGACTTTGCCCGAGAGATCGGGCAGCGCATCGAGCGCCGCCAGCAACGCCTCGCGCTGGCGCAGGTTGTCCTCGCGCGCGGCCTTGAGCGCCGCCTGCTGCGCGGCCACCGGCTCGTGGGCGGCGGTCAGCGCCGCGTCGAAGCGCTGCCACATCGCCTGGCTGGCGGCGGCGCCCAGCCGGTCGAGTTCCTTCCAGCGCACGCGCAGCGCCTGGATCGCGTCGCCATGCTCCTTCAGGTGCAGCCGGGCCGACTTCGGCGCGTCGGGCTGCGACGCGGCTTGTGTGCGCTGGGCCAGGACCTCGGCCTCGGCGAGCAGGTCGTCGCGGGCACGGCTGCCGCCCCAGCGCTGCCAGCCCTTGAGCCGGGCCTGCTCGGCATGCAGCGCCTGCCGCCGCGCACGGCGCTGGGGACTGAGCGTGACGCCATGCATCGATTCGGCGAGCGCGTCGATGGCCTGCAGGTGCTGCTGCAGCACGCCGAGCTGGCCCTCCGCGAGCGCGGCTTCGGCCTCCTGCAGCAAGGCGTCGAACTGGCGCAGCGTCGCGGCGCTGGCCACCCGGACCGCGCCCGACACCGCGGCGTCGTGCGCGGCCGCCGCTGGCTTGGGGAGCATGGCCTCGGCGCGGGCGAGCGCCAGCGCGCGCAGGCGCCGCTCGAAACGCTGGTCGAGCAGCCGCGCGAGCTCGGCATCGGCCAGTGCGGGCAGGGCGTGCCAGCGCTCACTGGCCGAGGCGACCGGTGTCGGCGCCAGGTCCGGGTCGGCCGACGCTGGCGCCTCGCCCACGCGGTCGTCCAGCGCATCGAGCCAGGCCAGGCGCTCGACGACCTGATGCGCGGCGTCGAGCGCGGTCTGCAAGGTCTGGTCGAGCACCGGGTTGTCGATCGACGCCGGGCGCGCCTCGTGCAGCGTGCGCACGGTGTCGATCGGCGCGCCGAGGTCGTGGGCCACGCCGTCGCTCACCGCCTGCGCGAGCGCCCGGTGCAACACGGCCAGCGCGGCCTTGGCGTCGGCGCTCCAGCGTTGCTGGTGTTGCAGCTGCTCGGCACGCTCGCGCACCGTGCCGGCCAGCCCGTCTCGCAGCGCGCCGAAGCGCTCGCGCTGCGCCTCGTCGAGCAAGGATGCGTCGATGGCTTGCCAGTCGTTGTCCAGGGCCACCAGATGGTTCACCGGCACCACGGCTTCGCCGCCCAGCGCGGCGGCGGCCTCGATCAGGGCCTCGGCCCGCGCACGGGCGTGGCGCCTCGCCACCGCCAGGTCCAGGCGCTGCTTGGCCACCCGGTGCACGCTGCGGTGGTGGTTGCGGAACTCGCGCTCGGCCTGTCTCAGTGCATCCTCGGACACCAGCGCGTCGACGGCAGCGATCTTGTGCTCCAGCACCGGCGTGGCCTTGGCCAGCCGCAGCAGCGCCGCATCGTCGCCCTGCGCGGACTGCAACTGCGCCAGCGCCTCGCGGTCGGACGTCGCGGCCGCTGCGGCCCGGAGGTCGCCGGCCGCGGCATTCGTCGCGGCCCCTGGCTCGGCAGCCCGCGGCTCGGTGGGGGACGTCGGGGCGTCGCCGCCACCGCCTTTGTTGGAGAACCAGCTCAGCATGGATTCGCGCCCGGAGTCGCGCCTGGGTTCATCGTAGGCTGCCACCCGCTGGCGGCGCCAAGCGCGCCCGGGGGACTGCAGCGCGCACAGTGTAGGCGCAGGCCCGCGACGCGGGTCGGACGCGGTCCGCGTGGGGTGGCGGTGACCGCTGGCGCGCGTGGGCCGTTGCGCCGGATCCTCCCGATCGGCCCCGCAGGCCGGGCTACCATCGCCGGGTGAGCGAACCGCCGACCGACCGCGCCCTGCCTGCCGACGACGCGCAGCGCGAGGCACTGCACAACGAGGTGCATGCGCGGCCGCCGGCGCGCATCCGGCTGCCGGCCCGGGTGGTCTGCGTGGCCGTGCTCAACGACGGTGTCACGCGCGAGGCCGAATGGGAGCAGCTCGCACGCCTGCCCGGCCAGCGGCAGCTGGGCCTGGCCGAACTGCAGCCCAACTTCCTGCGCCTGCGCGTGGGCAGCGACACGGTCAAATGGGAGCGGCATGGGGAATTCACGCGTTACTCGATCGTGCAGCCACTGCCGGCCGGGCTGGGTCCGGACGCGCGTCCACCCGGGCTGTCGCCCGCGCAACCGGTCGACGCGCATTGGTGGCGCGCGATCCCCGGGCGCACCGTCGCGGCGATCGAGCTGGTGCTGCTCGAGGGCCCGATCGACGACGCGGCGGC
>Ga0062380_10000120_pt1 | contig 11256 bp, 8 predicted proteins | sample DOMMetBare3Fresh_2_FD_59485 | JGI IMG/M metagenome (GOLD analysis project Ga0062380, IMG submission 59485) | Wetland sediment microbial communities from St. Louis River estuary, USA, under dissolved organic matter induced mercury methylation -... | ecosystem: Environmental > Aquatic > Freshwater... | reverse complement strand
ATTTTATTCTAATTCTTTTCCTCAAATAAAATTTTATATTTAAATAATATTTTATATTTGGTAGCTTTTATCACAAAACTAAAACTTATGGGAAAATTTACATCGCTGCTTTCGATGTTAATGCTTGTTCATGCATTGGCATTTGGTCAGGACCGTGTGATAACCGGAACTGTAAAAGACGAAACTGGTTTACCCGTTCCAGGTGCATCAGTAAGAATCAAAGGAACTAAAACAGGAGTTGCTGCTGATAATAACGGTGAATTTCGAATTCAGGCAAAAGCCGGGGATGTTATATTGGTAACGGGTGCTGGCATTGACCCTGCTGAAGCAGTAGTTGGCGCATCAAATACAATGGCATTTTCTGTAAAGAATTCTGTTTTTACAGGAACTGAAGTAGTAGTAACAGCGTTGGGTATAAAACGTGTAGAAAAGGCTTTGGGTTATGCTGTTTCAAAAGTTGATCCAAATACTTTATTGCAAAAATCCGAACCGGATATTTTAAAAGGATTACAAGGTAAAGTACCGGGTGTTGATATCAGATCATCCCAGGGAACACCGGGTGCGGCTACAAGAATTCAGATAAGAGGAAATTCATCTTTAAGCCTGGAAAACCAGCCGTTGATTGTAGTGGATGGTACTCCTTATAGTAATACTCAATTAACAACAAGTAGTCAAACATCTGCAGGTGGTGCCTATGGTAATGGATTGGCGAACCTGGACCCCAACGACATTGAAAGCATTAATATTCTTAAAGGTGCGGCTGCAGCATCGCTTTATGGCTCAAGAGCATCAAGAGGAGTAATAGTTATCACCACAAAATCTGGTTCAGGAAAAAAAGGAATAAAGCCATTAAATGTAACTTATAAAACTGCATTCTCTTTTGAGAATATTTCCAATCTACCGGATTTTCAAAACAAATACGGAACCGGAGCTCAAAACAGAGCTGGTGGCGGTTCAAATGGTTCATGGGGAGGAAAATTTGGTTTAGGAAATGTTTATGATGCAGGCGGAAATGTTGTTCGGTTAAGTGCATCTGGGATAGATTCAATTCCAGCATGGGGACCCTATCTTTCTGCTTATCCAGAGCTTTTTGATAATAATGGAAGAACAGGATATAAAGCTTATCCCAATAATGTAATAGATTTATTTAATACAGGTAATTTATTTGAGAACTCGGTAAGTGTAAACGGAGGCGAAGGAAACACTACTTTCAACCTTACCGGTTCAAATGTTTTCCAAACAGGATATGTAGAAAATTCAGGTTATGTAAGAAATAATTTCAGTATTGGTGGGCAGACCAAATACAAAAACATTACGCTTGGTGGAAATATTGCATATTCAAGATCCCGTCAAAAGGGAGGATTTTTTGGACAAGTTCAATCATTTACAACTCAGTTTGGCAGAACATTAATTGGCGGAAGAAGCTGGAGTATTCCTGATTTTCCTTCACAAGACAGGGCAGGCCGTCCATTAGCATTTATAGCAGGTCAGTACACAAACCCAATCTGGGGAGCATATCATAATACAATTACAACTGTTGATGAAAGAATAGTAGCAAATTTCCGTGCTGCTTATAAAGTGAACAGTTGGATTAACTTTAGTTACAATCTTGGTATAAACAATGCCGGAAATTTCCGGGATGAAATTATTGATGAATTTTCTCCGGGAGTTGGTGCAGGTTTAGGCCAGATTACTGAAGACATATTCAGGCAATTAGAAATTCAATCTACACTTTTAGCAGTATTCACTCCAAAGATCGGAACAAATTTTACTCTTGATGTAAAATTGGGCTCTGATTATAACCAGCGAACTTCCCGCAGGCAGGCTAATATTGGCAATGACCTGATTGTTCCGAATATTTTCAGTATTACAAATACAGTTACAAAAGTTTTTGCTGCTGACAGCCGGAGTAAAAGAAGATTGTATGGAACATTTGCTGATGCAACATTAGGGTACAGAAACTGGGCTTTTTTGAATGTAACTGAACGGTTAGATCGTACCTCAACACTTCCTTACAGAAACTCAAGTTATTTTTATAATGGTGTATCCGGATCTTTAATTTGGACAGATGCATTAAAACTAAAATCTAATTGGTTGGATTATGGAAAAATAAGAGCTGGTTATGCCAAGGTAGGAAATGATGCTGACCCACAGAACGGTGAAGATCTTTTTGGAATCAGTAATACAAGTTTCTTAGGACAGCCCTATGCAAGTCGTAGCGGACAAACTGTAGATCCGAACTTAACACCTGAATTTACTAAAGAGTTGGAATTGGGTACAGATCTTACATTGTTTAAAAGAAGATTAAATTTTGAATTTACCTGGTATGATAAAAGATCAACTAACCTGATTTATCCGATTGATGTACCCATAACAACCGGGTATAACAGGTTTTTCACTAATATAGGAGAAATAAGTAATAAGGGAATTGAGGCGGGAGTAACAATCAGACCAATTATGAAAGAAGACTTCACCTGGGAAATTCGTGGCATATTCACTAAGAACAAAAATATAGTAGAAAGACTGGTTCCCGGGCTGGTAAGAGCTAACCTTGGTTCTATTAGTTGGATAGAAGCCGGTATGCCTTATGGGTATTTACGAGGCTCTGCAGCTCAAAGATCTTTTGATGGTCAATTGTTGATTGATGGTGCAACCGGTTGGCCAATTATAAGCCAGTTACAACAATACGTTGGTAATCCTAGCCCGGACTGGAAATTAGGAGTTACCAATAGCTTTACTTTTAAAGGAATTTCTTTAAGTGCAGTTTGGGATATGACAAAAGGTGGCGATTTCTTTTCTGAGACTGTTTCATCTCTGCTTGGACGGGGTGTAACCAAGGACACTGAAGACAGAGAAAAAAACCGTGTTATTGCTGGTGTATATGCAGACCCCGCTAATGTATATATACCTTTATATGTTGGCAATAAATTTATTCCAAACCAAACAAGAATTTCTACCAATGATTTATATTTCTCTACATCATCTATAGCTGCAAGCTTTGCAATCAATGGTCTTACAGAGTTTAATATTTTTGACGGTACCGTATACAGGCTTCGTGAATTGACTTTAGGATATGATCTTCCAAGAAATCTTGTAAGAAGATTAAAACTTACTGCAGTTGGTATTGGTTTAAGTGGACGTAATCTCTGGTACCTGGCACCCAATGTTCCTAAGTACACGAATTATGATCCTGAAACAAATTCATTAGGCGCCGGTAACATTCAGGGTGTTGAACTTTCAGCTGCGCCTACTACAAGAAGATTTGGTTTCAACATTAATATTACTTTTTAATTAATAACAAATATTCCAGTTATGATACTAAATAAAAAACTTTTAATGTTATTCACTTCGGGGTTGTTACTGTTAAATACAGGTTGCAAAAAATCCCTGGATGTAAATAAAAACCTGAATAGCCCTACCGGTGTTCCTGTTTCTACATTACTTACTTTTTCAGAATTATCTCTTGGTAACAATATGGCTATGAGCTCCGGCTTATCATCCGGACTATCCGTATATATGCACCAGGCCTGTACCAGGGGTAATGCTGACGGGTATGGTATGCGGGCTGATAATGGTGCTATCACTGGTCCATGGGCCGGGCTTTACCGTGTTGTTACAAACCTGGATGTAATAATAAGCCAGGGTACAACAGAAAAACGTTTTGTATATGTTGGCATTGCTAAAATATTAAAGGCTTACACTTTTAGTATCATGGTGGATGTTTGGGGCGATATTCCTTTTTCTGAATTCGACCAGTTTAAGAATGGAATAACACAACCAAAATTTGATGATGATGCTGCCATTTATCCGCAATTATTTACTTTGATAGATGCAGGCATTGCAGATATTAATAATACTACACCTAATCCAACTGTTCCTTCTACTGACGATCTTATTTATAATGGCAGTAAAGCAAAATGGATAAAGGCTGCAAACACTATTAAGCTTAAATTATATACACAAATCAGGAGAGTACAAAACGTAACTCCACAGGTAACAGCTTTATTGGCCTCACCGGCAACTACTATTGCTACAACCAGTGAAAGTTTTTTATTGCCTTATGGTCCGCTGGCTACCAGTGATGACCGCAATCCAGGCTTTAGTGATTATACAGCATCACAAAGAGGACAAAATGTTAGTCCATGGATGTATGAAATTATGAAAGGATATAATTCCATTTTTAGCGGCATTACAGACCCAAGGATTCCATATTATATATACAATCAACTTTCCGTTTTAAATCCACCTGTACCACCAAATGCAACTGAATACAGAGACGGTTCATTTGTTACACTTTATTTTGGTTCACTTGGACCAAACAGAAATGGTGCTCAGCAAAATGCTTACAGTATGTTTGGTATTTACCCTGTGGGCGGTCGTTTTGACGATGGATTAGGTCAGCCTGCACCCAATGGTGCTACTGGCGCAAGCGGAACAGGTGCTGCTCCTTTCCGTTTTATTACTTATGCTGACAAATTATTTCTCGAAGCTGAATTGATAAATACAGGAGTCATCAGTGGGGATGCAAGAGCAAAGCTTAGCGATGCAATGACTGAATCAATGAAACAGGTAGATTATGTCATTACAACTTATGTAAAACCTGCACAGACTGTACCCGCATTAGTTGGAACTCAAACAACAAATTATATAAATGCTATACTTGGATTGTATGATGCAGGTAATACAGCCAAAAGACTGGAATATATCATGACACAAAAATGGCTATCAAGTATTGGTGGAAATGTGGATCAATACACCGACTACAGAAGAACCGGGTATCCAATTTTATTTGATCCAACAAATCCGGTAATGGCACCGGGTGGACGTGCACAACCCCCTATAAATGGAAACCCATTAGTTAATCCGCAAGCTTCAGTACCCGTTGCACTGTCAAAACCATTTGCAGAATCGCTGCCTTGGAGCCAGACGGAATTGGAATTAAATTCCAAAGCACCAGCTCAAAAAATTCCTGAGAATTATAAAATATTCTGGAAACCTTAAAACAATAAATATTTAAAATACTTCTATATGAAAAAGAACTTATTATTTTATTCATTATTTATTGCCCTGTTTATTGCGGGATGCACAAAAGATGATGGTCCAATCAGGAAGGCAATTAAAATTGATGAGGTTCCTCAACCGGTGGTAGTAAAAAATGGAGGCAGTACTAATATCAGCATGGCAAATCTTGCTGCTTTTAATGGGATATTTGATGTCAAATTACTTTATCCTCTTGGAATTAAACCAGCAAAAATGGATGTTGTTATAAGGAAGAATCTGAATAACTCCAATGTAAAGGTCTTTAAAGTTGAGGTTACTACTTTTCCTTCAACATTTACAATTTCCGCTGCCGAAATTGCCACTCTGTTTGGTGCACCAATAGTTGCAGGAGATAATTATGATATAGGCGTTGATATTTATACTACAACCGGAAATAAATATGAAGCATTTCCTTTAGTGGGGGCAGCTTATGGTAATACGGGTGTTGCAAACCAACCTGGTTTTAGTGTAACAATCCGATATACTGCCAGCTGATTGTAGTTGAATTTTTTTTTAGGCTGTCAAGAAATTGACAGCCTTTTTTATGTAGTTTAAAACATTACCTGACGAATTATTATTTCAAACTATTAAAATAATTAAACAGGCTGATTAAATCCACTGATTTTTTTAAATTAATTTTATTCGTTTCAATAAAATTATTTATTGCCGGCTCTTTATCTTTCAGGAGAGAGAGAATAAATTTTTTATTAGGATGAAATACCTGGATTTTATCGTTGCCATATACATACAACACAACCGCCCCATCCACAAAATCTTTAGTTAACTCACCCGTAAGTGCATCTTTAGTGCTGCTGATATATTTAAATTTTTTCGCCAGCAATTCAATATTTCCTTCTGTTAAAACCTGGTAATAGTAATATTCATTTTGCTTATCAATGGCGGGATAACCGTTTTTGAAAACATAGCGGATACTATCTTTTGAATAATAATTGATACAATCAACTTTTTTTACCGACCCTTCCACAGCAATCAGTTCTTTCCCGGCGCTGTCGAGAAAATATACTTCATTACTTTCAATATTAATTTTAATTAACAATGGACCAATTTCTTTTCCCCTGGAAAGAGTAATTATTGCAGGTACCCAATCATCATTTATAAATGGCGAGCCAGAAATAGCCGGGTCATATTTTTTTAAAAGGGAACGTCCGTTAAAGTCTTCAAGATTAACCAGCCTCCCCACATTGGAATTTCTGAACTCCAATTGACCTGAACTGCTTTTCATGCTAAAACAAAGAATTGAAAAAAGTAAAATCTTTTTCATGAAAAGCGTTTGATGTAGAAAAGGGATTAACGACGTAACCAAATTTAAGAATAATTACTACGTGTCGTCTTAATATATTTAACCAGGGGTTATTTTCGGCAGCTTAAAGAATACAAAAGTTTATTACATTTTTATTTCTTCTTCATTCTTATCAAAAAACCGGAATTCAGTAAGATGATAATTATTGTCAACTTTCAATGAAATCTTTTTACCAAATTTTCTTTTCCATTTTGAAAACTTAGACAAGATCCAGCCTTTGGATAAGTAGGCATGAATAATTGGGTGAACAACAAGAGTAAGATTATTATGCTGGTGAGTAAGTAAATAATTCAGGTTCTTTTCAATTTCATCTTCCAGTATAAGTGTTGAAGAAATTTTTCCGGTACCACTGCAACTCGGGCACACTTCCTGTGTATTTATATTCATCTCCGGTTTCATCCGTTGCCGGGTTATTTGCATCAACCCGAATTTTGATATGGGTAATACGGCATGTTTGGCCCTGTCATTTTGCATAAATGTTTCCATAGACTCCATCAGCAGCCTTTTGTTCTCAGGAAACTTCATATCAATAAAATCCACTACAATTATTCCACCGATATCCCGTAGACGTAATTGCCTGGCAATTTCTTCAGCTGCTTCCAGGTTTGTCTCCAGTGCATTTTGTTCCTGGTTATTGCTGACACTTTTATACCCGCTGTTTACATCTATTACATGGAGTGCTTCTGTATGTTCTATTATCAGGTAAGCACCGCTGTTCAGGTTTACTGTTTTTCCAAATGCAGCCTTTACCTGTTTTGTAATTCCAAAGGAATCAAATATGGGCGAGCCATTTTGATAAAATGATATTATCTCAGATTTATCAGGTGCAATACGGAGAATATAATTTTTAGCATCCTGGTAAATATTCTTATCGTTGACGACTATTTTATTAAAGTCTTCATTCAGTAAATCACGCAGAATACTTGTTGTCTTTGTTTGTTCACTTAAAATTTTGCTGGGCGCCACGGCACCTTTCAGATTTGTTTGTATCGTTTTCCAGGTTTCTACCAACGCATTAAGATCTTCATGCAACTCTGCGGTTTTTTTACCTTCGGCTGCAGTCCTTACAATAACACCAAAATTTTTTGGCTTAATGGCTTCTATTATTTTTTGAAGCCGTTTTCTTTCTTCAGACGAGTGAATTTTCCTGGATACTGCTACAATATTATTGAAAGGTGTAATTACAACAAACCGACCGGGTAATGATATTTCACAACTCAACCTGGGTCCTTTTGCAGCAATAGGTTCTTTCAGAATCTGAACAAGAATATTTGGCTTGCCACCAAGCACTTCATTTATTTTTCCTGTTTTTATTATATCGGTTTCGTTATTAAAACTTCCAAAGTCAGGAATTCCTTCGTTTAAGTAATTGATTGATGCCTGGGAAAATTTCAGCAACGATTTTGCATAGGGGCTTAAATCTGTATAGTGAAGGAAAGCATCTTTTTCAAACCCAACATCTATAAAAGCAGCATTCAAACCCGGAATAAGTTTTTTTACTTTTCCCAGGTAAAGATCACCAACAGCAAACCGGGCATCATTTTTTTCATTATGAAGCTCAACCAGTTTTTTGTCTTCCAGCAGCGCAATTTCTACGCCATGTGGTGCAACATTTATAATTAGTTCTTTGTTCAAAATCGCATCGGCTTTTAATTACCATGTACCGGTAAAAAATTTTTACTGCGTTGTGAAACCGTAAAGGGTCTGTTTAATGGCAGGCCAGTTTGTTGTGGGGCAAATTGAAGGGATTTGATCCAGTACGGCAGCAACCAGTTGACTAAGAAAGTTTAGTAGTTCAAAAGTTTACAAGTTTAGTTTTTGAAAAGTGTCTCAATTGAACTTGTAAACTTTTAAACCATAAAACTATTTATTTCTCTTTTTATGACGGTTTTTTCTCAGTCTTTTCTTTCGCTTGTGTGTTGCCATTTTATGGCGTTTTCTTTTTTTACCAGAAGGCATAGTCTAGAAATTTTTAATAATTAATTTATAAATAAGGTTTATTTTTTAAGATCATCAATTCGTTTTTGCAACTCTACTTTAATATCTGGGTTTTTTACCAAAGGCAATGCTTTACTGTACCATTTTATGGCCGAAATCTTATCGCTCTTTCTTTCAAAAACTTCTGCAAGCAATAATATTGCTTCCATGTTTTCGGGTTGCAATCGTATAACTCGTTCAAAACGGTCTATAGCCTTGTCATATTGCCCGGAAATAGTTGAACCCTGACCAAGCACTAACTGAGCAAAAATATTTGAACTGTCTTTTTCTGCTACTTGCCGTACTTTCAATATTCCTTCCATCGGGTTTTCGGCAATATTTCCGAAAATATAACAGGCCCCTAATCCTATAAGAGACGAGTCGTTTTTATCATTGATTCTCAAAGATCTTTCAAACAAATCTTTAGCTTGTAAGGCTTTCCACTTTTTTAGTTGCGGGTCTGTTTCTCCACGCAGATTCTCTAAAAACAAGTGGGCGGCAAAGGTGAGGGATTTTTCGGAATATTCCAATCTTGATGCTTCAGCTTCATACCATGCATATGGTTCAAAAATCCGGGCTGAATCTTTCCAAAAATGAGCTATTTGGTGATAAACATCCAATTGCTGGCTTTTTACATCGCCACGAACTACTGATTTTTCAAGGGTTTCAAGCCAGGTTATTTGTGCAGGAGTCAGACTTTGTTTTGCCTGATTCAATATAGTATCAATATTGATATCTGTGGAGGAGGAAAACGCCGGTTTATTTATACCTGCTGATCTTTTCCCAAAAAAATATAGACATACTATCAGGCTTAAAGCTGCTGCTATGGATATTAACTGCGGTTTCTTCAATTATAAAACTCCCTACCATTTTTAAATTAGGGAGCGGCGAAGTTAGCCCAACAATCTGAGAGAAAATAAGAATAGGTAGAAGGAATTTAAAGTTTATGCTTCAGCATCTTCACCTGGTCCGGCATCAGGTTTTACAGTAACTAATTTTTTTACTTCAGCCACAAACTCTTTTGCTGGTTTGAAAGCAGGAATATAATGTGCTGGTATATGGACAGCAATATTTTTCTTAATATTTCTGCCAATTTTTGCTGCCCGCTTTTTTGTGATAAAACTTCCAAAGCCGCGGATATAAATATTTTCACCCGCAGCCAGTGTGTCTTTCACCTCTTTAAACATGGTTTCAAGAGTTACAAGTACATCCACTTTTGGAATACCTGTTTTTTCTGAGATCTGGTTTACAAGGTCAGCTTTTCTCATTTTTTAAAAATTTATGCAGTTAATTTGCTCCAATATATGCCAAAATCTGATGATAGTCAACAGGATAGACATTTATTTTTTAGCACATGGGTGTAAATAAGAATTTCAAATCGGTTTTTTCATCCCTTTTACTGCGCTGGAACAGTAAAATGAATATGAGAAAAATGCCCTGGAAAGGTGAAAAAGATCCTTATAAAATCTGGCTTAGTGAAATCATTTTGCAACAGACCAGAGTTGAACAAGGGACTAATTATTATCTGAAATTCATTAATGAATTTCCAAACATTCATGTTCTTGCTGATGCGCCCGAAGATAACGTGTATAAACTTTGGGAGGGACTAGGCTATTATACCCGGTGCACAAATCTTATAAAGACTGCAAAATATATTTCTAAAATACTCCATGGAAAATTTCCTGATAAATATGATGAAATAATAAAGCTGAGCGGTGTTGGAAGTTATACAGCTTCGGCTATTGCATCTTTTGCCTATAACCTACCATTTCCTGTAGTTGATGGCAATGTATTCAGGGTACTGGCAAGAGTCTTTGGTATAAATAAACCAATTGACTCAGCTGAAGGGAAAAAATATTTTTATAAACTGGCTTACCAACTGCTTGATAAAGAAAACCCAGGTGAATATAACCAGGCAATAATGGATTTCGGGGCAGTTATTTGCAAACCCGTAAACCCACTTTGTACAGCATGTTGTTTCAAAAAAAATTGCCTGGCATTTCAAAATAATAAAATCAATAAGCTACCCATCAAAGAAGGGAAATTAAAAATAAAAAGCCGATGGTTTTATTACCTCATTATGGAGTACAGAAATAAACTTTATATCAAAAAGAGAACCGGCAACGATATCTGGAAAAATCTTTATGAATTTCCTTTAATAGAAACTGAAAAAAAATCAAATACTAATTTCGTGCTGAAACAGGCCATTAAAAATGGATTCATTTATAAAAATTCTTACTCAGTTCAATCTGTTTCAATTCAACAAAACCAACTCTTATCACATCAAAAAATTTCCGGACAGTTCGTTATGTTGAAATTAACAAAGCCTCCAGCAATTGACGGGTTGATAGCATCACCCCGGATTAAACTCACACAATATGCTTTTCCCGGATTTATTAACCGCTTTCTGAGTCAGCAACCGGAAGAGTAACAGAAAAAAATTCCCCGTTACGGATAAAAAATTTTAATTTTAAAGAGCATTGATCGGAACTGATTATTTATTCATTGTAAAAATTAATTTTTATGAGAGGTGTAAACAGGGTCATGCTGATTGGCAATCTAGGCAAAGACCCCGAATTGCAGATTCTGGAAGGTAATATTGCCGTTGCAAAATTTCCACTTGCCACCACAGAAACTTTTAAAGACAGGGGTGGCAAATTAATTTCACAAACCGAATGGCATACAATAGTCTTGTGGAGAGGTCTTGCCGATTTAGCTCAAAAATATTTGCATAAGGGCAGCCTTGTATATATTGAAGGCCGGTTGCGTACCCGTAACTGGGATGATAAAGAAGGGCATCGGAAAATGTCAACTGAAATAGTTGGTGATAATCTTATCATGCTTGATAAAAGAGCTGATAGCGCAGGTGGTTTACATCCGGATAGCAGCCAACATGAAAGTAACGGGCCCCAGGATAC
>Ga0062380_10000118_pt1 | contig 11338 bp, 11 predicted proteins | sample DOMMetBare3Fresh_2_FD_59485 | JGI IMG/M metagenome (GOLD analysis project Ga0062380, IMG submission 59485) | Wetland sediment microbial communities from St. Louis River estuary, USA, under dissolved organic matter induced mercury methylation -... | ecosystem: Environmental > Aquatic >... | reverse complement strand
ATAATTCGTTTTTTGCAAATCCCAGCAATGGTCTTTTAATATGGCCATAAGAAACCGGGATGCCGGCAAGTCCATGCAATCCGGTACCGCGGCAAAAATTCATCAACAATGTTTCGGCATTATCATCGGCATGATGAGCAGTGAGAAGAAAAGTCCGGAGTCGGATGTCGGGAGTCGGGAATTCAGAATCCTCACTCGGGATTCTGAACTCTGCACTCTGAACTAACTCTTCAAACCAGTCATATCTCAATACTCTCGCTGCTTCCTGAATTGACAACTTGTTTTCCAAAGAATATTTTTCTGTATCAAACTTTTTTACCAGGACTTGTACATCATATTTCACGCCTAATTGTTTTACAAATGTTTCATCTCTTTTACTCTCCTCTCCTCTTAATTGAAAATTGCAATGAAGAATAGTGAAATTAAAACCGGCCTGGTGACATAATTCACAAAGCACAACAGAATCTACACCGCCACTGACAGCAAGCATCAGTTTATCTTTTGATGAGAAAAGATTGTTATCCTTTATGTATTTACTGAATTGTAGTAATAAACTCATTTTAAAAAATTAATTCCTCGTATGCACTCCTCAACTCACTCAAAGCATGATTATCCCCTGCCTTCTTCGCTTCTTCCATTCCTTTTTCATAAACTTTTACAGCATTATCTGTCTCACACAATCTTTCCAACAACTTGGCCAGGTGATAATAACTGCCAATATAACCCGGTTCCTCCTTTAATAAAGATTCAAAAAGATTTCTTGCCTCCTTATCACTCCCCAGCTTGATATACTCCAAAGCCAGTGCATGCTGCAAAAAACTATCTGCACCATTTTCAATCAGCATCGCCTTTATTTTATCAATCCTGTTCATCTTTAAAAATTATTAATCAATAATTATTAATTATTAATTCACTCCCCTTATCTTTGCTTTAGTTGCATAAACAACCATTTTATCCATCTCAAATTTTAATCATGAAGATTTTAGTTTGCATCAGTAAAACACCGGATACCACGGCAAAAATAGCTTTCACAGATAACAACACGAAATTCGATACCAATGGCGTACAATGGATCATTAATCCTTACGATGAATGGTATTCATTGGTTCGGGCTATTGAGTTAAAAGAATCGGACGCATCCACTGTTATACATCTCATAACTGTAGCCGGTGCAGATGCCGATCCTATTATCCGCAAAGCATTAGCTCTTGGTGGAGATGAAGCCATCCGTGTAAATGCAGACAGTCATGATAGTTTTTATATCGCATCGCAAATAGCAGAAATTGCCAAACAGGGAAACTATGATTTAGTTTTTACCGGAAAAGAAACAATTGATTATAATGGCTCATCCATTGGTGGTATGGTGGCCGAATTACTGGACCTCCCCTATATTTCTTTAGCCACAAAATTTGAAGTGAGTGGAAAAAAAGCAACCATTACAAGAGAGATTGAGGGCGGCGAAGAAATTTGTGAAGTGGAATTACCCGCTGTGGTTAGTTGTCAGAAAGGAATGGCCGAACAACGGATACCTAATATGCGTGGCATCATGGCAGCTAGAACAAAACCATTGAAAGTAGTTGAACCGGTAGCAACTGATAGCTTGACAACTGTTACCAGTTTTGAATTACCCCCGGCAAAATCAGGAGTAAAATTAGTTTCACCTGATAATGTAGAAGAGCTTGTTCGTTTACTGAATGAGGAGGCTAAGGCAATTTAAATCTCAAATAAAAATCTGAAATCTAAAATTCTTATATGTCTGTTTTAATATTTATAGATACCGCGGATGGTCATGTAAAAAAAGCATCGCTTGAAGCCATGACGTATGGTGCAAAGATTGCTGAACAATTGGGAACCTCTGCCGAAGGAATTGTACTTGGCACTTCAAAAGATGATCTTGCAACACTTGGCAGGTATGGTGTAAAAAAGATTCATCATGTGAAAAATGAAACGCTCAACCATCTTGATGCGCAGGTTTATGCAAAACTAATAGCACAGGTGGCAGTACAAACCGGCGCTAAAGTCATTGTGTTTTCAAATAATGTGGATGGCAAAGCCATTGCCCCACGGTTATCTGCAAGAATGAAAGCTGGTTTAGTTTCCGGGGCAATTGCATTACCAGATACCAGCAAAGGGTTTGTAGTAAAGAAAAGTGTTTTTTCAGGAAAAGCTTTTGCAAATATTTCTTTGAATACGGATGTAAAAATTATTTCACTAAGTCCAAATGCTTACCAGACTATTGCCGGAGAAGGAGTAGCTGAAATTATAAATACTGAAATAGCTGCAGATGCATCCAAAGTAAAAGTAACAGCTGTAAATAAATTAAGTGGTGAAATATTGTTAACAGAAGCAGACATCGTAGTAAGTGCAGGCCGCGGAATGAAGGGCCCTGAAAACTGGGGCATGGTGGAAGAACTTGCAAAACTTTTACATGCAGCTACCGCCTGCAGCCGGCCAGTTGCTGATGCACATTGGCGGCCACATAATGAACATGTAGGACAAACAGGTATTGCCATTGCACCCAATCTATATATTGCTATCGGTATATCCGGCGCTATACAACATCTTGCCGGGGTAAATAGGAGTAAAGTAATTGTTGTGATAAACAAAGACCCCGAAGCACCTTTCTTTAAAGCGGCAGATTATGGAATAGTTGGTGATGCTTTTGAAGTTTTGCCGAAAATGATTGAGGCGGTAAAAAAGTTGAAGGGTGTTGCATAATTTAAATTTTTAAAAATACTTAAAATGAGTTGATTGGTTTTACAATCAGCTCATTTTTGTTTTGAATGATTAAGGTCATTAAAATTGATATTGAACTAATAAACCAATTAACTAAAATCCCTTAGTTTCGTATCATATTTATGAAGAAAATCGAATTGGAAATAGTGGCACTTTCGCACAGCATTACCCAAACACATTCGTATGCGGTAGTAATGGGTGAAGTAAACGGTCTTCGCCGACTGCCGATTGTTATTGGTGGTTTTGAAGCGCAGGCAATAGCTGTCGCATTGGAAAAAATGCAGCCCAGCCGTCCCCTCACGCATGACCTCATGAAAAATTTTATGGTGGCTTTCAATTTAGATCTTCACGAAATCATCATTTGCGATTTACAGGAAGGTATTTTTTATTCCAAACTAATCTGTTCATCAGAAAAAGATACGGTAGAAATTGATTCCCGTACATCTGATGCGCTGGCACTGGCTGTACGTTTCGGCTGCCCTATTTATACTTATGAAAATATTCTTGACAGCGCAGGCATACTGATGGAAGAAACTACCGGTAAAAAGAAAAAACCAAAAGAAACAAAAGAAATCAGGGTGGAAGAAAGCACCGGTACTGAAGATTTGAAAACAATGACATTAGAGGATCTTAACAGCCTGCTGAATGAAGTGCTGGAAAATGAAGATTATATCAGAGCGGTTGCCATCCGCGATGAAATTAATAACCGCAAAAAGAAATAGTTGATTTATCCTGGTACACTTCGTTTGAATTAATAATTAACAATTAATAATTAATAATTATTGATTGCTGAATACAGCAAATGATAACTTTCCCCAATTGTAAAATAAATCTTGGCCTGAATATTATTGCCAAACGTACGGATGGCTATCATGATTTGGAAACAGTATTTTATCCGCTGCAATTAAAAGATGCTGTGGAAATAATACAAAGCGAGAAAACTAAACTCTCCATCAGTGGTTTACCAGTTGACGGAAATGCCAGTGATAACCTTTGCTTAAAAGCATATCATCTTTTAAAAAAAGATTTTCCCGGGCTGCCCCCGGTAAATATTCATTTACTTAAAACAATTCCCCTTGGCGCAGGACTTGGTGGAGGTAGTGCTGATGGAACTTTTATGCTAAAATTGATTAATGATAAATTTAAATTGGAAATTCCAGGGAATGATTTGAATAAATACGCCAGGCAACTTGGCAGTGACTGTCCTTTTTTTATTTTAAACAAACCCTGCTTTGCAACAGGCCGAGGCGAAAATCTGGAAGAAATTAATTTGAATCTAAAGGGATTCAAAATAGTTCTTATATATCCCGGTATTCAAATAAATACGGGTTGGGCTTTTTCAAATATCAAATCCGGAGCACCAACAAAATCGGTTAAGGAAATTGTTAAACAACCTGTATCAACCTGGAAAGACGAATTAAAAAATGATTTTGAAGAACCTGTTTTTTCAAAATACCCGGAAATAAAAAAAATTAAGGATAGCCTGTATAATGACGGGACTGTTTATGCATCCATGTCAGGCAGTGGTTCTGCAGTGTATGGAATTTTTAATTCAGAAAAAACGATTCCTCTATTGTATCCGGAAAAATATCTTGTAAAAGAGTTAGTCTGCCAGTTTTAATAACCCATTTAAATCAAGAGCATCAGTAACCATTTGCAGTTTTCCATCTTTGCCAATTGGCCAGTCTTCTTTAGGCTTATCCCAATACAGTTCCACACCGTTTCTGTCAGGATCATTTAAATAAATAGCTTCAGACACACCATGATCTGATGCACCGGTTAGCGGGTAATTTGCATCCAGCAACCTCTTAACTGTTATAGCTAAATCTTTCCTTGTGGGATATAGAATTGCAGTATGATAAAGTCCTGCTGTATTTACTGGTGCCGGCCCCCCGTTTTTGCTGTGCCATGTATTTAATCCGATATGGTGATGATATCCCCCGGCCGAAATAAAAGCAGCGCTATCTCCATAATACTGTTGTAATTCAAAGCCCAGTAAATCCCTGTAAAATTTTAATGACCTTTCCAGGTCGCCTACTTTCAGGTGTACATGCCCGATTCTAGTGCCGGATGGAATAGTATATGCCATAGAAATATTTTTTAATCTTGTTAAAAAAACCTATCCAATTTTTGTATCTTGCAGCCTGAAGAATTTCTTCACAACAAATTTCGGATTATCCAACAGAATTTTTACATATTATTCTTTCTAAAGCAGAACCTGGATCTCCTCAATCATCGAGGATAAGTACGTCTTGCCCCCTGAAGGGGGGTTATCTGTATTTCTATTTTCATTAGTTTTTATTAAAATTTTTTTTATGGAAAAAACAATCAACTTGTCTGAAAAGACTCAATACTATTTAGAGCTTGAAGAAAAATACGGAGCACATAATTATCATCCTATTCCAGTGGTGCTGGAAAAAGGGAAAGGTGTATTTGTCTGGGATGTGGATGGTAAACGTTATTATGATTTTCTGAGTGGTTATTCAGCAGTTAACCAGGGTCATTGCCATCCAACTATTTTAAAGTCTTTTATTGAGCAATCAAAAATACTTACGTTGACCAGCAGGGCTTTTTATAATAGCCAGCTTGGAAAGTTTGAAAAATATATCACCCGTTATTTCGGCTATGATAAAGTATTGCCGATGAACACCGGTGTAGAAGCTGTGGAAACGGGTATAAAACTTTGCCGCAAATGGGCCTACCAGGAAAAAGGTATTGAAGAAGGCAAAGCAAAAATAATTGTATGCGAAGGAAATTTTCATGGCAGAACAACAACAGTCATTTCTTTCAGTAGTGACCCGAGTGCAAGAAAGAATTTCGGACCCTATATGCCCGGCTTTATTGTTATTCCTTATAATGATTTACCGGCATTGGAAAATGCATTAAGTGATAAAGATGTTGCCGGGTTTCTTATAGAACCAATCCAGGGTGAAGCAGGCGTATTCGTTCCGGACGAAGGATATTTATCAAAAGCAAAAGCAATGTGCGAAGAAGCCAATGTACTTTTTATTGCTGATGAAATACAAACCGGCCTGGCAAGAACCGGCAAAATGCTGGCATGTGATCATGAAAATGTACGACCAGATATTTTACTATTAGGGAAGGCACTTAGTGGTGGCATGTTACCTGTAAGCGCAGTACTTGCTGATGATGAAATCATGTTGACTATAAAACCCGGTGAACATGGCAGCACCTATGGTGGCAATCCGCTTGCAGCAAAAGTTGCCATTACAGCTTTAAAAGTATTGAAAGAAGAAAAGATGGCAGAGAATGCAGAAGCAATGGGAAAACTATTAAGAAAAGAATTGAAAAATCTGAATTCACCGCATATTGAAATTATACGTGGCAAAGGTTTGCTGAATGCGATTGTAATAAAACATAAGCATCAGAATGCAGCCTGGGAATTGTGTTTGAAATTAAAAGAAAAAGGATTTCTGGCTAAACCAACACATGGAGATAAGATCAGGTTTGCTCCACCACTTGTAATTTCCAAAGAACAGATACTGGAATGTGTAAAAATTATTGCCAAGAGTTTGAAAATTCTTGATTAATTCTTTTTTTCATCCTGCAGTTTTACTCCCGGAAATAATGCTGCAATAAGCATTAATAAAGAAGCGGCTAAAACAAGGTATAACCCAATTTGTTTTTCCGGGCATTCTCCATCCCTGCACATGGAAATAATAAAATAATTTCTTGCAGCCCATGCTATATTTAAGGCTACAATAAGTATGTTCCATCTCTTGGCCCATAGTTTAGCTATAAAATGAAAGATGAAAAAGAAAAAACTAAACAGGAAATGAGCATAGCCTGGTTTGCCAAAATTTGTCCCGCTGGCATCAACACCACTTACAATTATATTTTTAGAAGGAATAATTACCCAAGGGGTAAAACAGGAAACAACTAATAAGATTACTGCCATTAACCCTATCCATTTCATGTAGCGCATACAAAAAATTATTAAACGTAAAAATACATTCAATTGAAGTCAGAAATAAAAAGAAACCCCGGCATATTTGCCAGGGATCTTAATTTTTTTTGAAGCGATGGTCTTGGTTCAACCCGAATCCCGATTTTTCGGGATACTTGCCGGCGCGGATACGGTGTTTCCCGGCAAGATTAACGGGAATAGCAGGGTTTGGATCTTGGTTCGTGTATCTAATTTATAAAAAATAAAAACTTATCACAAAGCATTTATCCAATTTTTTTTAAATCAAATCGTAACTTTCCGAAAAAGAATAAATGAGACTTATTTTACTTATATCCGGCCTGATAATAACCGGGTTCCTCGCTGCACAAAAACCTGTTTCGATTTTTAATGGAAAAGATTTAGATGGGTGGACCATTCATGGTACTGAAAAATGGTATGTGGAAAAAGGAAAAATGGTATGTGAAAGTGGCCCGGATAAACAATACGGTTATCTTTCTACCAATAAGAGTTATAAAAATTTTGAACTCACCCTGCAGTTCAAACAAGAAGCAAATGGTAACAGTGGTGTTTTTTTTCGTTCATCCATTGAAGGAGTAAAAATCAGTGGCTGGCAATGCGAAGTAGCTCCTTTGAATAATCATACCGGTGGCATATATGAATCCTATGGCCGCGGCTGGCTGATACAGCCTAACCCGGCTCATGAAAAATATTTGAAACCCGGTAAATGGAATACATTGAAATTATTGGTAGTTGGTGATGAAGTCACCACCTGGCTGAACGGCCATATGATGATAAACTTGAAAGATGAAAAGATTGGAGCAGGCAATGGTTTTATTGCGCTGCAGATTCATGATGGCGGTGGAATAAAAGTGAAATGGAAGAGATTCAGAATTACCGAACTGTAACTTTTTATTTGTACATTTCCTCCCTCAACCCCTTCACTCTTTCATCTACTAAGTATTCATCAAACTCCATCAACCTGTCAATGATTCCGTTTGGAGTAAGTTCAATAACCCTGTTGGCAACAGTTTGCATAAAAGTATGGTCATGGCTGGTAAGTAAAACGATGCCTTTAAAATCAGTACACTGTTCATTAAAGCTCTGAATACTTTCCAGGTCAAGATGGTTAGTTGGTTGATCCAATAAAATAACATTTGGATTCTGCAGCATCATTCGGCTTATCATACATCTTACTTTTTCTCCACCACTCAGCACATTTGTTTTTTTCAAAACATCATCGCCACTAAAAAGCATTTTACCTAAAAATCCACGGAGGAATGGCTCGTCCACATCTTTTACATGATCAGGGACGTATTGTCTTAACCAATCCATGAGGTTCAGCACATCATTAAAATACTGGCTGTTTTCCTGTGGTAAATAAGCATGAGTTACTGTAGTACCCCATGAATAAGAACCGCTGTCCGCAATTGCTTCGGCAGTAATAATATTAAAGAAACTAGTTATCGCTAATGGGTCACGGCTAAGCAATGCAATCTTATCTCCTTTGTTTACCGTAAATGTTACATTATTAAACAACACACGGCCATCTACAGACTTTGACAACTTTTCTACATTCAAAATCTGGTTGCCCACTTCACGGAGCTGTTGAAAAATAATGCCCGGGTATTTCCTGTAACTCGGTTCTATTTCATCAATCGTTAATTTCTCCAATGCTTTTTTCCTGGATGTAGCCTGTTTACTCTTAGAAGCGTTGGCGCTGAAACGTGCAATGAAATCTATAAGTGCCTGGCGTTTCTCTTCTGTTTTTTTATTCTTGTCTCCTACCTGTCTTGCCATTAACTGGCTGCTCTCATACCAGAAAGTATAGTTACCGGTAAAAATTTTTACTTTCTGCCTGTCTACATCAGCCACATGAGTACATACAGCATCCAGGAAGTGACGGTCATGGCTTACAATCAAAACAATATTTTCATAGTCCGCTAAAAAGTTTTCCAGCCAACTGATAGTTTCAATATCCAATCCGTTGGTCGGTTCATCCAGCAATAAAATATCGGGATTACCAAAAAGAGATTGAGCAAGTAATACTCTCACTTTTAAATTGGAAGGAATTTCTTTCATCAATGAATTATGATATTCTTCCTCCACTCCTAACTCGCTTAGCAAAGTTCCGGCATCGCTTTCTGCAGTGTAGCCTCCCATTTCTCCAAACTCACCTTCCAGTTCACCAGCTCTCATTCCATCTTCTTCAGTAAAATCAGCAAGTGCATAAATGTTTTCTCTTTCTTTCATCACACTCCATAGTTTGGTATGGCCCATCATCACAGTATTCAAAACAGTTTCTTCATCAAATTCAAACTGGTTTTGTTTTAATACAGCCAGCCTTTCACCGGGAGATATATCTACAGTTCCTTTATTAGCTTCTATTTCGCCACTTAGTATTTTTAAGAATGTGCTTTTACCGGCTCCGTTTGCGCCTATAACTCCATAACAATTCCCTTTAGTGAAATTGAGATTTACTTCTTCAAACAATACTCTTTTGCCGTAGGCCAGTTTCAGGTCTTTTACGCTAATCATTTAACTGTAATTTTTTTCTGAGAAAATCCGTCACTTCTGTGAGTCTTTTTTCTCTCACAGATTACACAGATGTACACAGATTTTTTGAAGCGGCAAATGTACGCCAAGAAAAGTTCATGGAAGGTTTTGATATCAAAGAAAATCCCGACATAAAAAACTGCCGGGATTAATAAAATAACTCATGATCCTGTTATTCCTTTTTAAGATAAGCAGTTCCGTCAAAATCAAACTGAACAATTTTTCCATCAGAATTAATTCCAAAGCTGATCCAGGCCTTCCCATACCAATCATAATTATAATAGCCCCGGAATATATCATAATGCCAGTGCTTGAGGGCAAGACTGATATTGTTAGGAAATTTAATTGTTAGCTCATTTCCTGATAAAACAACTTCTGCATCTCCGTAAATTTCATTGTTGAATTTGCCAGTGTATTTATCCAGGCTCTGCCCTGGTTTTGTACCCATAACTCTCTTTGCTTCTTTTTCCTTTTCTTTTTTGGATGCAGAATCACGGATGCTTTTATAATGATAAAATAATTCAGTACTCCAGTCACGGCTGTTATCATTAAAACACCAGAGATCAGTTGCTTTCCACATCAATGCATGACGTATTTCAGAATGATCAAGATTGCCAAAAATATAAATGGAAAATTTTTCTTCAGGCATCATACCAAATATAGCTGTAGCTCCATCCAGGCTGCCAGTATGATACTGGTACATACGGCCCCGGTAATCCTGCTGAAACCAACCTAAGCCATAGGTGGTCCAGTGTGGTTTTGTTTTTGCCTGTGTAGGATAAAACTCATTGGGAGGAATAATTGACTGTGGTTTAAAAAATTCTGCAAAGGTTTCTGCTTTTATCAATCGTTTGCCATTCAGTTTTGCACTGTCCTGGATAAATAACATCCATTTTGTTATATCATCAATGCAGGAAACAACACTTCCGGCAGGATCATATCCACCAAAATCAATTGCTTTGATTGGTTTAATTAACGTATCACCATAATTGAAATGCGGGGTCATAACACTTGGCTCAGCCGCAGCATCTTTAAAAATTGTATAGGTATGAGACATGCCTAATGGCTGAAAAATTCTTTTGGTTATAAATTCATTCCACGGTATGCCACTCACTTTTTTAATCACTTCACCAGCCACCACATACATCAGGTTCTGGTAAATAAAAGATGAACGCATGGAGTAAGCAGGTTTCATATATCGCATACGGCGCACAATTTCTTCGGATGAATAACCAAACAACCAGAGTTTATCTCCATTTCCTAATCCAGCATTGTGCCTGAGTAAATCCCTTACGGTTATTTCATCGCTTACATAAGGATCATATAAGCGGAAACCAGGTAATACATTTTTCAGTTTATCATCCCATTTCAGTTTGCCTTCATCTACCAGCATACCGATGCAGGCAGCTGTCATTGCTTTGGTGGTAGATGCACAAAAAGCAATGGTGGATGTAGTAAAAGGTTTTGTTTCATTCAGGTTAATCACCCCGTATCCTTTTTTAAAAATCACTTTATTGTCTTTAACAACAGCAACAGCTAATCCTGTGGTTTTCCATAAGGGAATGGAGGACTGAATGTATTTATCAAATAAGGCCACTTTATCAGTCAGTTCATTTGATGAACCCTGGGAAATGCTATGTATGCATAAAACAATTATCCCGGTAATTGAAAGGAAAAATTTTCTCATGATATGAAGTTTGGTTCAAGATAAATATTTACTTGCAAAAAAATCCCGCTTCTTTCGGAGCGGGATATATTTTTTATTACTTAAACCTTTTTTTAATAACCCATTCCACCCATATCAGGTGCACCGCCGCCATGAGCATGAGCTTCTTCTTTCTTCGGTTTGTCAGCAATCACACATTCAGTAGTAAGCAACATACCGGCAATTGAAGCTGCATTTTCCAAAGCCACACGGGTAACTTTAGTTGGGTCAATGACACCTGCTGCAATCAATTTTTCATACTGCTCAGTTCTTGCATTGAAACCAAAATCACCTTTTCCTTCTTTTACTTTTTGTACCACGATAGACCCTTCGATTCCTGCGTTCTCCACTATCTGGCGAAGCGGCTCTTCCAAAGCTCTTTTTACAATTGCAATACCGGTAGCTTCATCTTCGTT
>Ga0062380_10000117_pt1 | contig 11372 bp, 8 predicted proteins | sample DOMMetBare3Fresh_2_FD_59485 | JGI IMG/M metagenome (GOLD analysis project Ga0062380, IMG submission 59485) | Wetland sediment microbial communities from St. Louis River estuary, USA, under dissolved organic matter induced mercury methylation -... | ecosystem: Environmental > Aquatic > Freshwater... | reverse complement strand
ATCAGTGTCGACGAGAATGGCGATCCCCTGCCGTCGCGTTGCTGTTCGCTCGACGATGTTTACGATGCACGGCGCGTGGCGGAGCAGCTCGGCTTTCCATTTTATGTCCTGAATCTGGAACGAGAATTCGAACGCGATGTCGTGCAGCCCTTTGTGGCCAGTTACCTGAGCGGTGAGACCCCAATTCCATGTGTGGCGTGTAACAGCCGTCTGAAGTTTGCTTCGCTCGACCGTCTGGCCACTAGTCTTGGTTGTGACAAGGTTGCTACCGGACATTACGCGCGCGTCGCATACGATACAGGGGCGAATCGCTATCGCCTCCTGCGCGGTCGCAACCACCAGAAAGATCAATCTTACTTTCTCTGGGAGTTAACACAGGAGCAACTTTCCCACGCCATGTTTCCCCTCGGTGAAATGTCCAAGCCGGAAGTGCGCGATCTGGCCCGCGGCAGTGAACTCGAGGTAGCGGAAAAGGCTGAGTCACAGGAAATTTGTTTTGTGCCGGATGGTGACTACGCCGGTTTTCTCGACCGCTACCTGACCGCGGAAGAGCGGACCAGGGAGATACCGGCGCCGGGAGCGCTGGTTGATTCGCAGGGTGTGGTCGTAGGCCGGCATGATGGGATACATCGTTTCACGGTGGGCCAGCGCCGGGGGATTGGCATTGCCGCTGAGCGGCCACTCTATGTGCTTTCTATCGATGCGCCCGGGAACAAAGTGGTGGTGGGGGCAGCGGACGAATTATTGTGTGACCAGTTCACCGCGGCGGGTGTTAACTGGATTGCGTTTGACGAGCCCTCCGGACCCGTTCGCGCCGAGGTGCGCGTGCGGTACCGTCATGAGGCTGCCGCCGCTGAAATTACACCCCTTCCCGCAGGGCGTGTACGTGTCATTTTTGACGAACCGCAACGGGCCATTACCCCGGGCCAGGCGACGGTGTTTTATCGAGGCGACGAAGTGGTTGGCGGCGGCTGGATTGTCAAGAACCAGTAGGCGAAGACAATAGATTACCCCTTCCCCTGTTCGGCCTGTTCCCGTTGCGTTCTGGCTGCTGAAGATCCTAAACCTTTTTCTCCTTTCTTCCGTACCTACAAACGGGAAAAATCTCATAAATATAAATTAGGAACTGATTATGGCAATGACGCGCGCACGAAAGACTGCTCTTATAATTCTCGGTGTATTGGCTGTCGTGGTACTGGTGGCGATCCTCGGAGTCGCCTTGATTTTTGCAGCTTTTCGCCGCAATGCTCCCAACATTCGCGATAACAGCGTGCTCGCCTTGAGCGTCTCAGGCGCGCTGCCCGATTACGTTCCGGAAGATCCGCTGCGGAGATTTTTTGGTGGACCGGAACAATCGCTCACCAGCCTCGTGCTGCAATTCAAAAAAGCCAAGGTCGACCGTCGCATCACGGCAATTCTTTTGGACATTGATGGTTCAGGCGCCGGTTGGGCCAAGAGCGAAGAAATTCGCGACGCCATTGCCGACTTTCGTTCGTCAGGCAAACCTGTTTTTGCCTACATGGAAATAGGCATGAACAAGGAATACTACATTGCCAGCGCCTGCGACCGGATTTACCTGGCGCCCCCGGGCGAGCTCTTCATTAACGGGTTGGCAGCGGACGTCATGTTCTTTCGCGGCTCGCTGGACAAGCTCGGCATTTATCCCGACATCTATCAAATCGGGAAATACAAGAGCGCCGGCGACATGTTCACTCAGAAGAGCATGACCGAGGCGCACCGGCAGTATGTAAACGAACTGCTTGACGATCTTTTCAATCGCTATGTGGAGGCGACGGCCAAAGCTCGTGGGAAATCAGCGGCAGACATGCGGGCCCTGATTGACAATGCTCCCTACAATGCCAGGGCGGCAAAAGAAGCAGGTCTGATCGATGGAGCAAGCTACCGCGATGAAGTTCATCAGGAATTAAAAAAGCGTCTGGGATATAAAGAGTCGGACGAATTGCATCTGGTGAAAGGGTCGGATTACCGGATGATAGAGGCCCAGTCGCTGGGACTGAATAAAGGGGAAAGAATCGCAGTCATCTACGCGACCGGTGACATTGGTTCCGGGAAATCTGAAAACAGTCCCGGCGGCAGCCAATCGATAGGCTCTGACACTCTGTCTAAGGCGGTCAGAGACGCGGCTAACGATAAGGGCATCAAGGCCATTGTCATGCGAGTGGACAGTCCCGGCGGTTCCGGCCTGGCCTCGGACATCATCTGGCATGCTGTCGATGAGGCGCGCCAGAAAAAACCCGTAGTTATTTCGATGAGCGATGTGGCTGCTTCCGGCGGCTACTACATTTCAGCCAGCGCCAACAAGATTGTGGCCGAGCCTTCCACCATTACCGGCTCAATCGGCGTCGTTGCCGGCAAACCGGTTGTCAAAGGCTTATACGACTGGCTTGGCATCACAAATGAGTACGTGATGCGCGGTAAGATCTCGGGAATGTTCCGCGAAACAGAAAAGTTCAACGACGATGAGCGAGCAAAGTTTGAAGGCTGGATCAAAACGACCTACTACGAAGACTTCGTACCGAAAGTAGCCAAGGGTCGCAACCGGAGCGACGAGTACGTAGACTCAGTTGGACAGGGCCGGGTGTGGACCGGAGCGCAGGGTAAGAACAACGGGCTGGTCGATGAATATGGCGGGCTGGATCGGGCGATTGAGATTGCTAAAGATCTGGCAAAAATTCCTGCTGACAAAGGGGTGCAACGCGTCATCTTCCCCTATCCGCAAACGTTTATTCAGGAACTGTTTAATAGCAGTGATGATGAAGAGGGCGGGACGATGGAGACCGCACAGCTGCGCCAGCAGCGTGCAGTGCTGGCTACCTTGCCCGAGGACGCGCGCCGCGCCTTCCGTTATGCGCTGTTGCTTGACAAGATGAAGGCCGGCGACGCAATGCTCCTGATGCCGTTTGAGCTGAAGGTGAAGTAGGCGGAAGGAGAACACGAAAGGATGCTTGACATAGAAAGCGGAAGATATTAGCCCCACGACAAGAGCACGCAAGGATGCGTGCGGTCCCAGGGAGGATCCCAGGGGGGGAAAGAAGCATCAGCCGAAAAAGAGCACGCAAGGATGCGTGCGGTCCCAGGCGGCGATCCCAGGGAAGGGCCCCCGGAACTGCCTTCTGCCTTCTGTCTACTGCCTACTGCCTTCCGCCTTCTGCCTACTTGCCTTCTATCCTTTCCATGCCATTCATGTAGGGCCTTAGAGCTTCCGGAATTACGACCGAACCATCCGCCTGCTGATAGTTTTCGAGAATCGTCACCCAGGTTCGTCCCACTGCCAGCCCGGATCCATTCAATGTGTGCACGAACTCCGGTTTTGCGCCGCCACTGCGTCGGAAGCGAATGTTGGCCCGCCGTGCCTGGAAAGCCTCATAGTTCGAACACGAAGAAATCTCGCGAAACGTATTCTGCGAGGGCAGCCAAACTTCAATGTCGTAGGTCTTCGCGTTACTGAATCCCAAATCACCCGTAGCCAGTGCGACCACCCGATAATGGATACCCAGACGTTGCAGCACTGTCTCGGCATTGCGCGTGAGCGATTCGAGTTCTTCGTATGAATTCTCCGGCAAAGCGTATTTCACGAGTTCAACTTTTTCGAACTGATGCTGGCGAATCACGCCACGAGTGTCGCGCCCATAACTGCCGGCTTCCGAACGAAAGCACGGAGTGTAGGCCACCCACTTTTTGGGAAGCTGCGCCGCATCGAGAATTTCTTCACGGTGATAATTGGTCACCGGCACCTCAGCGGTGGGCACCAGATACAGATCGCGATCGTCTCGCAGTTTGAAAAGGTCTTCTTCAAACTTTGGCAGTTGCCCGGTGCCAAACAGCGAGTCTTTGTTGACGATGAACGGCGGCAGAGTTTCCAGGTAGCCGTGCTCGCGTGTGTGCAAGTCCAGCATAAAGTTCACCAGCGCCCGTTCCAGGCGGGCTCCTGCTCCATTCAGAATGGAAAAGCGCGCGGCCGCGATCTTGCTGGCCCGTTCGAGATCCAGGATGTCCAGCGCCGTCCCCAAATCGACGTGATCCTTGGGCGCAAAATCAAATTCAGGCTTCGTCCCCCAGCGCCGCACTTCCACGTTGGCAGATTCGTCCGCGCCGACTGGAACGGTTGCATGGGGAAGGTTCGGCAGCGTCGAAAGCAACGCTCGCATCCGCGTCTCCGCCTGCTCGCGCAACTGATCGAGCTCCGCAATCCGGTCCTTCAATTCCCCCACTTCCTTGCGCCGGGCGTCGCCCTCGGCGCGCTTGCCCTCTTTCATGAGCGCGCCGATTTCCCGGCTGGCAGTGTTCCGCCGAGCGTTTAGTTCGTCGGATTCGGCAATCACACGGCGACGATCGGCGTCGGCCTGGATAAAGTCATCCAGAGCGCCGGGCACCATGCCGCGACTGGCGAGCGAGGTTTTTACCTGTTCGAGATTTTCGCGGACGTAATTAATATCCAGCACTTGTCACCAGATTGTGAATGTTTCAGATTGATTGGCCCAAGTCCAGGTCACTGGGCATGGCGCGTGATTGTACCTGAGTGAACAAGTAGATGCACACCCCAGGCGACTGGTTTAGTCTGGCCGCGTCGGCCGTGAAGCTCGAGTGGAACGATTTCACCAGCGGCGCAAGACGCGCAGATGATCGACGCACTGGCTGACCGGGGATTCAGAGCGAATGAATCTGCCGAACTGAACCCCGGCGCGTCGTCAAGAAACCGTATCGATAAGAAACCCGGGTGACATTTCAACTTGGGGTTTACAGTCGATAAGAAACTGTGTCGATAAGAAACTGTTGACTTGCGATGCAAGGAGGGGTAGGTTCTGAGGACCTCCCATGATTCGGCTCCTCGGTCGATCCCTTTTAGCCTGGCACCTGCGCCTGCTGGGGACTCGTCAGTGAGCGCGTCTGCCCACTCTGAAGGAGGTTCTCATGAAAACATTATGGCAACGTTCAATGCTGATACTGGTATTCATGCTCGGTTCGTTTTCCCTCGCTTGGGCCAGTCAAAAAATCAGTGGTGTTGTGGTGCTGCGGCAGGCGGCCTGTGCGTCGGTCGGCGTCAGCGATGCCAAGCTCACCATTTACAGTTATAACGGTGATGGGTCAACTTCTCTCGCGACGGACATCTATCGCAATGCGGCCCTGACACAGCACGTCGACCAACAAGGGCTGGATTTCATTCGCAGCAACGTGTTCTTCGCCTGGGAGTTTTACGTTCCTGATGGCGTCCGCCGCTACGATATCGTATTCAGTGAAGGAACCATCACGAATAAGTTTTCGCTTACTTACCAAGTCCCCTTTCCCGACGGGTACATCAACGTCAAGGCCCCGCCCTACAATGCCAAAGGTAACGGCGTAGACGATGACACGGAAGCAATTCAAAAAGCCGTGAACGATCTTGGGATCGTGGGTGGAGGCACTCTCTACTTTCCGAACGGCTTCTACAAAGTTGGCAACCCAACCCTGTCGAGATACAACTTGCCAATTAAGATTCCTTCGGGCGTGACCATTCAGGGGGCCAATGGCGGAACGGCGAGCACCTCGCTCGGCAGTTGCAGGCTCCAGCTCTCCGATAGCGCCGTCGGCAAAACGGTCTTTCAGATCGGTGAGTGTCAGGACCGAATGAACATCAAGGACATCGTCATCTACGCCAACAGCAGTCTCCCAAACTGGACTCAAACCGTGGGCGTCGAAGCAAAAGGCGCCGCACCCAACTCTACTTATCACACGGATTTCAAGAATGTTACGTTCTACGGCCTGGGAAGAGGGATTAGCGTAGTCGCTGATCTTGTTAACGACCCGGTCCAGGGCTGGCAGTTCGATAGCGTAAAGGTCGACCATTGCGTTTTCGCAATCTGTGACGTAGGCATTTACACCCATGTCTACAATACTGACTGGCATATCAGCAGTACCTGGTTTTTTCTGCCTGCCAAGGTCACAGGTGTTACTTCAAATGGTATGCAGATCGAGAAGGGCGGCGCATACCTGATCGAGAATTCGTTTGGTGGGGGTGGCGGGAACTGGCTCGAAGCGCTGGTGAGCTCCAATATCACAATTGAAAACTCACAATGTGAGGGAACCACAAACTCCCTCGTGTTCAAGACGGTAACCGGATTCGAGGGCGATTATTCTTATCCGATTTCCATATTGAACAGTATTTTCGGCGACCCGATCAGGATCCAGGGACGTCGCACCTTCACATCCCACGGCAGCCTTTACGGCCCTACTACCTTTTCAACCCTCGGCAGCGGAGTGCGCGTCTACTCTTTTGGCGATCGTTTCTGTTATGACGGAAACAATCCGGTCCTCAACCAGAATGATCCGTCTCAAGTATGCGCAGAGGAACGCGAGACGGACTTCGGGGGCGCCAAAGTCATCTTTCGCACGGGTCAACCTGCCGATGGACGGGCCAAGGCAGGGGCCGCGCGAGTCGGTACCGATTTCGAAATCAAGAACGATGAAGAACCAACCAAGCCAGTGCTCACCGTCATGGCTCCCAACGACTACACTAAGCCGCTAGTCAGGTTAGGGCAGTCGTCGTTCTTTTATGAAGTAAGAAGGGACGCCAGTGGCTTCTTGAGTTTTACCGGGTCCCAGGATCCCCCCTACAAAGGATACAGATTTGATGCTCCGGTGCAGCTTCCCACCTTCGCGCACGCCAGCCTTCCCAGCGGAACTGTAACTGGCGGAGCGATGGTTTACTGCTCTAACTGTCTGCGGAATAGCGCTCCCTGCGTGGTGGGTGGATCGGGAGGAGCTCCTGCCACCATTATTAACGGGGTATGGGAATGTAAGTAAGGAGTTGATTCTCCGCACTTGATCACCATGAAGTGGGCGTTGGGGCTGCCGTCCTTTCCGGAGTCCGTCGGCCCCGGCTCCCACCAACAAACCTGCCGCCCGCCTCCTTAACTCTACTACCCCTGTCTTAAGGGCTCCTTACGGACCAGAGCTTGACTTTACGACCCGTCTATGGTGTCCACCTTATAAGACGGACCCAGCATTTGTGGTGACCCCCGTTGTTGTGCTATGACAAGCAATCTCAGCAGAGGCAAGACTATCCAGGATCTAAGTACCAGGTCCGAATAGTTCAAGACAGGATCCGTCACTTACAAGCATGCACAAAATTCGCAAAGCAGTCTTTCCCGCCGCCGGTCTGGGCACACGCTTTCTGCCGGCCACCAAAGCCTCGCCCAAGGAGATGTTGCCCCTGGTCGACAAACCTCTGATCCAGTATGTGGTCGAAGAGGCAGTCGCTTCGGGCATTGAATCCATCATCATCGTCACCGGTCGAGATAAGAGCGCCATCGAAGATCACTTTGACATCTCGTTTGAGCTCGAACATCTGCTGCGCGAGCGCGGCAAAGAAGAAAGTCTCAAAGAAGTGCGAGCTATCTCTGACATGGCGCGCTTTAGTTACGTGCGCCAGCGGGAGGCTCTCGGTCTGGGTCACGCGGTATTGCAGGCAAGAGATCTGGTATGCGACGAGCCGTTCGCCGTTATGTTGAGTGACGACATCATGGATTCGAAAACTCCTGCACTCAAACAATTGATTGACGTGTACGAGAAATACGAAGCACCGGTGCTGGGCACCATGCAGGTTGAGGGAGAGGCCATCTCGCGCTTCGGCGTCCTGGACGTCGAAGAGATCGCAGACGGCATTTACAAAGTGAACGACATGATTGAAAAGCCGGCTTTTCGCGACGCGCCGTCGGATCTGGCAATTATCGGGCGGTATGTTTTGACGCCGGATATTTTTGCGGAAATAGAAAAAACTGAAGCGGGAGCAATCGGTGAAATTCAGATCACGGATGCGATGCGTTCACTGCTCAGGCGGCGACCGTTCTATGCGGTGCGTCTGGAGGGCAAGCGCCACGACGCGGGCGACAAGCTGGGATTCCTGATCGCCAATGTGGAGTTTGCTTTGCAGCGCGCGGACCTGGCGGTCGAATTCAGAGAGTACCTGCGGGGGCTAAAACTCCAATGATTTAAGGATCACTATCAGGGGATAAAGCAGCGTGTCAGAAAAACAATTTGACGGACGAGTTGCCATCGTCACCGGCGCTACCCGGGGAATAGGAAGGGCCATCGCTCTTGAGCTGGCGCGACGCGGCGCCCAGGTCGCTTTCAATTACGCGCAGAGCGCTGAGGCGGCCGCGTCATTAGAGGCTGAGATTCAAGCGCTGGGCATACGCGTCCTGGCGGCACAATGCGATGTCGCCAGTACTGAAGCGGCTGCCGAGATGGTCAAGCAGGTCAAAGAAACTTTTGGGCGCATCGATTTCCTGGTGAATAACGCCGGCATCACGCGCGACAATCTGATCCTGCGCATGAAGGAGGATGATTGGGATGCCGTGCTGGACACAAATCTGAAAGGCGCCTGGAATTTTGCCAAGGCCGCCCTGCGAACGATGCTGCGGCAGGAAGAGGGCGGATCGATACTCAACATCTCATCGATTAGCGGCAAAGTGGGTATGGCCGGGCAATCGAACTACTCAGCTTCGAAAGCAGGCATGATTGGCTTGACCAAAGCGCTTGCCAAAGAAGTAGCCAGCCGCAAAGTTACTGTGAATGCGCTGGCACTGGGCATGGTTTCAACCGAGATGGCGGGTGCGCTGGACGAAACATATCGCGCGAAGATTCTCGAGCAAATCCCTCTCGGCCGCTTTGCGGAAGCAGATGAAGTGGCGCGCATTGCCTGCTTTTTGTTGTCGGAGGACGCTCGCTATATCACCGGCCAGGTGCTTCAGGTTGATGGAGGTCTGGCCATGTAGCGCCCCTTCAGCCGGCCAACGACCAGAAGCCAGCCTGAAGCACGGTTCCAAAGAAGTTGCCCCGCCAATCTCATAAAGATTGGCGGGGCAATAAAATTCCGGCAGGTTCGGGCAAAGCTGGGTAGCGACGGCGCTCTAAAGGGGGAACAGAGAATCGTTACTTAGGTCCGATTCCGTAATACCTGGCGAGGCGTTGTTGCTGGCGAGAATAATTTCTTTGGCCCTCACCGAATAATAATAGAATCGCAACGCGAACCTTTATCGCCCCGCTCAGGAATCCCCACGGGACACCCTTTCTAGATTAAAAGAACTGCCAAGCTTAATATTTGATTGCTCGGTCTGTGGGAAATTATACGGAAAGCTTGTGACCTGTCAAGCACAATTAGCCTGCTTGAACAAGCTTCGTGAGACTTGAAGCGCGCGCAAATCACAATAATGTGAAGCATCTACATCAGCCGGTTGATGTACACAGTAGACGCTCGGCGTGACGGCCTCAAGCTCCAGAGCGGGCCTGTCCCAGACGTTGGGCGTGCCTGCGAACCTGTTCTGAGACATTTCGATTCTGGGCCAGATTAAGCAGGTCCTTGGTGCGAATGCGCGGCAGTATGCCAATCACCATGGGGATCGGACTGCGCGGATTTCGTGAGAGATTGTGAATCACCGGATAGAGCCGCGCCCAGGCGCGATTGAGAGAGATAAGCCGCAGGGCCTCAGTCGCCACAGTGCGCATGGCGGCGATACTTTCGACCTCCGGATCGGTGATACGCGGGTTCTTGATGACGGCGCAGGCGACGACTTTGTTCGAGTCACGGATCAGAATGCCGCGCGCTTCACGATCACCCTTCATGGCCAGTTTCAAACGATCCTTTGGAGTCATCAGCATGATGCGGCGGATCATCGATACTCTTTCATTACTAATTTCGCCACTCTCGAGCATTTCATGTTGAATGACGCGACGTACGTTGGCGAGGGCTTGCTCCGCGGTCTCGGCCATCAACTCTTCGTAGGTCTCTGAAGGCAGCCATGATTCGTCAATCTCAGCATCCGAGACTTCAATGTGCGCCGCTATCAGCCAGAGATCCTCGGCGCTTAGGGCTTCAGGAGTGGAAGCGAGATCCACACTCTCGAAAAATTCAGCGGCGGCGGATTTGCCTTTGGCGCGCAACTCATCGGCAATCTGCCGCGCGCCGCGTTCTTTTTCAAAAAACTCTTCCCTCGTTTCGCGCGCTCGTCGTTCGGCCTCAGGGGTGCGGGCTGTGTTTGCGAGAATGGCGTCGAGAATGGCAGGAGCGCGCACCATGCGCTGCTGGTTGATACTGACCAGTTCCAACAATGAACCGTCTTTGGTTAGGCGCGCGAAAGCAGCAATAGCGTCGTCGGGAGTGCGGTTGTTAAGGATCGTCACTTCGCGAACTTCACGACTGATCTCTTCGCCGGTCGCCAGATATGTCAAGACAGAGGTGGGAGTGCTATCAGATTTAGCTGCTATCAGTAGGTCTTCACTCGACTGCGCGATAAGGGTTGCCGCCGCCGCTTTTCCAAGCTCGGCGTCCTCGCCCTGCCGCAGCGCGACCAGCACTTCGATCAGGTCCGACTGCGCCAGAGGCAGCATGCCACTTGCCGCGGCCAGCCGGGCAGGCCGTGGCGCAGTGCCCTCAATAATCGCGCGCACTACCGGATTGCTGGACGATACCTCTGTGCTCAATGTTGTAATCTGTCGACCCTTTTCGTTCGCTTCAACTTAGCTAATCCCCGTGGGGTTGTCCACCGCAGGCTAATACAAATTGAAGTTGTATTCGAGATGCATGAACCTAGACACCGGCTTGCCGTCCTTCATGGCGGGAATGAACCGGATCTGTCGTGCGGCACTGATCGCCATTTCGGTCAGACCGTCCGGCAGGGTCTTTAACGCCCGAATGGCTTTTACCTTGCCGTCCATAGCGAAAATCGCCACTAACACAATAGTCCCGCTAATCCGGTTTCTGCGCGCCTCTTCCGTGTAGGTGGGTGGCGGCTTGCTCAGGACACGTGCTCTGGAAGTTACTTCGCTGGCAGGAAACACCAGGCGTTGGCCCGGGAGGTAATTCGCCGCATCTGCCAATTCCTCAAAGTCGCGTAAAGACTGGAGCCTTTCATTCCATTCACGTGCTTTGGCTTTGGATGGTTTGGTGGTGAGAGCGATGTATTTCCGCGCACTGGCGAGGGCCCAGATAAGCGGTTCGTGAATCTGCCGCAATAAGTGCGAATCATCACCCTTGCCTATTTTTAGGAAGACAGCTTCGACCCAGGCGTCACCGAGTCGAGCGGCCTGCTCGTATGCCTTGCGCGCATCGCCTGTCTGTCCCCTGTGCTCCAGGGCCAAACCCAGGTAATGCCAGGCCCTCACATTGGCGCCATCTTTTTTGACCACGGCGCGCAAGAGCTTGATGGCACCCTCGTCATCGCCCTTTTCAAGCAATTGAATGCCCGCGCTGTCTGCGGGAGGTACAGTTTGAAGGACAGGGTCAGCTACGCAAAGGCCCGGCCAGCAGAAGCTGTAGAGGGTGACGAAAAGCAAGAGACAACGCCTGGAATGTCGCGGCATTCGGTCTCCTTCAG
>Ga0062380_10000104_pt1 | contig 12030 bp, 12 predicted proteins | sample DOMMetBare3Fresh_2_FD_59485 | JGI IMG/M metagenome (GOLD analysis project Ga0062380, IMG submission 59485) | Wetland sediment microbial communities from St. Louis River estuary, USA, under dissolved organic matter induced mercury methylation -... | ecosystem: Environmental > Aquatic >... | reverse complement strand
ACCCGTTCGCCGTGCGATTCCTTGGCGTAGAGGCGGGTGGTGGCCCCCCGCAGGGCGTCCTGATCCGGAGTGAAGGAGAGGTCCATGAGCCCTTGCTCGCGTTTCTGACGGGGCGTCAGACAGTGTGTCATCATCGTCGCCGTCATGACAGATCGCGCCCCGTTGTTCCTCCACGAGGTGATCGACATCGTGGGTCGGGGCGGTCGGGCCTACATGGAGCAGACGGTCGGCTTCGACGCCCAGGCGACGACCGGGTCGGGTCTGGTCCTGCTCGGTACCTGGGAGGTGGTCGGCACGACCGGACGCTGGCCGCAGGTGGTCAACGTGTGGGAGATCGCCGGCTGGGAGGGTTGGGCCCGGCTGGCCCAGCGGACGAACCTCGACAAGGCGGACAACGTGGAGCTGGCCACCTGGTGGGACGAGGCCTACCAGCGTCGCACCGGCGGGTTCGACCGCCTCCTGCGCGGCGTGCCTGGGTGCCCCACCCGCGCCGAGCTGCTGGAGGCCGGCACCACTGGCACCTGGTTCGTGCACGAGCTGTCCGACGTGCGGCCCGGGGCCGGTCCGGACTACCTCGCCGCCACCCTCGCCGAGCGGGTGCCGGCCATGGCCGAACGGGGCATCGCCATCGTCGGCCTCTACGACAGCGTGCTCAGCGACAGCGAGGTGTGCACGATCTGGGCCACTGACCTTGCCTCCCACACCGAGCTCTTGCGCGACGGCGATCCCTGGCCGAAAACGGCCCGCCGGTGGTGCACCCGTTGGCGCGAAGAGCTCATGACCCCGGGACCTGGTTCGCCCCTCGCTCGATCGGATGACGCATCATGACGATCCCTTCGCCTCTCGCCAGCGTGCGCATCGTGGAGTGCTCCATGCTCGGACCGGGGGCCATCACCACGACGTTGGCCGATCTCGGCGCCGACGTCATCAAGGTCGAGCCACCCTCGGGCGACTACATCCGCCAGATGACCTGGCCCATCGTGGAAGGCACCTCGCTGATGCACCTGCACATCAGCCGCGGCAAGCGCTCCATCACGATCGACCTGCGCACCGACGAGGGTCGTGCCGTCTTCCTGGAGCTGGTGGCCGGGGCAGATGCCGTCATCGAGGCCATGCGGCCGGGCGGCCTCGACAAGCGCGGTGTGGGCTATGAGGCCTGCCTGGCTGTCAACCCGCACATCGTGTTCTGCACGATCTCCGGCTACGGCATGACCGGTCCCTACAAGGACATGCCCAGCCACGGGATCGCCTACGACGTGTGGGCGGGCCTGGTGGCGCCCGAGATCACGGAGGACGGGTTCTGCGCCATCCCCGAACACCCGTCGGTCGGCATCCACGCCGGCCCCCTCTTCGGCGCCCTGGGGGTGCTGGCCGGCATCACCCGTGCCCGCGCCACAGGCGAGCCCTGTCGTCTTGAGATCGCGCAGTCCGACGCGGCCGCAGCGATGGACTGGCTCCGCAGCGAGACCTGGAAGGCCTACGAGCGACCCGAGAGCGAGGTCACCGGCAACCAGGCCGATGGCTACGAGCGGCGGGCGCCGGGCACGGGCGGCATGCGCGACGGCGTGCGGTACCAGTTCTACGAGACCGCCGACGGGTACGTCCTCTTCATGGCCTCGGAGCGGGAGTTCTGGGAGAACTTCTGCCGAGCCGTGGATCGCGCTGACCTGTTCGAGCGTCACCCTGGTTCGCAGTACGCCGATCACGCGCGGGGGAACAACGAGCTCCGCAGGGAGCTGGCCCAGATCTTCCGCGCTCGCACCACGGCCGAGTGGATCGAGCTGGGCGGCCGGGCCAACACCCCGATCGCGCCGGTGAACACGCCCAAGACGCTGGCCGATGACCCGCAGTTCCAGGTCCGGCTCCCGTGGATCCCGCAGGAGCGCGTCGGGACCGCCCAGGTCCCCTCGCCCATCAAGGTGGTGGGCGAGGAGCACCCGCTCCCCCATAGGGCGCCGACGGCCGGGGAGCACACCGAGGTCGTGCTGCGCGACGTCCTGGGCTACGACGCCGAGCGGATCGCCCACCTACGGGCGTCGGGGGCGCTCGGCTGAGCTCGGCTCATTCGGCAGCTGCTCACGCGTGAGGGGCGATGACAACCAGTACTCCAGGCGCGCCGCCTCGGTGGGGTGCGGCGACCAGAACAGATCCGCCAGGCTCAGCCCGCTGCTGCGCAGGGTCTCAACCCGTCGCACGAGGTCGACGAGGTGACGTCGGGCCGGCTCGCCCTCCCGGCTCCGGGACGACAGGAGCAGCATCCAGTCGTCGAGGTAGGGGCTGATGGGGCGGTCGAGCTCCGCCAACGACGTCAGGAGGCGGCCGGCGGAGATGCCCATCGGTGACGGGTGACGGGCGAGGGTGGTCAGCCACAGGGCGACCTGGACATCCTCCAGGGCCGCCCTCTCGGCTTGGGGCCACGACGGGTAGCCGGCTTGGCGCAGCTTGGCGAAGAGGACCTCTGGGGGGGTGGAGAGGAGCCCCGCAGTGAGCAGCTCGAGCACCCGCGGCAGCAGGGCGCGGAGGTCTTCGGCCGTGCCCCAGGTGGTGACGGCGTGCGGCAGCCAGCGATCGATCGCGGCCGCCGGCACGGACCGGGTCGGCCCGCCGAGCGCGGCGACATCCTCGAGTGTCACGTCTCGCCGGTGCAGCACCATCGACGGTCCCAGTCGGTTGCCCGCGAAGGCCGCGTAGCTGCGCTCTACGGCCAGCCCCAGGATCCGTTCGGGCTCGGGCCGGGCGTCCTTGGTGGCCCGTCGCTCCATGGTGGCCATGATGACCCATCGCGACCCACGGGTCATCACATCGGCGTCAGGCGTGGCGCGCGGCCGATGGTCAGCCGAGCAAGGCTCGCATCTGTCGGGTGCGTTCTTCGGCGTTGGCCACTCTGCGGGCCAGTCGCGAAGGGTCGTCCTCGGGCTCGACGGTGGGGCCCGCGCCGAGGTCCCAGGCCCGGGCCACGTCCTGCGGGGGCAGGCCGGCCAGGATGGCGGCGGCTTGGACGCACGCACCGGCGGCGGCCAGCGAGCCGGCGCGGGCGGGCACCACGGCCCGATCGGCGAGCGTCGCCAACAGCTGGGCGTGGGCCTCGAGAGCCGGCTCTGGGCCGGTGAGCCGCAGCGGCTCCTCGTCGTCGAGGCCGGCGCCGGCATCGACGATCTGGTCGATGCCGTCGAGGGCGGCGCAGGCCACGCCGTCGAAGGCGGCCCGGGCCAGTCCCGCACGGGTGGTGCCGGTCCGCAGGCCCGTGAGGACGCCTCCATCGCGTCCGTGCATGCCGGGCACCAGCAGGGGCCCGTCGTCGTCGGGCCCCGCGGCCAGTGCCAGCGCGCCGAGCTCGTCGGGGTGGAGGTCGAGCAGGTCGCCGATGGCGTGTATCAGGGTGGCCCCGCCGGGGGCCATGACCACCGCGAGGTGGCCACCCGACGCATTGGCGTGGCTCTGCACGCCGCCGGTGGCGTCGGCGACCGGTTTGGCAAGGCCGGCCAGGACGGCGGTGGTGGTGCCGAGGGACACCGCAGCCTGACCCTGCCGGAGCCCGAGGGCGAGGGCGACGGCCATCGATTCGCCGGTGCCGGGAGCCACCACCGGACGACCTCGCAGGCCGAGCAGCTCGTACACCGGCGCCGTCAGCCAGTCGGCCCGCTCCGTCGGTCCGAGGACCTCCGGGAGGCGAGCCAGCCAGGTGGCCCCCCGACCTCCGAGGGCGTCCAGCACGTCGGTGATCCACGAGTCCGTGGACGGCGACCAGGCGCCGGTGAGCGAGGCGCTGCCCCGGTCGGTGACCCTGCGTCCGGACAGGCGGTAGGTGAGCCAGTCGTGCGGCAGCAGCACCGCCCCGATCCTTCCGAAGGTGCCCGGATCGGTCCGCCGGAGCCAGGAGAGGCGAGCCACCGCCGAGGACGGGTCGGGGAGCATCCCGGCTTCGCGGGCCCAGCGGTCGGCGCCGAGGGCATGGCGGAGCCGAGCAGCGTCGGGCTCGGTGTCGGCCTCGGCCCAGGGCTGCACGGGGCGGAGCACGGCGCCCGCCCCATCGAGCAGCACGAGCCCGGGGTGGCTGCCGCAGACGGAGATGGCGGCGATGTCGCGCTCACCGGCCTGGGCCGCAGCGGCCACCAGGGAGCGCCACCATGCCGTGGGGTCCTCGATGTCCACCTCCGGTCCGAGGTCCACGTGGCGGGCTCGTCCGTCGGACAGAAGCGATCCAGTGGCTGCGTCGCGGACCTCGACGGAGGTGGAGCGCGGTCCGAACGCGACCCCCAAGACCAGCGCCATGGCGCGCAGCATACGGGCACGACGGCTGGCGGCTTCAGTCCAACAGCGCGGCGACCACCTTCGTGAGCTGCGGCCCCAACGGGTCCCCGAGCAGTTCGCGGAGGTCGCCGGCCATCGTGAGGACGTCCGGGAAGGCGCCGAGGGTCCACCGGGCGAAGAACCCGTCGTCCATCCAGGTGGCCAGCTCGGGCTCGAGGGGCCCTTGGGGGAGGTGCAAGGCGTGCGGGGAGCGGCGCAGGTGGGTCCAGGACCAGTCGGTGGCGTGGGCCGTGGCCCGCGCTACCAGCGTGGCCGGATCCTCGGCGGTCCGGTCGGCCGAGGTCGTGGGGGCGAGGGCCGGGTGGAGCGCCGCGATCTGGCTCCAGGACGACATGAGGCCGCGGCGCCGGTGGGGCTGGCACCAGGTGTCGAGCACCCGATCGAGCCAGGTGGACGTCCACAGCTCGGCGGTGGACCGCGGTGGCGGAGGGGTGGAGAGGCCGAGGACCCGCCGGCACAGGTCGGGGATCGTGCCGGCCGCGGGCCCGGTCAGCTCGGTGAGGACGCCGGCGCGCCGCAGGAGCGATGCCTCGCCACCACGACGGTCGACCAGGAAGGTGATGGCGCTGGCTGCCGGCGCCGGCCCGGCTCCGTCCAGGTGGTGGGCACGGCCGCGGGCGCGGATCCCGAAGGCGGACCACGTCAGGGGTGCCGTGAAGCCGGCCAGCACGTCGAAGGGATGCACGTCGGCGTCGACGGGCTTGATCGCTAGGGCGACGTCGGGCCCAACGTGCACGAGCACGTGCCCGACCTCCTCGAGGCTCGCCTGGTCGGTGATGCGAGCCAGGGAGCGCAGCAGACGGGAAGGGGGGGCGGATCGCATCGGAGCACCTCACGGGCGACGCTTGGTCGTGGAGGCGATCCGTGGATCGCGAGGCCGCCAGCATGGCAGCCGCGGAGCGACCGCGGAAGGGGGGCGCTGGCCCTAGGCCGGGATGGCGTGGGCGCCGCGCTCGGCGGGCGGCGGGAGGTCGACGTCGTCAGGGTCGACGCGGTCGATGAACCGGGAGGCGGTGCCCCATCGGCGCTCGGTGAGGATGCGGGCGAGGCGGGCGTCGCTGGCAGCGTAGGCGTGGAGCGCCTCGTTGGAGAGGTCGTGGATCCTCGTGCGGTCCACCTCGATGGGTGACAAGCCGACGAAGCGGGCGATCGACTTCAGCGAGCACGAGATGCGCATCGCGGGGCCGACGTCGCCGCGGTAGAGGCGATAGGCGTCGAGGTGACCGTGGTCGAACCAGCAGGCCCGGTAGGCACCGCGATGGCCCGGGAGGGGCGCCCGCCGCATCGTCATGGTGGGGTCGTGCTGGAGGCGCAAACCGAGGGAGAGCCCGTGGTGGATGGCGCGGTCGGCCAGGAAGGGCAGGTCGAAGGCGGCGCCGTTCCAGGTGGCGATGACCCCGGGCTCCAGCTGACGCAACCGGTCGTCGAGGTCGACGAGGAGGAGGTCCTCGCGTCCGGTGAAGACCTCCTCGAACCCGGGCCCGGCGAGGGCCACGGTGATGACGGCGGCCACCCGCGGGTCGAGCCCGTTCTCCGTGGTGTCGGTTTCGATGTCGAGTCCGTAGACCGCCGGCTGTCGACGCATCCCCACCCCCGCACGCGTTTGGGTCTGGCGGTGAGCCTAGGAACGCAGCGCGCGCTCTCGGTGGATGGTGAGCTCAGCCGAGGCCCGGAATGGGCAGCCGCGTGAGGGTCCGCAACCACCGGGCGATCTCCGGCGTGAGGGGCTCGTCGAGGCGCTCGAGCTCGAACGTGACGGCCAGCTCGCCGTCACCGGGGCGGACCTCGCGGAGCCGCGCACCCTTCGGCAGCGGCGGGAGGGGCAGGTACCCGCGGAAGAAGCGCACCAGCGGGGCCGGCAGACCCACGATCGTCATCCGCTTCGGAGCCAGGCGCAGGAAGCGGCCTGACACCTCGAGGTTGGCGAGGGTCTCGCTCATCCTGATCCCACGCACGCCCGTGGTGAGCAGCACTCCCTCCTCCGTGAGGGCCAGCTGGATGGGCAGCCGGGCCGTGTGGATCCAACGGTCGACGTTGTCCTGCGACACGTAGGCGCGCAGGCCCACCGCGGATGCCTGGAGGCGGGGCGGGAGGCCGGGCGCCACGCGGAGCCGCTCCAACCGCAGCACGAGGCGGTCGAGCACCAGGCCCGCCGCCAGCACCGCCGGCACCTCGATCTTCAGGACGTCGAGCTCGCCCCGCAGCAGGCCCTGGGGCGTGATCTTCATCCGGGGACGGACGGGGTGGTCGAGGACGCGGGAAGCGGCGTCATCGACGAGGGCGAGGAACGAGGCCAGCAGCGGCGGGTCGGTGCGGGCCTCGTCGGCGGCTGCCGTCGCCTCCGCCACGCGCTCGGGATCGGCCAGCAGCCCCCACGGTGTCGCGGCGAGGTCGGCGAGCTCGTCGTCAGTGGGCGTCACGATTCCTGCAGGCTACGGCCGAGCCCGGCGGCACCGTGGCATGGCCGTGTCTCGGGGCTACAGGCGGCGGGCGGCCAACGATGCCACCTCGGAGCGCTCGCAGTGCGCCAGGCGGATGTGTCCGAAGCAGCGCTCGCCGTCGAAGGCGTCGATCAGCACGGACACCGCGTTGGTGTGCTCCGACAGGTAGGGCGCATCGATCTGGCTCGTGTCGCCTGTGAACACCACCTTGGTGCCCTCGCCCACCCTGGTGAGGATCGTCTTGAGGGTGGTGGGCTCGAGGTTCTGGGCCTCGTCGACCAGCACGTAGGTGCCGTGCAGCGAGCGTCCGCGGAGGTAGGTGACGGCCTCCATGGTGAGCTTCTCCCGTTCGGTGAGCTCGTCGAGCATCGCCCGGGCGTCGGCGTGGCTCCGATGCTCGGTGAGGGCGACGAGGGCGTCATGCACGGCGGCCATCCAGGGGTTGAGCTTCTCGTCGAGCGTGCCGGGCAGGAACCCGAGCTCGGCCTTGCCGACGGGCACCACCGGCCGGTAGACGGCCACCTTGTCGTAGAGGTTGGACTCCATCACCTGCTCCAGGCCGGCCGCCAGGGCGAGAATGGTCTTGCCCGTGCCGGCCGTGCCATCGAGGGCGACCACGCGCACCTCCGGGTCGAGCAGCAGATCCAAGGCGAACTGCTGCTCCTTCGAACGGGGTCGGAGGCCCCAGGGCTCCGGTACCCGGAGCATCGGCTCCAGCTTGGCGTCGCGATGGCGCACCAGCGCCGACTGACTGCCCGCCCGGAGGACTGCGTAGCCGTCGGTCAGCTCGTCCTGGATCGTCACGACGTCGCGCGGATCGACCTCGCCGACGCCGAGCCCACCCGGGTGCCCGTAGACGAGGTCGACCGTGGCCGCCGTCACCTCGATGGTGGCCCAGCCCACCGGGCGCTCGAAGGCCGTGCGGCCGCGAAGGCGCTGGTGCTCCATCGCCTCCAGGCCGAGCTGGGCGGCCTTGATGCGCAGCGCGGCGTCATTCGACACCACCACGGTGCGTCCGTGGACGGCCTGCCCGAGCGCCGCCGCCAGGATGCGGTTGTCGTTCTTGGTGGGATCCAGCCCGTGCTCGCGGATCTCGTTGAGGTGGAGCCCGTTCGTCTCGATCCGCAGGGTGCCGCCATTGGGGAGGTCCACCGGAGTGCGGATGTCGCCGTTGTTCGCGACGCGCAGCTCCTCGATCGAGCGGATGACGGCCCGAGCCGCCCGCCCCACGTCGTCGATCCGGCTCTTGTGCTGGTCGAGCTCCTCGACCACGACCAGGGGGATCACCGCAGCGGCGCCGGGGAAGGCCGTGATGCAGTCCGGGTCTGAGATGAGCACCGACGTGTCGAGCACCATCCTGGTGGTGGTGACGGGCTCGGGCGCGTCGGGACGCGTCGAGTCGGCGAGGAGATCGGTCAAGGAGCCCCCAGAGGGTGGGAAGGATCGGTGGACGGGAGGTGTCGCCAGGCGGTCGGATGACTGGCCGGTGGGACCCGGTCGCAGTGCGCCTCGGAGGTGTGGAGAGCCCGCTGGGTCACCGCCGCTCAGTGAACCCCACCGCGCGTGCTGGGTGGGGGATGCACGACGCCAGCGGCAGGCGAAACGGGAGCCAGCCCCGGGCGTCCGGCGCGCCCGTGCAGGCACGATGCCACGCCGTCCTCATCGGTTGGCGTCGTTGTCGAGCCACGTGCCCACGACCCGCGAGAGGTACTCGGGCTGGGGGCGGAACCCGAGTGAGGCGTAGAAGGGCTGTGCATCGTCGGTCTGCAGCCCGATGTGCTGGCCCGGCACATCGGCCATGAGGTGCCGGACCATGCGCGACGCGATCCCCTGGTGGCGGTGCTCAGAGCTCGTCCACACGTCGATCAGGTACGCGTTGCAGACGCCGTCTGACAGGAGGCGGGCCATGCCAACCAGCCGGCCATCGGCCCAGGCGAGGGCGACATGGGCCGAGTGCTCGAAGGAGCGGCGGAGGGCGTCGGGGCTGCGGCCGTTGTCGAAGGCGTCGGCGGCGAGGTAGGCCTTGGCCTTGACCCAGTCGACCCGGTCGAGGGCGTCGTCGATGAGCACGGTCACGGCTTCCATCATGGCGTGCACCTAACCTCCGACGCGGATGGTCAGCTGCGTCTTCTGCTCGATCGTGCGGGGGGACATCCCAGCCCACATGGTGCTGGACGACGCGGTCGCGATCGCCTTCCTCGATGTGCGGCCGCTGTTCCCCGGGCACGTGCTCGTGGTGCCGCGCGACCACCACGAAACCTTGGCTGACCTGCCCGGTCCGCTCATCGGGCCCGTGTTCGACCGGGTCCAGGCCATGGCCACAGCGGTGCAGGCGGCCACCGGCGCCGGGGGGACCTTCGTGGCCATGAACAACACGGTCAGCCAGAGCGTTCCGCACCTGCACGTGCACGTCGTCCCGCGCACCAGAGGTGACGGTCTGAAGGGCTTCTTCTGGCCCCGGACCACCTATGCCGACGAGGCCCACGCCGCCGCCGTGGCGGCCGCCATCCGGTCGGCGTGGGCCTCAGGCTGAGCGGCTGAGCTTCTTGATCTGGGCCGGCTTCACCTTGGTGGCCACGAGCAGCTCGTCGAGGCTGGCCTCCAGCCCGTCGGCCAGCGACCAGATGTCGGGCAGCACGTCGGGGCAGGCCTGCAGCCCGAAGTCGAGCTGGTCGAGGTAGCTCATCACCGTCATGTTCAGGCCGCCGCCGTCCATGATCGGCCCCACCGGGAAGTTGGCCACCATGCGCGCCCCGATCGAGTAGAGCGGGAACGGTGGGCCGGGCACGTTCGAGATGGTGACGTTGAACAGCGGGCGGTGGCGGTCGGCCATCTTGGTGCGGGAGTAAAGGCGGGCGGCTCGGCCGGCGAGGGCCGGCGCCGCGAACTCGGCCCAGTCGCCGAGGGTGTCGGCGCCGATGGCCTTCTGCTGCACCTTCACCTCGGCCATGCAATCGTGGATCACCTGCAGGCGCTCGAGCGGGTCGTCGACGTCGGTGGCCAGCGAGGCGAACATGGAGGTCACCCGATTGCCCATGGCGTCCTTCTCATCGTCGGTGCGCACGGACACGGGCACCATGGCCACCAACGGGCCCTCGGGGTGCTCGTCCTGCTTGGCGAGGTAGCGCCGGAGCGCTCCGGCGCAGAGCGCAAGGACGACGTCGTTCACGGTGGCACCCGTCGCGGCCTTCACGGCCTTGACGGCGGGGAGGGACAGCGAGGTGTAGGCGAAGCTGCGGCGAGGCGTGATGGCCGTGTTGAAGGACGTGCGCGGTGCCGAGAACGGCGACGGAGGCGGCACGAGGTTGGGCTCCTCGCGATTGCGTCGTCGCAGGGCCAGGGCGGCCCCCGCGGTCTTCCCCAGTGCGCGGGCCACTCGCACCGGCTGGCGGGCCAGCGATGTGGCCGCGTAGCTGAGCAGCTCGATGTCGGTGGGGATGCGGTCGGGCTGCCACTCGGACTCCGGCTCGTGCGACGCGATCTCCGGCGTGAGGTCGAGCAGGGCCACCGTGAGCTCGTTGCCCGACGCCCCGTCCATGGCGGCGTGGTGCACCTTCGTGAGCACTGCGATGTTGCCGTCCCCCAGGCCCTCGATCAGCCACACCTCCCAGAGCGGTCGAGACCGATCGAGGGGGATCGCCGACAGGCGCCCCACGAGGGTGGCGAGCTGCTCGGGGGTGCCCGGTGACGGGAGGGCGGTGGCGCGGATGTGGTAGTCGAGGTCGAAGTCGGGGTCCTCGATCCAAAGCGGGTGGTGGAGACCGAATGGGACCTCGACGAGCCGGCGCCGGAACGGTGGCGCCAGGTGCAGCCGGGCGCCGTACACCGCCTTCAGGCTGTCGAGAGTGATGCCGCCTTCCACCGATGACGGGTCGAGGAGCATCAGCCCGGCCACGTGCATGTGGGACGAGGGCGTCTCCAGGTACAGGAAGGAGGCGTCGAGTCCGGTGAGGCGCTGCATGGTGCCCTTCCTACTACTCGAGGGCGGGCGATGGCTCGTCGGCGCCCGGCGCGAGACTTGGCCCATGACCAGGACGACAGGCCGCCTGCTCGTGGCTGAGCCGATGCTCGGGGATCCCAACTTCGACCGCGCCGTGGTGCTCATGATCCAGCACGCCGCCGAGGGGGCCCTCGGCCTGGTCCTCAACCGCCCGACGGACGTGGCAGTGGCCGAGGCCCTCCCGGGATGGGAAGCGATCGCCACGGCCCCCGCCGTGCTCCACATCGGCGGCCCGGTCGAGGAGCAGAGCGGCTGGTGCCTCGCCCGCGCCCGTCAGCCGGACGCCCTCGACGGCTTCGTGCCGGTGCTTGGCGACGTGGGCTTGGTCGACCTCGAGCTCGACCCGCTCGAGGTGGCGGCGTCCTTCTACGACCTGCGCCTCTACGCCGGCTACTCGGGCTGGGGCCCTGGTCAGCTCGAGCACGAGCTGGCCCAGGACTCGTGGGTCGTGGCCGACGCCGACGCTGCGGACCCGTTCCTGCCCGACGGCCCTGCGCTCTGGAAGCGCATCCTCGCCCGCCAAGTTGGGCCCCTTGCCCGCCTGGCCCTGTTCCCTCCCGACCCCAGCCTCAACTGAGGAGCGTCAGAGGTCGCCCATCAGCTTGAAGCGCTCGCCCTGTCGCACGTCGGCGAGGGTGCCGTGCTCGGCCAGCCGCGCCACGATGCGGTCGTCGAACGCCGCCCGTTGGCGCGCCACCTCGGCGGGGTCGGCCGCCGTGTCGATCTGCATCGTGGAGAGCAGCTGGCTCGCGTGGGCGTGCAGTGCCGCCAGCTTGGCGGCGGCGAAGCCGGTCACGTCCTCGACGTGGTCGGGCTCGTCCGCCTCGAACAGCAGCAGAGCCTCAGGCCGGTGGTGGGGGAGCGCCTGCTCCGGGAAGAAGTGCGGATCGCGCGCGGCCACCACGCCCTCCACCGCGAGCAGGCCGGCGTGACGGTGGTCGGGGTGCAGGCGGTACCGCTTCCACGGGTCATGCCCCAGCACCACCGTGGGCTGCAGCTCTCGGATCCAGTACGCCACCTCCCAGCGCTGACGCAGTCCGGAGTCGAGCTCACCGTCGGGCCAACCCAGGAAGACGCACCGGCCGGTGGCGCCCAGGGCGCCCGCCGCGGCGCGCTGCTCGGCCTGGCGAGTGACCACCAGCGCGGCCGTGTCCGTGGCGGGGTCCCAGCTTCCCTTCGATCCGTCGGTGCAGATCACGTGGTGCACCACGGTCCCGGCCGCCGACCACTTGGCCAAGGTGGCGCCGCACCCGAACTCGACGTCGTCGGGGTGAGCGC
>Ga0062380_10000102_pt1 | contig 12076 bp, 14 predicted proteins | sample DOMMetBare3Fresh_2_FD_59485 | JGI IMG/M metagenome (GOLD analysis project Ga0062380, IMG submission 59485) | Wetland sediment microbial communities from St. Louis River estuary, USA, under dissolved organic matter induced mercury methylation -... | ecosystem: Environmental > Aquatic >... | reverse complement strand
ATCCAGCAGGCGATTACAGCCAGCGGTCCCTGAACCACCACCGCATACTTGAAAATGAGGTAAGCATCGCGCGGTGGGACCTTGAAGACTGCATGGGCCAGGAGGTACAGCCCGTGATTGTAGTAGGTGAAGAGACCGCGACCCAACGCCATCGAGGAGGGCGAACCCCGGAGGGAAAGTATCGTGTAATCCAGTCCGTCCCAGTCGCCGATAAAGGGATCGACGAAGATCAGAATGAGAATCAGCGAGATCAGCGCCGGCGGTAACCACCACGGCCACGAGGCCCAAAAATTCTTCGGGATTTCGAGAGGAAGGTGGGCGGACGCGTCAATCGCGCCGGGCGTCCTGATCGTCTGTGGTGGCTGCTTCAACTGGTTCTGTGGGGAGCGATTCTTCCGGGCGTTTTACCATCTTCACGCGATTGCCCTGCGCATTGTACTCAACTTCGTCCATGATGTTGTAGATCAGCAGCACGCCACGGCCGGAAGTCTTAAAGAGATTAGCCGGATCGCGCGGATCCGGAATCTCCTGCACATCAAAGCCCTCGCCTTCGTCTTCAACCGTGAAACAAGCTTCGCGGGGGGTAAGCTCCGCAGTGACGCGCAAGAGTTTCGTCGGGTCATTCTTATTGCCGTGCTTGACTGCATTGACGAATGCTTCATCCAGGGCGATGAAGAGATTTGAGCGCTCGGGTTTGACGATGCCCAGTTTTGCGACTCGTTCCAGCAGGTATTGCAGTACGCCATTCATTAATGAGAGATCGCTGGGTAGTTCAAACTCGATCATTTCATGAACATGTGGCAAGAGGGTGGGGTCATCAATGCATTTCAGTTTGTATGAAAGTGTCTGCTCGATAATCTGGCGCAGCTCATCGTTGTCATAGGCGGCCCCGAAGTAGTTGGCGGCACCCATCTTGAAGGCCTTGATGATTTCGGTCGGCTGGGCTCCGTTTCGGGAAACGACAGGAGTGAGCAGGCGCTTGCGATGCAACTCGCTGACCCCTGTTGCGGAGTCGGCTTCCTCAGTGAGGTCGCTGATTATGACGTCGAATTGATCGAGGTCATCGCGGCCCAGCGCAGCCTCCCGGTCGCCGGTAGCGACCACATCGTGGCCCAGGCTACCCAGCACTTCCGCGAGCGTGGCCCGCAGCCTATCGTTATTATCGACGACGAGGATCCTGCGTTTCTGCATCAATCTCCTTCGTATCAATGTTGGGGAGGGAAAGAAAGGGACAACCGCTTTCCAACACCAGTGTACGATAATTCGCTGCGCAGCGTTTCAGATAATAGAGAGTCTGCAATCCGGCGTCCAGACTGAGACAGCGGTCCACAGATTACGCAGATTACTCTGATTAGCAAAGGAAGTCGTGAGAATCTGCAGAGAGAGCGCCAATCGCCCCCCCGCTGCCGGCGGTCTTCTGTCGTGCTGCAGTCTGCTCATCGGGAGTCAGCGGTGGATAGTCGCAGGCGATGCTATGCGCTACACTACGCGCTTCTTGATCGGCCATGGCAAAACGCGGAAAACTGCAAACCTCGCTCGAATATACGTTGGCACGTCTGGTTCTGGGGACACTGGGAATGCTGTCGCGCAGGGCGGCAGTCACTGTCGGGCGCGCCCTGGGGCGGATGGCTTACCACCTGCCGGGAAAACTGCGGCGCACTGGTGAAATCAATCTGGGCATCGCCTATCCTGAACTGAGTGGAGCAGAGCGACAGCGTTTGCTGCGCGGTTGTTTTGATAGCCTGGGACGACTGCTGGGAGAGTTCAGCCAGTTCCCCCGGGCCACACCTGAGAGCCTGCGCGCCCTGATCGAATATGATCAAGTTGGCCTGGCCCACCTGCGCGCGGCAGAGCGGGAACAGCGCGGCGTAATCTTCCTGACAGGCCACCTCGGGGCCTGGGAGTTGCTGAGCTTTGGCTGGTCCGCGCTTGAGTACCCCATAAGTTTCCTGGTAAGGCCGATCGACAATCCCCGCGTCGAAGAGCTAATCGAGAATGTGCGAACGCGTTTCGGCAATCGAGCCATTGACAAGAAGAGTGCTGCTCGTGAAGCAATCCGAGTGCTGCGCGCCGGCGGAACGCTGGGAATTCTCTCGGATTTGAACAGTCAGCCTCATGAGGGAGTCTTTGTTCCCTTCTTCGGACGCCTGGCCTGCACAACCGCAGGCATCGCCACGCTGGCACTAAAAACAGATGCGGTTGTGATTCCCACCGTAGCGGTTTGGAACGCCGAAAAGAAGCGCTACTTTTTTCACGGCGATCCGCCGGTTGAACTGGTGCGCACTGGAGATAAGCATAAGGACCTTGAACTCAATACCGCGCGTTTCGCAGCGGCCATTGAGAGTCTGGTCCGGCGCTACCCGGAGCAGTGGTTATGGATTCACAAGCGCTGGAAGACAAGGCCGCCGGGCGAAGCCAGTATCTATTAGCGCGAGACGGGACGGCGAAAGGGTGCGCGCCCAGAGCAGGCGCTCCGCGACCTAAGCCAACCCTGACGATTACTTCGTGGTCGTGTTGCTTTCATTTATACTCGCTGCGATTTCCTGATTGAACATCTCCATGCAAGCCTCAGCGGAAGAACCATTCAAGGGCGCCGATCAGACCGGAAAGGTTGCGCGCGCTTATACCTTTGCGGATCTATCTTCCTACTCCGGTAAAGAGCGATTATTGATCCGCGCTGCTGATCTGGTTTTCTTCGTGCTGATCAAGCTGATTGGGCGAACTGTGCGCTGGCAGGTCGAAGGTTGGGAAAACTGGGAGGCAGCTTCGCGCGACGGCCTGATTCCGATCTACACCTTCTGGCACAATCGCGTCTTTCTCTCGACCTATTTTTGGCAGCAACGACGCATCGTGGTCATGACCTCACAAAGCTTTGATGGTGAATACATCGCTCGTTTCATTCAACGCTTTGGCTATGGCGCAGCGCGCGGCTCGAGCACTCGCGGTGGCGTCGGCGCAATTGTGGAGATGGTGCGTCTGATGCGGGCCGGCTCGCCGGCCGCATTTACTATCGATGGACCAAAAGGCCCGCGCTACGTTGCCAAGATGGGGGCGGTGCTCCTGGCCAAGAAAACCGGCAATCCCGTACTGCCATTTACGATCACCGCCAGGCGTTTTTGGACCGCGAAAAAAAGTTGGGACCAGGCCCAGGTGCCAAAGCCCTTCACGCGAGTGCGCGTTGATATCGCCTCGCCGATCTACGTTCCGGGTGATGCTGATGAAAAACTGCTGGAAGCAAAGCGCGATGAGTTACAGCAGTCGCTCGATCTCATTAACCAGCGCGGCGAGCGTTGGCGCGAAACCACTGAGGCGAGTCAGGATTGAAAAGTCGAACCATTCTCCCCCCGAAACTAGGTAGAGTGGAGGGCTAGTGGCGTTTCTAACCCGCGCTGGCCTAGGCCAGGGTCCCTTACCTGCTGCGCCGGCCCGGCTTTTTATTTTCACCAGCCTCTGTTATCCAGAGCTCTCTGGCGACCAGGGCGACGTGGTGCAGGCAGCGGTCCTTGCCTGACGCGCATCTTTGTTCAGTCGACTTTCCCAATAGCATCCTGCTCTCCCACTGCGGGTGAGGGCCCGTACCATATTTGCAAGAGGTCAGCTAATGAAGTCTGTAGCAGTCATAATGTTTGTTCTTTTGTTGTCAGTTTCCAGCCCGGCGCAAAGCAATATCAAACCACCCAAAGAAACAGCTTTGGCACGCTTTCTTCGCTACGCGCAGATTGACACCCAATCGAAAGACGATCAGCAGACAGTTCCCAGCTCCCGTAAACAATTCAATCTCGCCAACCTGCTGGCCCGGGAGTTGAATGAAATCGGGGCCGACAATGTGCGTGTCAGTGAGTTCGCCATCGTCTACGCCACGGTGCGGGGAAACCTGGACGATAACTCCAGAGTGCCTGTGCTCGGGCTGCTCGCCCATTTGGATACGTCTCCAGCCGTTTCCGCATGACATGCTTCCGGAAACAACCGAGGGCCGAGTGGGCTTCGTTCATCCTTACGCCGGAACCATTGACGTCGAAACTTCGACCCTGAAGATCCTGTTGCGCGATTTTGACCAGAGCGGTCTTGATAAGCAGGAAGCCATACTCCGTGAGATGGTCCAGGCCACGCAGAAAAAATTTCCGGAGGTAAGAGTCTCGATCGAGGTCAGGGAAGATTACAAGAACATGAAAGAGATCTTGAAGAACTACCCGGCATTGACGGAAAATGCCATGGAAGCTTCGCGTCGGGCCGGACTGAAGCCCTTTATCAAGCCGATTCGGGGCGGCACGGATGGCTCGGAGCTGACTTTTCGCGGCTTACCGACTCCGAATCTCTTTACCGGCGGACAGAACTTTCACGGCAAGCTCGAGTTCAATTCGCGCCGCGGGCTGGAAAAAGCTACTGAGACACTGGTCCACCTGGTACAAGTCTTTGCCGAGAAACAGAAGTGATGCGCGATCACAGGAATCGTATGGACCCATTTAATGATGCCGGCTTGTCCTCCCGAAACAGAGGTTACTTTCTCCGTTTAGAGAAAACACTTGTGTCTCTGCGCACGAGCCGACAAGTCCACTTTTCAAACGAGCTGGCAATTTGAAATGAACGTTGAAAGTTCAAACCTCATTCAGCAACTTAAAGATCCCAACCGGGTTCAGCGAGTCGCTGCTGCTCGTGCGCTCGTCGAACATGAAGATTCGCATGCCATCACCATCCCGGCCCTGATAAACGCACTCAATGATATCGAGGTTGATGTGCGACTGGCTGCTCTCGAGTCCTTGCACCAGATCTGGCGGTCATTAGTGGGGCCAGGGATGGACCCGAGCTTGACGGAGAGCGAAACTGACCGATGGCTCGGACCTTTGACTCGCGCTTTCCGGAAACTCTTGACGGACGAGAACAAGTATGTGCGTGTTGGTGCGGCCGAGGGTCTGCGTGATCTCTACTTGGGGGATGATGTTGTTTTTGCTGCATTCCTGCAGGCGGCACGAGACGTTGACGAATCACTGCGGCGGCGGGCTGCGCTGGCTTTGTGGCTCGGCGTGACCGACAGGCGCGCGCCACTGACGCAGGTGGGTACAGAAGCCGGGGTCGCCGCTCTGGTCGAATTAACAAAGGACCCCAGCAAACAAGTCCAAAATTATGCTCTGCGGGCATTAGGTAGCCTGGGAGCAAAGGCAAATGCCGCGGCCCCCGCCGTGCTTTTGTTGTTGCAAGAAGACGATGAAGAGGTGCGTTTCAACGCTGCACTGGCATTGGCTGGTTGCGACAGCGACGGCCAGCACGCGCTGCCGATTCTCGTCAAAGCGCTCACCGATGGCGACCGGCTGAAACGAAAAGCCGCCGCTTTTGCCATCCGCCGGCTGGGTCCTGAGGCCAAGGCTGTCCTCCCCAACTTGATCAACGGTTTGCACGATCATGAAAAGCGGGTGCGGGCGCGCTGCGCCGGCACGCTTGGCTTGATAGGAACAGAAGTTGGCGACGAGGGCGTGCTCGCCTTGCTTGATGCCGAAGGCGACGCCGATTTTGAAGTGCGCAGCGCAGTACAACAGGCCCTGGAAGCAATCGGTCAAGAGTTCGTAGCTGCCGTCCGGACCAGGTCCGCGGGTCATCAAGCCCGGGATGCTTTTCCGCTCTTTGGATTCCAGCCAGAGGCGATTCCCGGCCTGAGCCTAATGTTGCATGACTCGGATCCCAACATTCGCGCCTATGCGGCCACTGCGCTTGGCCATCTCCGCGCTAAGGAAGCAGTGCCGGGTCTAATCAATCTGTTGCAAGATGAAGATGCTGATGTACGCCGCCGGGCCGCCCAGGCCCTGCAGCTGATGGGAATTAAGATCGAGGCCAACGATCCAGAGAGATAATCAGCGAGCCATCCGTGGAGGCTTAGCCATCACCTCATCTGGCCCACGCCCTGACTGCCCGTTACTGAGATTGCCCTACCCCTCCGTATTGGCACTGCATTCTCCAACCTGTTAGTGTTTCAATTGATTTCAATGTCAGAGAACCTAAATAGCGAGCATCGCAGCGGGTATGTAGCCCTGATTGGCCGGCCCAACGCCGGGAAATCTACGCTCCTGAACCGTCTGGTCGGCGAGAAGATTGCGGCTGTGTCGAACAAGCCACAGACGACACGTTTTGCCATTCGCGGTGTGATCACCCGGCCTGAAGGTCAGATCGTATTGGTCGATACTCCGGGAGTGCATAAACCCGGTCACATGCTCAACCGCCGCATGATGGGCGCTGTTCATGACGCCCTGGACGGCGTCGATCTCGTTTGCCTGATGCGCGACGCTTCAACCTCGACCGGCGCCGGCGATCGCTTTGTGCTTGATCTCATCAAAGAAGCAAATAAGCCGGCTCTGCTCCTGCTGAACAAGACCGACAAAATCCCGGATAAGGCCAAGCTTCTGCCGATCATTACCTCCTACAGTGGCGAGTACGACTGGCGCTCAGTGGTGCCCATTTCGGCGCTGAATGGGGACATGATCGAGGTGTTGTTGGCTGAGATCATGAAGCACCTGCCACCGGGCCCGGCGCTGTTTGCCGAAGATGAGTTAACCGACCAGTCAATGCGTTCGCTGGCGTCGGAGATCGTACGCGAAAAAATCCTGCACGTAACCGGTGAAGAAATACCTTACGTCACAGCGGTGGTGACCGAAAAGTGGGAGGAAGAGCGGCCAGACTTTACCCGCATCTACTGCGCCATCTTTGTCGAGCGCCCAACCCAGAAGGCGATCATTATCGGTCACGGCGCGGCACGCTTGAAACAAATCGGCATCGAGGCGCGACAGGAGATCGAACGGTTACTGGGCCATCGCTGCCACTTGCAATTGTTTGTGAAGGTCGAAGCCGACTGGCGCGATAAGCCTGCACTGCTCGAAGAACTCGGCATTCATCAACAGTAGTCTTATGTGCAGATCCAACGACGCTGAATAAGTGAGCGGGTACCTGCACTCGCGGACCCATAGAGGCCTAAAGTGCGAGGTATCGAACTCAGCCTGTGGATGAATTCTCTTGGCGATCGGCAGGCAAAATGAGCCATACTCAGTCACTTCTTTTTCCGAGGATGCCATTGCTGTTTCGGAGGACACAGCCATGAATGACGTAAAAGCCCAGCCGCCGGCGATCGAGTTTCGCAACGTTTCGCTGAGTTTTGATGACACACCGGCCCTGACCGACATCAGCTTCCAACTGGCGCGCGGTGAAATGATCTTCATAACCGGAGTATCGGGCTCGGGGAAATCCGTACTCCTTCATATCGCGATGGGTCTGCTCAAACCAGACGCCGGCGAGGTCTTTATCGAAGGACGGGAGATTGACACTCTGGACGAGTCAGAACTGCTCGCCCTGCGCGGCGGGTCAATGGGCATGGTCTTCCAGGAGGACTCACTTTTTAGCGGCATCAGTGTTTATGAAAACGCCGCCTACCGCCTTGAAGAACATGGTTGGTCGGAAGAAGAGATTGCGCGGGCCGTCCGCGAAGTGCTTCGCTTCGTCGGTCTCGAAGGAGAGGAAGAAAAGCTTCCTGAAGAACTCTCCGGCGGCATGAAGCGTCGCCTTGAAATCGCTCGGGCCCTGATCGGTTGGCCCTCGATCATGTTATTTGATGAGCCGACGATGGGCCTTGATCCGATCGTAGCCGTGCAGGTGCTCGACTTGATCATTCGGGCGCGCGACCTCAACAAGGTGTCCTCGCTCTTTGTTACCAAGAAGCTCTATGAACTGCCTTATCTGGTCAACTACCAGGCAATTCCCGCAACTGCCGGCGCTGACGTCAAAATTATCAAGGCCCCAGCAGGGCAATTACCGGGCACCCGAGTCTTTGTTTTGGATCAGGGCCGGCTCGTTTTTGCTGGGAGCTTTGCAGAGTTTGAAAGCAGTGAGCTACCCGTAATTCGGGAATTGCTGACCCTCGAGCACCACGAACACTCAGCGGATCCACACTATCCCAATCCCTGGGACAAGCGGCGCCGGCCCAAAGAAGAGATACTCTAGTTCAGCCATCTTTGCTGGGCCAGACAATCGCTCAAGCCGCTTTTTAGACTGTTTATTGAGCGCCTGCGGTAAAGACGGTTTCCGGTTTGGAGATGTGCGCAGCAAATTGCCCTGCGGTTTCGACTTATCTGACTTTCGGTTATCCTCCACCTTAGTAAGAATAAGAAATGAAAACTGAGCCCGATATTATTACCAACAAATGGTACGCGCTGGATTTGTCGGTCCAGCCCGTAGCGCGCGAGGCTGCGGAGTATGCACTGATGGAAGCAGGCGCCCTGGGCACCGAAACGAATGAACAAAACGCCGCCAATGACTCATTGATACTGGTGAGCGCGTACTTCGCGGCGACTCCGGATCGGGAACGTGTACGAGCCGAATTGGGCGAAGCACTGCGTATCTATGAACTGCCTACTTCTTCGGTGCGGGACATGCAATTCCGCGAGGTCGCCGATCGCGATTGGATCAGAGAATGGAAGCAGAAATGGCAACCGGTCGAAATCGGACGCCTCGTCATTGCGCCCCCCTGGAGCGATATCAGGGCCGCCAGGGACCGCGTGATCATTCGCATTGAGCCCGGGATGGCGTTTGGCACTGGCACACATGAAACAACCCGTCTTTGCTTGAAAGCAATAATGCGCTTTTTCAAAGGTGGAAGCTTTCTGGATGTGGGCACCGGAACGGGCATCCTCGCGATTGCTGCCGCCAAACTCTTTTCTACTGCTCAGGTAACAGCCTGCGATACGGATGCCGCCGCCCTGGAGATTGCACGCGAGAACGCACGGTTGAATGAAGTTGCCGGGCAAATCGAGTTTCGGGTTGGTTCACTGATGGATCCAGCGCTCGCGGGGGCAGGCCGTCCGCTTGCTTCTGCAGATTTTGTCTGCGCCAACCTGACTGCGGATGTAATTGGCCCACTTCTGCCGGCGCTAATCAGCGCCTCTTGCGGCCGCCTGGTGCTCTCAGGGATCCTGGACACGCAATTAGATGCGATTGTCGATCAACTGCAGAACTCCGGAGCAACCGGGAATTTGGTGATGATGCAGGTTGGTGAGTGGATGGCATTGGTAGTGTGAACAGGTGGTAAGACCCCAATAAAATCGAATCAATGACCCGACGAAGGTTTTTTGCTCCACCGAGTTCTTTTGCCGTCGATCGTCAAAGTGTTCGTTTGGACGCTGCTGAGGCACGGCATCTGCGCGACGTACTGCGCCTGCATCGCGGCGACCAGGCATACGTTTTTGACGGCGAAGGAAAAGAGTTTCAATGTGCAGTCGCAGACAGCAGTCGCGATTACGCACAGCTCAGCGTCATGGCTGAGGTCCAACCCGCCCGCCAGGAGTCCCCGCTCGATCTAACGCTGGCTAGCGCCCTGCTTAAAGGCGAGAAATTTGATCTGGTGGTGCAAAAAGCTACTGAGTTGGGTGTTGCTCGCGTTCTGCCGATCATTACTGAGCGTGCCGACATCAGACTTCGGGATGATGGCGAAACGAATAAGCGCGTCGTTCGCTGGCAGCGTATCGCGCTCGAAGCAGCCAAGCAATCTGGAAGAGCCCGGGTTCCGGACGTGGCCCCACCGCAGACTTTTCCATTCTTACTGCAAAGTTGTTCCGGCGAGAGCGGACCTGGTTCATTGAAGGTCATGTTCTCTGAGCGAGATGGCCAACGGTTGGACGAGTCAATCAAGTCGCGTGCGGTCACCAGAGTCATTGCCCTGGTGGGCTCGGAAGGCGGTTGGACAGACGAAGAGATCGCGCAGGCGCAGCAGGCCGGGTGGGCGATCGTTACTCTCGGTGGGCGGACGCTCCGTGCGGAGACAGCCGCGATTGCCGTGGTTGCGTTGCTGCAGAACCTGCTCGGAGATTTGAATTAGTTGGCCTTCAGCCTGGCAATGCGTTTAGCTTCCTGAGCCATTCCCGGGCCAGCACGCGATCTCGCTTGATTTCAAAGGCCCAGTCCGGATCCAGCGGCACGCCCAGGACTACTTCCAGCTCAGCCCGCGCCCGGGCGACTGCCCCCATCTCAAACAAAAACTCCGCAAAGTAAATCCGGGTAACCGTGTTGTTGGGGGCAATACTGATCGCGCGTTCAAAATTCGCCGCCGCGCGAGCGAGCCCTCCGCCGAGGAGGCGTGGCATTTTCTGCTCCAGCCGCCCCAAAACCCGGCGAGGCCCGGCGGCGTGGTAGGTGTCGTCAATTTCAATTGCTCGCCGCAATTCTCGTTTCGCTTTGAGAGCATGGATTGCAGCCTGCAAGGATCCGGCGCGTTGAGCCAGCAACGCCAGGTTCACGCCGAGCCAGAAATGTCCTGCGACCCAATCGGGTTGTAACCTTGCGCTGAGCGCTCCGGCCTTGACCCCTGCTTCATGGAATGTCCCTGAAGATTCAGCCTGACTGGCCTCCTGGCCGAGAAAGAAGTAGGCGCGCGCCAACCGCCAGGCGGCTCTACTGGATGGCTCCAGCGTACGCAATAACTCCACACTGACTCTTACGTTAGCAAGGTCGTTCCGGCCAGCATAAAGCTGATCGGCACGCTTGAAGACATTTTCTGCTGCACTGGTATTCAATTCAGTGGATCATTGCCGCCAACCGCGGATCTGTATCTCAGCCTGGGGACGCCCTTGTAATAGAAGCTTTGACGGTAATGGTGTAGACGGCGCAGAATATGCGCAAATGGCTTTCGCAAACAAGTCAGCAGGTGGCCGAAACTCGGAAGACCAGTCTCGAAAAAGAGGACTTGTCAGCCAACCGCGAGGCTGACCCGCGGTGAGCAAGGCGCTCGCTGAGGGGAAAAGGTCACTTTGGGAACAATGTTTGCAGCAGATACGTTTATCGCCTTAACGATGCGAGGGAGCACCGCGACATGGCTTTCACCAGGGCAGAAGCGATTGAACGGGCGCGAAAAGATTTAGCAGTGCGCCTCTCGGTCAATAAAGATGAAATCAAGGAGATATCGGTAGAGGACGCTGATTTTCCGGACATGGCATTGGGGGCGCCAGTCGCGGGTGAAATGAGCGGACAAATGATCACTTCGGGATGGCGCATTCGCCTGACCGCGGCCGGAAAGAGTTTCGAATATCGCGCCAGCCAGGGGCAACTTCGGCTGTTTAGTCACAATGGTTCAAATCACAAGATTTGAAACAGGTCTTTGGCTTTTGGTCTTTGACAGTTTCCCAGACGACTCCGGGAAGCGCAGCTCTCCAGTTTGATTTTCAAAGACTAAAGGCCAAAATTCAAAGACCTGCTTTTGAGGTTACGCAATGAACCGCAATAATTTTCTTCCACATGTAGCACTCGCGCTGGTGCTGATACTCGTGGCCGCATTCGCTGGGCAAGTCAGAAACTTGCAGCAGCGTTGGCATCGGAGACATGCCGTAGTTAGCCGTCCAGTCGCTGTTTCTGCGCCCCGCCAAACTCTTCCGTCAGCTATCAAAGCGACTGAGATTTTTGTTCGCTTTCGTCCTGGTGTTCCCGAAGAAAGGATTCAGAGCATCACCGAGCGACTGCATGACGTCGTTGCCGATCAGACTGAAGCAGTCTCCGGCCTCGACCTGATCGAAGACGAGGACGGTAATGACGTCGAGCAGGTAATCGCCGAATACAGCGCGTTGCCCGAGGTGGAATACGCTGAGCGAGTTTACAAAATCCAGCTGGACGAAGTGGGCGACAGCTTTGCCCCGGTGCTGCCCAACGATCCGAGATTCAGCGAACAATGGGCCCTTGCCAATGATGGCCAGGACGGCGGCACGCGCGGCGCGGACATTAAGGCCGTGGGCGCCTGGGCTACCACGACCGGCAGCAGCGACGTCGTCGTCGCAGTCCTCGACAGTGGAGTCGATTACACGCATCCCGATCTCGAAAACAACATCTGGAGGCGGCCCGCAAACATTCAGGAGTACGAGGACAGGAACCTCGGGACCGTTGACGATATCCATGGTTATAACGCTCTGGCCAATGACGGCGACCCGATGGACCAGAACGGGCACGGCACTCACTGCGCGGGCATTATTGGGGCCGAGGGCGGCAACAATGAAGGGATTACCGGCGTGAATTGGACGGTCCGGATCATGCCGCTGAAGTTCATGGGTGCCAACGGCTCCGG
>Ga0062380_10000099_pt1 | contig 12097 bp, 10 predicted proteins | sample DOMMetBare3Fresh_2_FD_59485 | JGI IMG/M metagenome (GOLD analysis project Ga0062380, IMG submission 59485) | Wetland sediment microbial communities from St. Louis River estuary, USA, under dissolved organic matter induced mercury methylation -... | ecosystem: Environmental > Aquatic >... | reverse complement strand
ACTTTCCTGTATTCATACCAGAAATCAAACATATCGCCAACCAGGAAAATTTCGGCGGCATCATTTTTTATTTCATCCAGAAATCTTACAATGATTTTTTCTCTTTCCAGGCTTGAAACAGGATTGGGTGCTCCTAAATGGAAATCAGAAAGAAAATATATTTTTTTATTGGAAGATAAAGTCACAGGCTGAAGTTATTTCTTTTGCTTCAAATACTCCAACATATCACCGGATGGTATAGATGGCCTGCCACTTACATCTCCATTGAACCAGTATATCCAGGCATGTGTAATGCGATCGTTAATAAAAACTTCGGTAAGTTCTTTTCTGTATAACTGAACTTCATCAACATCTACTGTTACTCCTTCATAGTCATCTAACTGGCCAATAGCCCAGGCAAATTCATTCTCGTGTGTTATCCTGTACAATTCCCCTTTTACAAATCTATTTTCAGCAGATGGTACTGCAGCAGGAAATGTTCCCATATCAAATAACTCGCCTTTTACTTTTGCTTCTCCTATTAATGTAAAATAACGGCTGATATATTCATACGCAGAACTTTTAAAACCGCTGCGCAAAGAGCCATAAACAAAAAGCTGGTATACTCCGGACTTATTCATAGGTTAAAATTACGAAGTGAAATTTAACTATGCATCAACTAAAAAACAATAAACTTCTTTGGGGCCATGCACGCCGACAACGAGGGTTTTTTCTATATCCGCAGTGCGGCTGGGACCTGTTGCAAAAGTTATCAATGAAGGAGTTTTGTCTTTATATTTTTCTTTAACTAACTGCAGGGCATCTTTTACATCATACACCAACTGATTGGTAAATGCAATACAAACATGAATAGGCGCATACACACTGGCTGTTCTTCCCATAGATTGGGCTGCACTCAGAACGATAGACCCGGTACGGGCCACCAGGCATTCACAACTTGTTACGCTAATATCACAATCGGCCAGGTCCTCGGCTGAAAAACGATCAGCCAGTTGCGAGCCAACAATTTCAAGTAATTGAGGTTCGGCACAAAATACTTTTTCCCAGTTTTGTTTTTTTAAAAGACTATTAAACTGAAAAGCCAGTTCTTGCCTGTTTACACAAAAAATAAACCGGCCCTGCAGATTATTAAATTGTTCAGCAAACTCTACTTCAAGTTCCTGTTGAGATGATTTATAAATGGGGCTATTCTCTTCGCTTTGCGGAAATGGAAGAGGCGTTGATTGACTCAACGCCTTTCTTATTTTTTTAAAAATATTTTCTTTTGAAGGTGAAATTTTCATTAGGCTTATTTATGCAGGCAGTGGAATAAACCCTGTACCTGACGAAGTATCCGGGGCCGGTTTTTCTACAGGTTTTTCTGCAAGTACCGGTTCTTCCGTCTTTGTTTCAGCTACTGGTACATCCAATACCTTTTTTTCTTCATAAGGTCTTTTACCAATCAGTAATTCCACATCGCTTTGAAACAATACTTCTTTTTCAAGCAATGCCTCAGCAAGTTTTATTACTTCAACTTTTTTCTCTATCAGTAATTGTTTTGTTCTTTCATAACCTTCATCTATCAACTTACGTACTTCCTGATCAATAATTTTGGACGTTTCTTCAGAATATGGTTTGGTAAATGTTGCCTCTGCCTGGGGATCATAAAAACTTACATTTCCTATTTTATCATTCATACCATATACTGTAACCATGGCATAAGCAATCTTTGTTATTTGCTGCAGGTCATTTTGAGCACCGGTTGAAATTTTTCCAAAGAAAAGTTCTTCACTGGCACGACCACCAAGAGTCATACAAACTTGATCCATCAGTTGATCAGTATTATATAAATATTGTTCTTTCGGTGTGTATTGTGCATAGCCTAACGCTGCTGTGCCTCTTGGTACGATAGTAACTTTCAATAATGGATAAGCATGTTCCAGGTACCAGCCACAAATTGCATGACCCGCTTCGTGATAAGCAATTACTTTCTTTTCTTCCGGCGAAATGATTTTGTTTTTCTTTTCCAACCCGCCGATTACACGGTCAACTGCATCCTGGAAATCGTCCATCTCTACAGATAATTTTCCTTTTCGTGCAGCAATAAGGGCAGCTTCATTACAAATATTAGCAATATCAGCACCTGCAAACCCGGGGGTCTGCTCTGCCAGCTTATGTATATTTACTTTTTCAGAAATTTTTATTGGTTTCAGATGCACTTTAAAAATTGCTTCCCGTCCTTTCAGGTCAGGTTTATCAATTGTTATTTGCCTGTCGAAGCGGCCCGGACGAAGCAATGCATTATCTAAAACATCCGGACGGTTAGTGGCTGCCAGCACGATGATACCGGCATCTGTTCCAAAACCATCCATTTCTACCAGCAACTGGTTCAACGTACTTTCTCTTTCATCATTACTCATCATTACATTTTTACCTCTTGCACGGCCTATTGCATCTATTTCATCAATAAAAATTATACATGGAGCTTTTTCTCTTGCCTGTTTAAATAAATCACGAACCCTGCTGGCGCCTACTCCTACAAACATTTCAACAAAATCACTTCCGCTGAGACTGAAGAAAGGTACTTGTGCCTCACCGGCCACGGCTTTGGCCAATAATGTTTTACCTGTACCCGGAGGACCAACGAGCAAAGCACCTTTTGGAATTTTACCACCCAGGTTTGTATATTTTTTTGGATTTTTTAAAAAATCAACAATCTCCATTACTTCCACTTTTGCTTCATCGAGGCCGGCTACATCAGCAAAGGTGATGTTCACCCTGGTTCCTTTATCAAATAATGTGGCTTTCGATTTTCCAATATTAAAAATTCCTCCCGGACCACCGCCACTACCTGCACCGCCACTCATCTTTCGCATCAGCAATATCCAAATGGCAACAAAGAGTAAAACAGGAAGCAGGAAACTGAATATGGGGCCTGAAAAAAAATCTTTTTCTTTTCTTGATTCAAATGGATCATCAATTACAGAAGTAAAATATTGCGGATTTTCTTTTATAAATCCCAATATTTCTTCACGAAAGCGTTCATTTACCTCGAAATGAAAATGAGGGCCATTTTCATCAATCTTCCCGTTGATTCCTTTTTCGAGATTATTTTCATACAACTTGAGGTATTCCTTTTTTATGGTAACCCGTACAATATTTTTATTGGTTATTTCAACATATTTTTCTACCTGGTGCTTTAGCAGCATTTGTTTAAATGTGCCTACATTTATCTGCTTTGTTTTTCCTGTAAAAGGACCATAAAGACTAAAGCCGATAAGCACAGCAAAAATGATTGCGTACACCCAGTAGATGCTGAATTTCGGCCCTTTCTTATTTTCTTCTCCTTTGCGATTGGGATTGAATCCCGGGAATTTTTTTTCTTCTTTATTTGGTTGTTCCTGTGGCATGATTTTTCTTTACTCTTGATGCTAAATAAAACTGTTTAAATGAGATATTGTTTATACTTAATTTCTTTTTAACAAACTTATTGGTCAGTCCTTATGTTCCAGAACGGTTCCATCGCTCCACATTTCTTCCAACTTGTAAAAATTGCGGGTGTCGCTCAACATAACATGTACCACCACATTTACGTAATCAATTAGTACCCAACTCAGGTTCTGATATCCTTCATGGTGATACGGGGTTTCACCGCATATTAATTTTACTTCATGCTTTACCTGATCTGCTATGGCTCTTACCTGTGGTTGGTTGGTTGCTTCGCATACTATGAAAAAGTCAGCTACTGCTTCATTCACTTTTCTTAAATCTAGCGAAACTATGTTTTCTCCCTTTTTATCCTTGATTGCTTTGATTATGGTTTTAAGAATTTTAGAGCTTTTTGTTAACCGGGTAATAGTTTTCTTTTTTCGGTTAGCCAGCAATGTCAGTTGTTCCAATAATTTAATAATTTAAAAGTTCGGGTTTGACACTGGTTGATGGTTATTAGTTCCTGGTAGTTAATGTCAACTCTTTACCAGAAACCAGCAACCTGTAACCAGATTCTGATTTACTTTGCCAAAAATACTAAGTTAATTGCAACTACCACTTTCCGCTGATACAATAGGCCCGGGTTTTATTGAGCTGCAATCAGTTGACAGTACCAACAAATATGCCATGACGCTGGCTCATGCGGGTATGGCATATCATGGTTTAGTAATATTTGCTCATGAGCAAAATGCCGGAAAAGGTCAGAGGGGTAAGAACTGGAACTCAGAAAAAGATGCAAATATTAGTTTAAGCATCATAATTAACCCGAATTCCCTATTAATATCTGAACAATTTAAATTAAGTATATGTACAGCGGTTTCTGTTCATGAATTTTTTTCAGCCCTGGCCGGTGATGAAACAAAAATTAAATGGCCCAATGATCTTTATTGGCGTGACAGGAAGGCAGGGGGAGTATTAATTGAGAATGTAGTTGGTATTTCATCGTCGGGAGTTCAAAGTCGGGACCCGAAAGTTTTCGGGTCAGCAAATTGGAAGTGGGCTGTTATTGGCATTGGAATAAATATCAATCAGACTTCATTCCCGGAAAATTTGCCAAACCCGGTTTCATTAAAACAGATAGCCGGTAAAAATTTTGAACCGGTTGAACTGGCAAAAAATTTATGTTCTGTTTTTGATAAGAATTTTAAACTATTAGTTTCAGGAAATTTTGATATGCTATTTAAAATTTACCAAACCCATCTTTATAAAAAAGATGAAAAAGTAAAAATGAAAAAGGGTAACCGGATATTTGAAACTACAATTAAGGGTATTTCTGAATCTGGTCAGCTGATTACTTATCACTCCTTAGAAGAAAGATTTGAGTTTGGAGAAATTGAATGGGTATTATAGATTTAAAAAAAAATTATTTTTTATCCCTGAACAAAATAAAATTTCTTGAGATTGTAAAAGCCCACCGAAACTCACCATTCCCCCAGGTTGTAACTGTGCGCCGGATAAACCGGTTTTCCAGCAACTCAGTTGAGTTTGTAAAATTTAAATGAAAGACATGGCCCTCTGTTAAAATTTCAAATCCGATTCCTAGAGGATCATAAAATTTTATTTTACCCTGCAAAGGATCAGCAAAAAAATCTTTGCTGCTTTGAGAACGAAACGGATGAAAATAGTCGGCAAGGAAGATAATTTTCTTACTGAGTGGCAATCGAAGGGCACCACCCATTGCAAATATTCCCTTATCATCTCCCGGAATAACATAATTAGTATGCAGATAAAGTGGATTCAGTTGAAAACTCACCTGGCCAAATTTTCTTGCAATCATCAACTGCACTACCTGGCTCATCCGATCTCCAAAATTATCAAATGAGTTTTCCTGGTTGCTTAAAGTAGATCTTTTTTGAGAAGAAAAAACATTGTTTACATACATCGTCATAGAAAAAGGATTCTTAGAATCATTTTCAAGTTGCTTCAAAAACTGGTATTTTAATCCCAGCTCCCATTGGTTTTGCACAAGTCCGCCTCCACGGGTTCTTGCCGTTACCAGGTTTAGTTTATCACTAAGCCCGGTTTGAAAACCTATCCGAATATCACTGGCATTATCTAATCCGTAAAAACGTTTGATGCCACCTGCGTCACCTGCTATATCACCAAAAGAATGTGATACATTAAACTCCATGACTCCTTTGTGTAGTACTTCTACTGTTTTAGTATTAATAATTTTTTGTGAGTAAAAAACTTTTAGAGCAGGAGCAGCTTCTTTTTGTGGAGTTTTAATTATTATTTGTTCTTCCTGGGCAATCAGTTTGCTAAATGCAAATAGCAATAAGAATAAAATTAGTTGTCTCATATACATGTTTTGGGTTATTAATAAATCGGCAGTTTGAAACAATGGGTTGCTTGTTTCAGCTTAAAATTAGAATAATAAGTCAGGAAAAACCATCTGCTGATACTTATAAATTAAATGATTCTAAAATCTCTTCAGCATGTGCCTTATTCTTTGGTTTGGTAAAAATTTTATGGATAATTCCTTTTTCATCAATAATAAAAGTGGTGCGGAGAATACCCATATACTCACGGCCAAATAACTTTTTCATATCCCTTACTCCATAGGCTTCCGTTACTTTATTATCTGCATCCGCAATCAATGGGAATGGCAGTTTATATTTTACTTCAAATTTTTTTTGCTTTTTTTCATCATCCGGGCTTACACCCAGAACTTCAAACCCTTTTTTATTCAATATAGAATTATTATCCCTCAGGTTACAGGATTCAATAGTACAGGTAGGCGAACCCGCTTCGGAATAGAAATACAAAACCAGTTTCTTTCCTTTATAGTCCGACAATGAAATTTTTTTACCATTTTGATCTTTCCCTGAAAAAAATGGAGCCTTATCGCCTTCTTTAAGTGTAATCATAAACCCCAATCCGCCAAAGGCGGAGTTTTTAGTTAATTATAATTGAAATTATCTTTTTTACTTGTATGAGTTTATTAATTTTTCTTTGTTGATGAAACTTTCGATCTAAGTTCCCCCTTTAGGGGGACAGGGGGTTTTCTTTTCTTCTTTTTAGGCGGCGGAGTGTACGGGCCTCTTTTAAACCACCAGGTTTTCTCTGTACTATTTCCAACAATATCTTCTACCCTTACATAAAGCTGATGTATTCCATGCGGGCATCGTTCATCAAAAACATAACTAAAATCTTTTGCCTTGTCGTTAGTAAACATCAACCATTTCCCATCCAATTCGGCACGGAAAGATTTGATTCCGGAATTATCCAAAGGCGAAAGTAAAATATTTGTAAGCGGACTAAAGTCCATAGTGTCTTTTTCCTTTACAGGCGGTACAATAACCGGTGGGGATTTATCAATAAACAATTGAAAATTTCCAAAATCACTGAACGATGCTGATAGCCATCCATTTTGCCAGGTTGCTTTTCTTACAGATTTTTTTTCTTCTCCCCCGATACCTATCGGGGTTTTTTGCATAACAATTTTCTCTTTTAATGAATCCGGAATGGTGGTAACAGGTTTAATTCGTACTATAAATGGTGAATGAACAGGATATTGCTGGTCATTCAATCTGTGTTGGGCTGAAACTGCACCCGGCGAAAAAATATATTGCCTGGAATAATAGGAAGGTATAGAATCGTATAAACAATTTTCGGGTATAAACGCCTCAAACTCCTTTTCTTCAATAATATTTACTGCTCCGGGAACCATAAGTTTTCCTGTATAATATTTCTTTTGCATTTTTGCCAGGCTGTCATTGAATTGAATCTGAAAAAAAAGTTCAGAAAAATTTTCATCCGAATCATACACTTCAATTTTTACTGTATGGATTGCAGTATCGTTTAGTTCAAGTATACCCGAGCCCTCTATATTGGTATAAGCTGGTCCTTTATAACCCGGCAGCTTTGAAAGATGTTGCAGGTAAACCCCACCATTGTTTTTATATTTTCTGTCTATATGTGCATTTACGTAATCAGACTCAGGGTAATTGAGATTGTCTATTAAATATTGTATTTGCGGTTTATCATCAAAGTACATAATAGCCCGGTAAATTCCATTGGAGCCTGATGAACCATTTGTCATATCAAAAGATTCAATGGCAAAGCTGAGTTTATTGAATCCTGTGCTGATTTTTCCGGGTTTTAAATAATAACCACTGTCAGTTTTAAATACGGTTTTTAAAATCGGAGTTTGTAAATAGGTACCGGCACCCCTGTCGTAAACAGCCAGCTTTTTTATACCCGGAGAAATATTATCTTTTATATTAAATCCAAATAACCCGGGATTCAGAGATCTGCCGGTTTTAGTATTTAAAATTTCAAAATGAAGATGCGGACCTGCTGAACCGCCGGTGTTCCCGCTTTTAGCCAAAATATCCCCTTTTTTTACATCAAACATGCCTTGGGTAAAATCAAACTCAATAGCCCAGGATTCTTTTTCTGATTGTTTTTCATTTACAAATTTTTCCAACGCCGGAAAAAATTCATTCAGATGGGCGTAGAGAGTTGAATATCCGTTGGGATGATTTATAATTATAAATCTGCCAAAACTTAATGACCTGATTCCGATATGAGAAACATATCCGTCAGCAGCTGCAAATACGGGAAGATCTTCTTTTTGATCCGTACGCATGTCAAAACCCATATGCCAGTGATTGGGTCTTAGTTCGCCAAAATTTGCAGTAATAGCAATTGGGATATCCAGCGGATTTCGAAAATAACCTTGCGGGTATTTTGTAGCCTGTTGACTGCACACTTCAGCTACTAGTAAAAATACACAGCTGGCTAACCAAATAATTTGTTTTAATAGTTTTCTTCCTGCCATTGATATTGCAAATTAACGTAAACCCAGGTTGCCCTTTTTTACACTTTCACAATTTTTTTTCAATATGGTGCAACAAATTGAAAAAGGTTTTGGTCTTAGAATTGAATGCCTGTTTCAATGAACAACCACAACCCGGCCAATAGAGAAACCTGAAAATTGAAATTTAACTGTAATCATTATAAACCTATACCAGATGAAACAAATGAATAACAAGATTTTTATAGCGACAATTATTGCCGGGGGTCTCTTTGTTGGTTTTATTAAAGGGCAGGATGCCCGTAATAAGTGGGTTAGTAAAATGAAGAGCCGTCACGAAAACCCGAAGGAAAAGAAAGAAAAAAATGCTCAGGAAGTTCCTCTCGACGATTTTGAAATAGCTTCATTTCACAAGAGCTGAATTTTCTCAAGAATAAATTCAGATAACATTGTCTCTAAAGCAATCCTATTCCCTTAGTTTTGCATCCCGGGTAAACGACCCGGATTTTTTTTGCCTTACCGGTTTAGCCCGATATCATTAATTTTTTTATTTTATAAATAAATGCCAAAAGACAATTCAATTAAATCAGTACTTATTATCGGTTCCGGACCTATTATAATTGGCCAGGCCTGTGAGTTTGATTACTCCGGTACCCAGGCAGCAAGAAGTTTGCGGGAAGAAGGTATAAAAGTAATTCTCATCAATAGCAACCCGGCCACTATAATGACTGACCCGATGATGGCAGATCGGGTTTATCTCTTACCCTTAACTGTTGAAAGCATTGAACAGATACTCCAGGAAAATGAAATAGATGCCGTATTGCCAACCATGGGCGGGCAAACTGCATTGAACCTCGCTAAAGAAGCAGAAGACCTCGGTATCTGGAAACAATATAATGTGCGGCTGATAGGTGTGGATATAAAAGCAATTGATAAAGCCGAAGACCGGGAGAAATTCCGCCAGTGGATGATTCAACTTGGTGTGCCGGTGGCGCAGGCAAAAACCGCTAACTCGTTTTTAGAAGGAAAAGAATTTGCACAGGAAATAGGTTTCCCATTAGTTATCCGTCCTTCATTCACATTGGGTGGTACAGGTGGCGGTTTTGTACATGATAAAGATGATCTGGATGAAGCCCTGAACCGCGGATTGCAGGCATCACCCATACATGAAGTATTAGTTGAAAAAGCTGTATTAGGATGGAAAGAATTTGAACTGGAGCTTTTGCGTGATTCTAATGATAACGTTTGTATTATTTGCTCGGTTGAAAATTTTGATCCCATGGGTGTGCATACGGGTGATTCTATTACCGTTGCTCCTGCAATGACACTCAGCGATACTGCTATGCAACTGATGCGCAACACAGCCATCATGATGATGCGTGACCTGGGAAATTTTGCCGGCGGTTGCAATGTACAGTTTGCATTGAACCCGGATACAGAAGAAATCATTGCTATTGAAATTAACCCGAGAGTAAGCCGTTCATCTGCGCTGGCAAGTAAAGCAACAGGTTATCCTATTGCAAAAATTGCTGCAAAACTTGCCATCGGCTATTATCTTGATGAACTCCAAAATCAAATTACAAAAACAACTTCTGCTTTTTTTGAACCCGCACTGGATTATGTAATAGTAAAAATCCCCCGCTGGAATTTTGATAAATTCAAAGGAGCAAATGATACACTGGGTTTGCAAATGAAAAGTGTGGGTGAAGTGATGGCTATTGGCAGAAGTTTTACTGAAGCTGTACAAAAAGCCTGTCAGAGTTTAGAAAATAATGCAGTGGGTTTGGGTTATTATGGAAAAAGCATGATGCATGCTGAAGAAATTCTGGAACATATAAAAACCCCGAAATGGGATCGCATCTTCCGCATAAAAGATGCACTGATGATGGGAGTAAGTGTGAATACAATTTCAAAAGCCACCAATGGAATAGATCGCTGGTTTCTTTATGAAATTCAAAAAATATGCGAGATAGAAAAAAAGATTGCAAAATATAAACTGGATACGCTTCCTCTTGATTTACTGAAAGAAGCCAAAGTAAATGGTTTCAGTGATGAACAGTTGAGCCGCATTATGAATGATGCAAGTGAAGATGAAGTGTATGAAAAAAGAAAAGCAGCAGGCATAACAAGAGTGTTTAAAATGGTAGACACCTGCAGCGCTGAGTTTGAAGCAAAGACTCCTTATTTCTATTCTACCTTTGAATAATTAAGACCCATGCATGGTTATACTCGGTATTTCTGCTTTCTATCATGATTCGGCTGCTGTATTACTGAAAGACGGGAAAATACTGGCTGCTGCTGAAGAAGAAAGATTTTCCCGAAAAAAACATGATGCAGGATTTCCTACACAAGCTATAAAATTTTGTCTTCAACATTGCGGATTGAAACTTTCCGATGTCGACAGTATTGTTTTTTATGATAAACCCATGTTGAAATTTGAAAGGCTGCTGGAAACTTATTATGCTTTTGCTCCCCGCGGCTTTTTATCTTTTTTAAAAGCAATGCCCGTATGGATGAAGGAAAAACTTTTTTTAAAAAAGCTGATAAGAACCGAGTTGAAGAAGGTTGATGAAGCAGATACACGTAAAATAAAAATTCTTTTCCCCGAACATCACCTGAGCCATGCAGCCAGTGCATTCTATCCATCTCCATTTTCTGAAGCAGCAATCGTAACCATTGATGGTGTTGGTGAATGGGCCACCACTACAATATGCAAAGGGAGTGGAAATAAAATTGAGATTTTAAAGCAAATGAATTTCCCTCACTCAGTTGGTTTGCTTTATTCAGCATTTACTTATTTTCTCGGTTTTAAAGTTAACAGCGGTGAATATAAACTGATGGGGCTTGCGCCATACGGCAAAGCAGCAAGTCAAGAAGCCAAAAATTATATTTCCATAATAAAAAATAAACTGGTTACCATTTATGATGATGGTTCAATATGCATGAACCTGGATTATTTTAATTACCCGGTTGGCTTAAGGATGGTAAAAGACGAAGCATTTGAAAAATTATTTGACCTGAAAAAAAGAAATCCTGACGAAGAATTAAACAACCGGCACTGTAATCTTGCATTAGCTATTCAAACTGTAACAGAAGAAATTGTTTTAAAAATTACAGCACATGCAAAAGAATTAACCGGATCTGATAATTTATGCCTGGCAGGTGGAGTGGCATTGAACTGTGTAGCAAATGGTAAAATAGAAAACAGCGGTTTATTTAAAAACATATTTATACAACCTGCGGCTGGTGATGCAGGGGGAGCAATCGGCGCTGCTCTTGCAGTGCATCATATTTATTTTGAGAAAGGACGAAATGATGACAACATAAATGAAAACTATTTTCTGGGATCAGCTTTTACAATTCAGGAAATACAAATTGTTATTGAAAAACATAAAGCAGTTGCCGAAAGACTAGAATCATTTGAAGTGTTATGTAAAAAAATTGCAGCTGATATTAACCACGGTAAAGTTATTGGCTGGTTTCAGGGCAGAACAGAGTTTGGCCCCCGTGCCTTGGGAAACAGAAGTATAGTTGCTGATCCACGGAATAAGGAAATGCAGATTATGCTTAATCAAAAAATAAAATTCAGGGAAAGTTTCAGACCCTTTGCTCCGGCTATACTGGATGAATATGCTGCTGATTATTTTGAAATAAAATCTCCATCACCTTATATGCTGCTGGTACAGTCTTTAAAAAAAGAATTCAGAAATATATTGCCGGATAACTATGATTCACTTGAAATAAAAGAAAAACTGAATGTAAACAGGAGCAAGTTTCCCGCCATCACACATATTGATTTTTCAGCAAGAATTCAAACAGTGAATAAAAATTTCAATCCTGAATTTTATCAGTTGATAAATGCCTTCA
>Ga0062380_10000096_pt1 | contig 12217 bp, 10 predicted proteins | sample DOMMetBare3Fresh_2_FD_59485 | JGI IMG/M metagenome (GOLD analysis project Ga0062380, IMG submission 59485) | Wetland sediment microbial communities from St. Louis River estuary, USA, under dissolved organic matter induced mercury methylation -... | ecosystem: Environmental > Aquatic >... | reverse complement strand
ATGGCGGGGCAATATTCACAAACAATGATGAACTGGCAGCTAAAATGAAGATGATAGCCAATCATGGTCAAAGCAAAAGATATTATCATGATATGGTAGGTTGCAACAGCCGGCTGGATACATTACAGGCCGCAGTACTAAATATTAAATTAAAATACCTTGATAAGTACATTGCCGCAAGACAGGCAGTGGCAACCGGGTATGACAAGGCATTTAATAACCATCCAAAAATTACTGTTCCTTTCAGCGCAGCATATTCCAGTCATGTTTTTCATCAATATACATTATTGCTTGAAGGAGTAAACAGGAATGGGTTAAATGAATTTCTTGCAAAGCATGGAATTCCCTCTATGATTTATTACCCTGTACCGGGGCACAGGCAAAAAATGTTTGAGCATTTTAATACAGCATCCATTCCGATGCCGGTTACTGACTGGCTTACGGAGAGAGTTATTTCTTTGCCAATACATACTGAAATGGACAATGAGCAATTGAATTTTATTACAACTAAAGTTTTAGAATATATTAACCAATAATTGAACTTATGAAAATTGCAGTTATAGGTACCGGGTATGTTGGTTTGGTTACAGGCACTTGTTTTGCGGAAACAGGTAATAATGTAACCTGTGTGGATATTGACAAAAGTAAAGTTGAAAAATTATCCAATGGCCAGGTAACTATTTATGAACCCGGTCTTGAAAAATTATTTTTAAGAAATCAACGGGAGGGCAGGTTAAAGTTTACAACAAACCTTGCAGAAGGAATCAGGGATGCAAAAGTTATTTTTCTTGCATTACCCACTCCACCAGGTGCTGATGGTTCTGCGGATTTGAAATTTATATTAGGTGTTGCAGAAGATATCGGTAAAATTCTTACGGAATATAAAGTGCTGGTTGATAAGAGTACGGTGCCAGTTGGTACAGCCAAGAAAGTTCATGATACAGTAGCCAAAAATTATAAAGGCGATTTTGATGTGGTTAGCAACCCGGAATTTTTGCGTGAAGGCGTGGCGGTTGAGGATTTTATGAAACCAGACAGAGTGGTAATCGGAACTGAATCAGAAAAAGCGAGAAAATTAATGGGTGAATTGTATGCGCCATTTGTCAGGCAAGGTAATCCTGTTATTTATATGGATGAAAAATCTGCCGAGCTCACCAAGTATGCGGCTAATTCATTTCTGGCGGCAAAAATTTCTTTTATGAATGAAATTGCAAGGCTTTGTGAATTGTTTGGTGCAGATGTGGATATGGTCCGCCGCGGCATGGGTAGTGATGACAGAATTGGTAAGCGATTTTTATTCTCCGGCATTGGATATGGCGGTAGTTGTTTTCCCAAAGATGTACAGGCACTGGTAAAATCAGCAGCTGATGCAAAATACAATTTCAAAATTCTTGAAGCCGTTGTAGAAGTAAATGAACAACAGAAAATTTATTTTATACCAAGGATAAAAAAATATTTTTCAAATAATCTTTCTGGTAAAAAAATTGCTTTGTGGGGACTGGCATTTAAACCCAACACAGACGATATCCGCGAAGCACCGGCGCTTTACATCATTGATGAATTACTGAAAGAGGGGGCAACAGTTACTGCTTTTGATCCGGAAGCCATGAAGAATGTAAAAGATTTAATTGGTGATAAAATCAAGTTTACTGAAAATCAATATGAAGCTCTGCCGGGTTGTGATGCACTGATAATAGCAACTGAGTGGAGCGAATTCAGAACACCTGATTTTGAAAAAATGGCTGGCATGATGAATAACAAAGTAATTTTTGACGGCAGAAATGTTTTTGATCTTAACCAGATGAAAGAGCTTGGATTTTATTATGAAAGTGTGGGGAGAAAAACTATAGTGCCTTAAAAAACAAATATGGAAAGAAAAAAAGTTTTAATTACCGGCGCAGCAGGATTCCTGGGTTCACATCTTTGCGATCGGTTTATTAAAGAAGGTTATCATGTTATTGCTATGGATAACCTGATCACCGGTGATTTTAAAAACATAGAGCATCTTTCCGGGTTGAAGCAGTTTGAGTTTATTCATCATAATGTAACAAAGCATATTCAAATTCCGTGTGAGCTGGATTATATTCTTCATTTTGCTTCGCCGGCCAGTCCAATTGATTATTTAAAAATTCCAATACAGACTTTGAAAGTAGGAGCTATGGGTACACACAATTGCCTGGGACTTGCAAAAGCAAAGAATGCAAGAATACTTGTTGCTTCCACCAGTGAAGTTTATGGTGATCCGTTGGTGCATCCTCAAAATGAAGAATATTGGGGTAATGTAAATCCTGTTGGGCCAAGGGGTGTGTATGATGAAGCAAAGCGTTACATGGAATCAATCACCATGGCCTACCATACTTTTCATGGGGTAGATACAAGAATTGTAAGAATTTTTAATACCTACGGCCCGCGGATGAGATTGAATGATGGCCGGGCATTGCCGGCATTTATTGGCCAGGCTTTACGGGGCGAAGACCTTACTGTTTTTGGAGACGGATCACAAACGCGGAGTTTTTGTTACGTGGATGATCTCATTGAAGGAATCTACAGGTTATTACATGCCGATTATCATTTGCCCGTAAATATTGGCAACCCCGATGAAATTTCATTAAAAGATTTTGCAGAAGAAATTTTAGAGTTAACCGGCCATAAAGTAAAAATTATTTATAAACCATTACCAGCAGATGATCCTAAGCAAAGACAACCGGATATTACAAGGGCAAAAAAATTGCTTGGCTGGGAACCAAAAATAAATCGTAAGGAAGGTTTGAAAATAACTTATAATTATTTTAAATCGTTGCCAGTTGCAGAACTGAATAAGTTGCCGAAAGAATTTGTGAGTAAATAAGTATTCAGAAATTGGAAAGAATTTAATTAGAAAAATTTTGATTGAGTAGTTAAACTCTTAAACTTGTAAACTCGTAAACCCCTGAATCCGTAATTTTTTAGACCATAAACTTAAACACAAAACATGTACAAGGAATTAGTTGATAAGAAAGCAAAACTTGCAGTTATCGGGCTGGGCTATGTGGGACTTCCCATTGCATTGGAATTCGCCAGGAAAATTTCTGTTATTGGGTTCGATATTCATGAAGGCCGTATTGAAATGATGAGAAATGGAATTGATCCCAGTAACGAACTTACAGCGGAAGAGTTTGAGGGTTGTGATATTCAATTCACTTCAAAAACTGAAGAACTGAAAGAAGCGAACTTTTTTATTGTTGCAGTACCCACACCTGTTGATCATCATAATGTTCCTGATCTGCGGCCTGTATTAAAAGCATCCGAAACTATCGGCAAAGTATTGAAGAAAGGAGACTATGTTGTTTTTGAATCTACAGTTTACCCCGGTTGTACTGAAGAAGATTGTTTACCGGTTATTGAAAAAATTTCAGGGCTAAAAAATATAATTGATTTTAAAACCGGCTATTCACCCGAAAGAATTAACCCCGGTGATAAAACACATACACTGGCAAAAATTATAAAAGTCGTTTCAGGTTGTGATGCTGATTCACTGGAACAAATTGCCAACGTATACGAACTGGTTGTGGCTGCAGGGGTACATAAAGCATCATCAATAAAAGTAGCGGAGGCAGCAAAGATTATTGAAAACACTCAGCGGGATTTGAATATTGCTTTGATGAATGAGCTTTCCATCATATTTGAAAAAATGGGAATAAACACTTACGAAGTACTGGAAGCTGCCGGTACAAAATGGAATTTTTTAAAATTTTACCCGGGTCTGGTAGGCGGTCATTGCATAGGTGTGGATCCTTATTACCTCACGTATAAATCAAGTGAACTTGGATTTGATTCAAAAGTTATTTTGGCCGGACGCTATATCAATGATGGAATGGCTTTATATGTTGCAAGAAAGATTGTACGCCACATTACGAAAAATGTGGCCGATGTAAAATCAGCAAGGGTGCTGGTGATGGGCGCCACATTTAAAGAAAATGTAAGTGACATTCGTAATTCAAAAGTGGCTGATGTGGTGAAAGAGCTGCAATCTTTTTCATTAAAAGTAGATGTTCATGATCCGTTTGCCTCTTCTGACGAATTGATGCATGAGTATGGATTTGGATTGACAGAAATTAATGGTACTGATTACGATGCGGTAATCGTGGCGGTTTCTCATTCACCTTATGCAGATTTCGATGGCAAATATTTTGAATCTATCACAAAACCTCATGCCGTTATTTATGATTTAAAAGGCAACTATCGTAATAAAATTAAAAACAGGGAATACTGGAGTTTATAACTATGCCATTTATTAAAACAGAAATTGAAGGTCTTCTTGTCTTTGAACCGGATGTGTTTGAAGATGTACGGGGATATTTTTTTGAATCTTATAATCAAAAAATATTCATCAGGCACGGGATTGAAATGAATTTTGTACAGGATAATCAGTCTTCATCACTTTACGGTGTTATTCGCGGACTGCATTACCAGCTCAATCCGTATGCACAAACAAAGCTGATACGGGTACTGGCAGGAAATATCCTGGATGTGGTCGTTGATATCCGCAAAGGATCACCAACTTTTGGAAAACATTATTCTATTGAATTATCAGCTGCAAATAAAAAGCAACTTTTAATACCAAAAGGATTCGCCCATGGGTTTTCTGTACTGAGTAAAAAAGCTGAGGTATTTTATAAGTGTGATGAATTTTATAACAAAGCAAATGAAGCCGGTTTTATGTATAACGATCCGGATTTGAATATTGACTGGCAAATACCGCTGGGAAAACAAATTATTTCTGAAAAAGATTTAGTTCTTTCTTCATTTAAAGATCATACCAATAATTTTTTATATTAAAAATGCAATCAAGGCCCAAAATAATAGTAACCGGTGCTAATGGACAATTGGGTAAAGAGCTAAAGGATCTTGCTGATACTTATTCCGCGTTTGATTTTATTTTTCTTTCCCGTGCTGATCTACCAATTCATCATTTTGAATTAGTCAGAAATTATTTTAATACACTGAAGCCGGATTATTGTATTAATTGTGCAGCATACACTGCTGTGGACAGGGCAGAGGAGGAAAAAGATTTGGCTTTCCTGGTAAATGCAGAGGCGGTTGGTGTATTGGCCGCAGTTTGCAAGCAGCATGATACAAAGCTGATTCATATTTCCACGGATTATGTTTTTGACGGGCAATCAACTGTTCCTTATAAAGAGGATTCACCTACTAATCCCCAATCTGTATATGGCGCATCAAAATTAAAAGGGGAGAAGGAGGCATTGGAATTAAATGCTGATGTTATAATCATCCGCACATCCTGGGTTTATTCTTCATATGGCAAAAATTTTGTGAAGACCATGATGAAGCTAATGAAAGAAAAGAATGAATTAAATGTGGTGAATGACCAGGTTGGTTCGCCTACTTATGCGGCAGATCTTGCTGAGGTAATTATGCAAATAATAATATTCTCCGAAGGAGTCCATTCGGACAACACTCAACAACCAACACTCAACACTCAGGGAATTTATCATTTCAGCAATGATGGTGTTATCAGTTGGTTTGATTTTGCAAATGCTATAAAGGAAATGACAGGAAGTACTGTTGTAATCAAACCTGTTTCTACTTCTTCATATCCCACTGTAGTGATCAGGCCAGCATATTCTGTATTAAATAAAACAAAAATTCAAAAGAATTTTGAAGTCAAATTAAAAGACTGGAAAAAAAGTCTTGAAAATTGTATAAAAAAGATAAAGTAATTAATTTACAGAAGTTATTTCTGTTTTTCCCAATGAAGATTCTGTTTTTACTACACCAAAACCCGGCGCATACCATTCCGTAACGGTTGAATTAATAGGATTACCTACTACACCGGTTTTATTTACCAGTTTATTTTTAGAAGTGATTTTATAACAATCCCAGGTGCCGCCCGCAGTTGTTATTGATTCTTTTGCCTCGACATTTCTTTCGGTAATACTTATTTCTATTGAAGAGTTTAATCCGTTGTTATTTTCAAGTTCCATATTGAGAATTCCGTCTTTAAGCTTATCGCCAATTTTTATTTCAGCAGGATATTCTAAATATACTTCATCGGCTTTGGCAGCAGTAGTATTTTGTTCACCTTGTTTGCCTGCAGGTAGAAAAATTTTCATGTTCAACATGAATGTACCATTTATACATTTCAGATTGTTCAGTGTCTTATTTATACTTTTTCCAGATTTATCAAGAAATTCTGTGCTCACAGATGAACGTGTTTCATTTCCTGTAGTACTTACTTCAAGTACATGAATCAGGTTTTTACCTGTAGGATTTCCAGTCCTGTTATAAATACTTATTTCTACAGTTTTATTTTGTTGCAGGTAATAAAAATTTTTACAGTCCTGGCTGAAAATGTTTATGCCAAAAAAAAGAATGAGGGAAAACAGAATTATAGATTTCATGAAAAGGGTTTTCCAAATTTCGTATGAATATAGTTATAAACCTGCGGCCGTTTAAAAAGGATATTCACTTTTACTGTAAAAAAAATATATAAAGATGTTTTTGAAAATCCTTTCTTTGCTAAACCAAAATCTACTGCTATGTTTAAAAAATCTGCTTTACAGGTTTATGCATTGATGATTTTTCTCAGTATACTTTCTGTAGTAAAATCACATGCACAGGTAACGACAGCCACAATTTCGGGCACAGTAAAAAATTCAAAAGGTGTTGCTTTAGGTTCGGCATCGGTGGTAGTGGAATACCCGGATGCTGGTATTAAACAAACTTTAATAACCCGCGCCGATGGCCGGTTTACTGTACCAAACCTGCGTGTAGGCGGGCCATACAGGGTAACTGTAAGCCATGTAGGTCATCAGCAAAGTGTAACTGAAAATATTATTCTTGAACTGGGCCTTAACAATACAATAGATATTATTTTGGAAGAAGCAACAACCCAGCTTGGTGGCGTTACTGTGCTTTCACGTTCTAAAATATTTGATGATAAAAGAACCGGGGCATCCACAAATATCAGCAACCGTCAATTGAAAACTCTTCCGACAATTTCACGTTCTGCTGATGATTTTTTAAGATTGTCCCCTTCAGCTTCTCCTACATATAATGGTATGTCATTTGGCGGAAGAAACGGACAGTATAATAATTTTTCGTTGGACGGCGCTGTTTTTAATAATCCGTTTGGATTAGATGCGCCAACACCCGGCGGTCAAACAAATGCTCAACCCATTTCACTCGATGCTATTGAACAAATACAGGTAAATCTTGCACCTTATGATGTTACCCAGGCAGGTTTTACCGGAGCTGGCATAAATACTGTTACAAAATCAGGCAGCAACAATTTTTCAGGAACAGCTTATGTTTTTTATCGTGATGAATCGTTTACCGGAAAAAAAGTATCAGGAACCAAGCTGGTAGTACCGGACCTTAGCCAGTTTCAGGGCGGTTTTGCATTTGGAGGTGCATTAAAAAAAGATAAATTGTTTTATTTTCTGAGTTTTGAAACAGAGCAACGTTCTGACGGTGCATCAAGCTATGTAGCCCGAAACGGAGGGAATGCCGGAAATGCAAATACATCAAGAGTTCTGGAATCAGACCTGATAGCCGTGAGTAATATATTAAAATCACGTTTCAATTATGAAACCGGACCTTACCAGGGATTTATACATGATCAGACAAACTATAAATGGCTTGCAAAATTAGATTGGAATATCAGTGACGTTCACAAATTATCATTTACCTATAATGGCCTGGAAGCTAAAAAAGATAAACCTGCTCACCCAAGTGCTATTGGCCGACGTGGTCCTGATTATACAACTTTACAATTTCAGAATTCAGGATATGAAATTGTAAATAAACTCAATTCATTCGGAGCCGAGTTGAAATCAAATTTCAAAAACAATTCTGCCAATAAACTGAGGATGGTCTATACACTTTTCAGGGACAACCGGAATCCTTTTTCCACTCCTTTCCCTGTTGTAAATATTGCGAAATATGGATCTCGTTATATTGTTGCGGGACATGAACCGTTTTCCATAAACAATAATTTGAAGCAGGATGCTATTCAGATAACCAACGATTTTAACCTTTACAAAAAAAATCACACGTTTACTTTTGGTGGTTCTTATGAGTCTTTCAAATTTGCCAATTCATTTAATTTAACCGGCTACGGATTTAATATGTTTTTGGGTGATGTGGATATTCAAACTTTCAAAGACAGTGTGCCAACCGGCCGGCCATTATGGTTTGGTGTTTTTAATTTAGACCAGTTTAATAATTATGGTAAAAACAGGGCATTGGCAGATAAGTGGCAACAAGTTGAAATGACAGTTGGACAATTATCTGCATATGCACAGGATGAAATACAAGTCAATAATAAATTGAAAATGACTTTTGGCCTCAGAATGGATAAACCTTTTTATAACAACTCTACTTTTACAACGCCGAATATGGTAGAGGATGTGTTTGCTCCAAATGCAGGTACTTACTTAGGTTCATTTAGCTCAGGATCTCCTACTATATTAAATTCTGACAATCTTGTTTTATTTGATCAAAATGGCAAAGCGATTACGAATGGTAAAGGAAAAGATTTGGATAATACACGTTTGCCTACAACAAGTCCATTGATTTCACCAAGATTTGGTTTTAACTGGGATGTAAAAGGAAACAGGACTCTGCAAGTTCGTGGTGGTACAGGTCTTTTCACAGGTCGGTTTCCATTTGTATGGATAGGCAACCATATCGGCAATCCATCAAGTGGTTTTTATAATGCAACAGATAAAAATTTTAAATGGCCCCAGGTATGGCGTACTAATATAGGAACTGATTTTAAAATCCCGGCAGGAACTATTTTCTCTGTTGATCTTGCTTATACAAAAGACGTAAAAGCCATGATGGTTCGCAATTATAAATTAGGAACACCAACAGGAGTGTTAAACTCAGGAATAGGTGATAAACGAAATGTTTATCTGGCTGCGAACCAGGGGACAGTGAACACGTATGTATTTACAAACACAAAAGAAGGTTACCAGTTTAATCTTTCTTTGCAGGCACAGCAAACATTTAAAAAAGGATTATATGCAATGGCGGCCTATAATTTTGGTATAGCAAAAGACGCAAGTTCAATATCTGCTGAAATATCCAGTGATGCTTTTGACAGGAACCCGATTCTGAATAATGCCAACAAAGCCATTAATTCCAATTCACTTTATGGTAATAAACATCGCTTTATTATTGTAGCTTCAAAAAGATATGATTACGGAAAGGATAAAAAATGGGGAACAACTATATCATTGTTCGGTTCATGGACATCAGGCAGCCGGTTTGCTTATGTGTATGGTGGAGATATAAATAATGACGGTACTGGATCTAACGATTTATTGTATGTGCCTACAGATGCTGAAGTAGATAATATGATATTCACACCATTACTCGACGTAAATGGAGTACTTCAAAATCAGGCAACACAAAGGCAGGCATTCAAAGCATTTATTGCGCAAGATGATTACCTGGGTGATTTAAGAGGACACTACACAGAAAAATATGGTGGTGAAACTCCCGGGTACAGCCAGATAGATCTTCGTATTCTTCAGGATTTGCTTTTAAATGCAAAGACAAGACAGGGTCTGCAGTTTAGTATTGATATAGTCAATCTCGGCAACCTTATCAGCAGCGAATGGGGTGTAAGAAAATATGCAACAACATCAGGTTATTTCCAACCGTTGTCAGTATCATATAATAACAATGCTCCAACTTACCAGTTTGATCCTTCACAAAAGGCAACTTTTGTTGATAGCCCGGATTTGTTAAGCCGCTGGCAGGTTCAGTTTGGATTGCGCTATAATTTCTAATGAGATTATTTTTAATAAAAAAAACCCGCAATAAAAAGGCGGGTTTTTCTTTTTGTGATATTTATTTTTTACATCGGGCTTCTTCTTGAATTTTTATTTTATCATCAATATGCCGCCACTTGTATCTTGAACTCCATTTATGATTACCGCCTTCTGCTACAGTGGCAATCATTTCACCAATTAATGGCCCCATTTTAAAACCATGCCCGCTACCGCCGGAGCCAATGGTCAGTCCTTTTATTTCAGGATGATTGCCTATCCAGAAATGGCCATCCAGTGTATCGGTATAGCAACACTGCCGCGTATAAACAATAGGATCATTTGCAAGAGCAGGAATTGATTGGTGTAAAAATTTTTTGAGATCAGCAATATCATTTTCATACACCACTCTTTCATCTTTATCCGGGTCGTTTATTTGTAAACCAATTCCATGATTGGCAATTTTAACTACTTTATCTTTTGGATGAATAGGAAACCCATACCAGCCGGTATTGGAAATATCAGCAGAAAAAACTGTAAACTTTGGGTAAGTAAAAAGATCTGGATTGGATGGACGCAGATGAAAAACCGGGTGCCCTGTTATTTTCATATAAGGTTTAAGACCTGGTACAAGAAAAGGAGTGAGGTTGCCTGCGCACACTATTACATGACCTGCATAATACTTACTGCCTTCTTTTGTTTTTGCTCCCTCTGCTTTATTATTTTCAATTATTATTTCATCTGCAGTTTGTCCTTCATGAACATCAGCGCCAAGTTGTATTGCATATTTTGTCAGAGTTTCAACCACTCTGCCAGATTCAGCAAAGCCACCAACGGGATGATAAAAACCATCTTTGTAAATTTCCTGATTGAATGCAGGAAATTTTTTTGCCAGTTCAGCTGATTTTATTCGTTCGGGTTTATATCCTCTTTTTAATAGATTGAAATAACTGGCTGCCTCAAAATTTTTTGATTCTGCATCCAGTGAACTTTTTGATAAAAGGAGAAATCCTGTTTCATGATAAAGTATATCCTTGAAAAAATTATTCCATTCTTTCCATTTAATAATACACTCAGCAGCCATATCCATATATTCTTCATCAGTGCCATACTCCATGCGTATTATTTTGCTGATATCGGTTGATTCTGCCAGCGGATGCGGAATTTTACCCGGATTAATAATAGCAACAGAGTAATTTTTTTTACAAAGTTCAATAGCGGTAGTTATGCCGAAGATGCCGGCGCCTAAGATTAAGAAGTCGTATTTTTTTTGGTTGCTCATTTTGTAAGCTCAAAATACAAATAAACCATGTTCATAAAAAAACTCCCAACTAAAAGAGGAGATTTATTTTTGTTGGCACGAGTTGATGTTATGAAACTGGCCAAGGGATAGCACTCCAAACAGCACATCTCTTTCATTTTTTGATTTTACAAAAATTCATTTGTGTATTTTCTCACTTCCGTAATTAGTAGTTGCTTTATTTCATCCCATGTCTCGTTTGTACTGGAATCAGGATCAAGCTCTGTATCTGCTTTTTCAAAATCGGTAAGACTATGAATAATGAAGCCTGTATCAATGTTTGGAAATTTTAATGTAAATATTTTCAGCATTTCGCCAAGAGTAAATTTATTCAGCAAACAAGCTATATCCCAATAGTCTTTTTTTGCATTCCGGTTGCTTATTGCCTGCAATTTCATTGGGATGACATCCTGCAGACTAAGTAACCGGGTTCCTTCAATTAAATCAAAAGTTTGCAACCAGCGAAAAGGATACAGGACAAAATCAACTTTTACATCATTGATATTAAAAAACATTGTTTGATTTTTTTCAAATATTAATTCAGCGGAAGGAAAATTTTTTGTGATTAACTGAAATAAAAATTGTGTTTCAAATTCAGTATTGGTAAAAAAATCAAGATCAACGGAAAGGCGATGACCCAATCTTAAGGCTATATTGGTTCCGCCACCCAATCCAAATGTTTCAAGTTCTTTTAAAGCGGAAATCTTTTTTAATAAGTCCAGGGCAATGGGTGGGACTGCATTTTGTTGTAGCATTTAAAGTCTGTTTTTTGAATATGCAGAATTACGCATAAAAAACTCAGCACCGGGCTTCGCAAAAAACCGGCATGTACAATTTCTTTTTTTATCCGGTTCAATCCGTAAAATTTCATGATAGCCACCTGGTCTTCCCAATTGCCATAATTAAAAACTTTTTCAATTACATACAATGCATTTTTTTCGAAATCAATTTCATGAAACCGAACATCCCAGAAAGCTTTATTGGATATCGCTGGCTTTTGCATATTCAAATCTACTCAGAAATTCAGCAGCTAAGAATTTTACAAAAGAAAAAACCTCCTGAATATTTCAGAAGGCTTTGTTGACCCATATGGATTCGAACCATAAATGACTGAACCAAAATCAGTAGTGTTACCATT
>Ga0062380_10000095_pt1 | contig 12231 bp, 13 predicted proteins | sample DOMMetBare3Fresh_2_FD_59485 | JGI IMG/M metagenome (GOLD analysis project Ga0062380, IMG submission 59485) | Wetland sediment microbial communities from St. Louis River estuary, USA, under dissolved organic matter induced mercury methylation -... | ecosystem: Environmental > Aquatic >... | reverse complement strand
CAGTTACTGCGGCGGCGCGACCCCGGATGAATCAGGCCGGCAACTGGTGCTGTCGCTGGCGCGCCTGAGCCGGATCCGGGCCGTCGACGCAGCTAACAATTCACTCACGGCCGAGGCTGGCTGCATTCTCGCCAGCGTGCAGGAAGCAGCCGCCGCCGTTGACCGGTATTTCCCGCTGTCGCTGGGCGCCGAGGGCAGTTGCCAGATCGGTGGCAACCTGAGCACCAACGCCGGCGGCCTCAACGTGCTGCGCTATGGCATGGCGCGCGACCTGGTGCTGGGTCTCGAAGTCGTGCTCGCCGACGGCCGGGTTCTCGAAACCCTGAGCGGTTTGCGCAAGGACAATACCGGCTACGACCTCAAGTCCCTGTTTGTCGGCGCGGAAGGCACGCTGGGTGTCATCACCGCGGCGAGCCTGAAGTTGTTTCCGGCGCAACATGACAGCGCGACCGCCTTCGCGGCGCTGCGCACTCCCACCGACGCGGTGGCGCTGTTGTCACGGGTGCGCGACCGTTGTGGCGAAGCCCTCAGTTCATTTGAACTGATACCCGCGGTTGCGGTCGGGCTGGTGCGCCGTCATCTGCCGGAGTTAGGTGATATCGCCACTCCCGACGGCGGTGACTGGCTGGTACTGCTCGAGGTCACGACCGCGCAGGCTAACAGTGGCGTGCGCGAGCAATTGCAGGCGACGCTCGCGGACGCACTGGCAGCCGGCCTGCTGCAGGATGCGTTGCTGGCGCAGAACAGCGCGCAGCGGGCGCGCTTCTGGCGGCTGCGCGAGTCGATCCCGGCGGCGCAAGCGCGCGACGGCGCCAGCCTGAAGCACGACATCTCGCTGCCCGTGTCCGCGATTCCCGAGTTTATCGGGCGCGGCACGCAGCTGATGGCGGCACAGGCTCCCGATGGTTTCCTGGTCGCCTACGGCCATCTCGGCGACGGCAACCTGCATTTCAACATCAATCAGGCCGCGGGCACCGACCGGGCCGCATTCGTAGCACACGGGCCGGCGCTGAAACGCGCGGTGCACGACCTGGTGCGCGAGTTCGGCGGCAGTTTCAGCGCCGAGCATGGCATCGGCCGGCTGAAAGTCGACGAGCTGGCGCGCTATGCGCCGCCGGTCGAACTGGCGCTGATGACCGCCATCAAGCGCGCGCTGGATCCTAACGGCATCATGAACCCGGGCAAGGTGCTGCGCCGTGGTTAACGAGTCGCTATGATCGCGGGGATGTCGCGCTGCGCCGCGAACCGTGAGCGAGCCCGCCAACCCGGACGATCATACCCATGCCTGACAAACTGGATACCCCCGCAGCTGTCGGCGGCTTATACGAAGCCTGTGTCGGCGTACCGGACCTGGTGGCGGCGATCGCCTTTTACGAGGCGTTCGGCTGCCGCGTCGGACCCGTCGGCGAAATCGATGCCGCCGCAGCCCGCTCGCTGTACGGCGTCGATTCAGCGCTGCGCTCCGTGCGCCTGTTGCACCAGGCCGCCGACCACGGCGGCGTACGCCTGATGCAATGGGAACGGCCGCTCAACAGCGGCCTTGGCCTGGGCTCCAGCCTGCGCTGCGTCGGGTCACGCTGGGGCGTGCGTGTCACCAGCAGTGTTTTCAACATCGTCAATCACGCGCAGCGCGCGCGTGAAGCCGGCGCCGAACTCACCCTGATCGAACCGTTGCTGGCCGTGATCGGCGATGTGACCGGCGCGCAGGTGGCCAGGCCGTTTCGCGACCCGATCGTCGGAGTGCGGGAAATGGTGCTGCTGCTGCCCCACTACCGGCAGGTCTTCTTCGAACGCTTCGGCTATGAGTCGCCCGCGTATGGGCAGGTCAATCCGCACTGCCTGTTTCGAACCAGCCAGCACACGCACTATGGCCTCATGATCGCCAACGACGACCCCGGGGTGCTGGACTTCTACGAAAACTTGTTGGGCCTGAAACGCATGCTGGATGAGCGGGTGCCGTACGAGAATGCCACCGGCTCGCGCTCGATCTTCGGCCTGACGCCGGGCGAAGGCTTTCACATGGTGGATTTTGACGACCCGCGCTCCGGCCATGCGCTGAACGAACGCCGTTCCGGCAAGCTCAAGTGCGTGCGCTTTGCCAGCAATGCCCGGATCGAGAACAAGCTGGATCACTCGCGCGCCGGCTGCCTCGGCTACTCGATGTACGTCTGGCGGGTGCGCGATCTCGCCGGCCTGCACCCGCGCCTGGCCGCTGCCGGCGTCACCAGGCTCACCGATATCCGGCCGGACGAGTTTGGCCAGCAAGCCTGCAGCTTTTTTGCGCCGGATGGCTATCATTGGACACTGCTGCAAGCCTGAACTCACTTATGGAAAACCGACCCAACACCCGCTGTTTTTTGTTAGCCGCCGTGACCCTGCTCAGTGCGGCCTGCAGTCGCAACAATGCCCCCCCGCAACCGACCCCAGCTGGAAGTGCGATGAACCAACCGACCAGCAAGCCGAACTCGGGTGCGCCGCAGATAACGGATTCCGTTGACGGTGTGCACATCGAATACCGTGTCCGGGGCGCCGGCGCGCCGCTGGTGGTGCTGGTGCACGGCTGGTCCTGCGATTCAAACTACTGGCGCGCACAATTGCCGGCCCTGACACCGCGCTACACGGTGCTGACGGTGGACCTTGCGGGGCATGGCGCCTCGGGTAGTAATCGCAGCGACTGGAGCATGCAGAACTTTGGCGTGGATGTCGCGGCGGCGGTGCGCGCCCACTGGTCAAAGAACGCGGACGCCCCGCGCGCGGTGGTGCTCGTTGGGCACTCGATGGGCGGCCCGGTGGTCATCGAGGCCGCACGCCTGCTCGGCAAGTCAGTTGTTGGTGTAATCGGCGTCGATACCTTCAAGGCGCTCGGCGAAGCGCCGCCCGATCCCAAGGTCGCCGAGCAGCGCTTCGCTGCGATGAGCAAGGACTTCATCGGTTACACGCGGCAATTTGTCAGCACGGCCTTTTTCACGCCGGCGGCGAATCCGGCTTTCATCCGGCAGGTTGCCGACGACATGTCCTCGGCGCCGCCCGACGTGGCCATCCCCTCGGTCCGGGGCATGAATGCCTGGGGCGCCGGCGCAGGCCGCGACCTGAAAGACATCACCGTGCCGATCATTGCCATCGTCAGCGACATGAATCCAATGGACGATGCGCGCAGCCGCAAAGTGGCCCCGACGTTCCGCAGTATTGTCATGGCGGGCCGTGGCCACTTCCTGATGATGGAAGATCCTGCGGGCTTCAACCCGATCCTGGTGCAGGAGATCGACGCGCTGGCTAACGCGGGCGCCGCGGCGAAATGAACTGCCGGCCATGAACTGCACGCCGTGACCGGCACGCATATCCCGGCGCACCATATCGCAGCCTTCGAGCGCTATCGCCGGCTGGCCATGTTGTTTGACAGCAGGTTCCGCATCCCCGGAACCCGCATCCGATTCGGGATCGACCCGTTGTTAGGTCTGCTGCCCGTGGCAGGCGACGTCGTGACCGCTGCGTTTGCGGTCTACGGCGTGGTGCTGGCGCGACGCATGCACGCGCCGGGTCGCCTGCAGTTGCGCATGGGCCGGAATATCGCCATCGATGCGCTGGCTGGCAGCGTTCCGGTCCTGGGCGATCTGTTCGACATCGCGTTCAAGGCGCATTTGCGCAACGTCAGGCTCCTGGAACGCTGGCTGGAAGACCGCGGCCGGCAATAATGACGGGGCCGGCGCTCTGCGCCTGCCCTCTATGGCTGCGGCGCCTTGGTCTCGGCCTGCAGATAGCCGATGAGTGCAGCGCGATCGCGCGCCGCGGTCAGGCCGGCAAACGCCATCGAGTTGCCCGGCACGACCGAGCTCGGCTTCTCGATCCATTTGTCTAACAACGCCAGGTCCCAGGTCTGGCCCCAGGCGCGCAGCGCCGGCGAATACTGGGTGAATCCCGCCGCCGTGCCGGCCTTGCGGCCCAGCATGCCATTGAGATTCGGGCCCACTTTGTGCGGCAGGCCGGCCTTGACTTCGTGACAGGCGCGGCACTGGATGAACAGCAGCCGGCCGCGCTTCAGGTCCGGAGCTTCCGCAACTCTCGCAGCTGTCGCTACCGGTGTTTGTGCCGCCAGGCCCGAGGTCGCCACGGCGAGGATCAGGCAGGACAGCGCGCTCAGTACTTTCATGACTTGGCTCCACCGGCGGCAGTAGTTGCGGTTTGCGAAGTTTGCTTCAGAGTCTGGCGCGTTAGCCCTTCCTGTGCAGTGCTGGCCACCAAGCGGCCGCTGCGGTCGAAGAAGCTGCCGCGCGCGAAGCCGCGCGCACCAGAGGCGCTGGGACTGTCCATGGAATACAGCAGCCAGTCGTCGAGCCGGAAGCTGCGATGAAACCACATCGCGTGGTCGATGCTCGCCAGCAGCAGGTCGCCGGTCAGGTAACTGCGGCCATGCGGCAGCGTCGCGGTGTTCAGCAGGTTGTAATCCGACACATAAGCTAACAGGCAGCGATGGATGTGGTCGTCATCCGGCAGGCGACCGAGCGAGCGGACCCAGATCTGCTGCAGCGGCGGCGCCGGCCTGGGGTTGATGAAATCCACTTCCTGCACCATGCGAAATTCGAACGGCCTCTCACGCAACAGGAAACTGCGCAGCTTGTCCGGCAGGCGCGCGAGGATGTCCTCGGGCGGCTGGTGCGCATCCGGCAGCGACTCTGGCGGCGGCACTTTCGGCATGTCGATCTGGTGATCGATGCCTTCCTCGGGCGCCTGGAACGACGCCGCGAACGTAAAGATCTGCTCGCCGTTCTGGATCGCGATCACGCGCCGTGACGAGAACGAACCGCCGTCGCGACTGCGATCGACCTGGTAGACGATCGGCATGTTGAAATCGCCGCGCCGCAGGAAATAGGCGTGCAGCGAATGCACCACGCGCCCTTCCACCGTGGCGTAGGCGGCGGTCAGCGCCTGACCTAACACCTGGCCGCCGAACACCTGCGGACTGCCGATGTCGCGGCTTTCGCCGCGAAACAGATTGACCTCGAGCCGCTCGAGGTCAAACTGCCGCAGCAGGTCGGCGAGCTGGTCCGACATGCGCTATTGAACGGTGAACTTGCCGCGCATCAGGCCGATATGCCCCGGGAAGCTGCAGAAGAACGTGTAGTCCCCGCCCTTGACCAGGCCCGTGGTCGGAAAGCTGATGTTCGTGCTCTGGCCGCCGCCCACCACCGGCGTGAATGCGATGACACGCTTGTCGCCGGGCGGCACGTGGTTCTTGGCCAGCCCGGCTGTCAGGCCGGCATTGTTCACCGGCATCACATCGGCCGTCTTGGTCAGCACCCAGTTATGGCCCATGGCGGAAATCGGCAACTTGCCGGAATGCTTGAGCGTCAGTTGCACGACCTTGCAGTCGGCCGCAATGCTGAGCTCTTTCTTGTCGAACTGCATGGCGTCCGAGCCGCTGATTTCGAGCTTGCAGACCTTGCCCGTGGCCGCGGGCTTCGCGGCCGGTGGCGGGGTCGCGGCCACAGCCACTGCGCCGCAGGCGCCGAGAGCTAACAAAAACATCAATCCTTTGGTCTTCATGGTCACTCCTTGGAAAAAAAACTCATTCACCAGTGACGCCGAGGCGCTTGTGCATCACCGGGCTGGTGGTCGTGTATTGCAGGAACTGTTTCTTGCCCGGGTTCAGATGCGCCTGGATCGCGAATGCCGCGAGCGCTGCCTCGTGAAACCCGCTCAGGATCAGTTTTTTCTTGCCGGGGTAATGGTTGACGTCGCCGATCGCAAAAATTCCCGGCACGCTGGTCTGGAATTTCTCGGTATCCACGTTGAGCGTCTTTTTCTCCATCGCCAGGCCCCACTCGGCGACCGGCCCGAGCTTGGGGTGCAGGCCAAAAAATGCGAACACCTGTTCAGCGGCTACATCATGCAGGCTGCCATCCTTCGCTTTGACCCGGATGCCGCGCAATCGTGCGCCGTCAACTAACAAAGAATCGGCGAGCCCTTCGATGTAGTTGAGCTTGCCGGCGGCCCCGAGCTCGCGCATGCGCGCTACCGAGGCCGGCGCGGCACGAAACTCGGCGCGCCGGTGCACCAGGGTCAGCGAGCGGGCCTTGGGCGCAAATTCAATCGCCCAGTCGAGCGCCGAGTCTCCACCGCCAAAAATCATCAGCGCTTTGCCGTGGTATTGCTGTGCGTCGCGCACCCGGTAATGGATCTGCTGGCCCTCGAAAGGTTCCGCACCCTCGAGACCGATGCGACGCGGCTGGAACGAGCCCACGCCCGCGGCGATGACAACCGTAGCGGCATCAAAACGCGTGCCCGCCGCGGTCTGCAGGCTGAACCGGCCGTCGTCGCGGCGCTGCAGCTGGCTGACTTCCTGCCCCAGGTGGAACTGCGGGTGGAAGGGCTTGATCTGCTCCATCAGCCGGTCCACCAGCTCCTGAGCGCCGCACACCGGCAGCGCTGGAATGTCGTAGATCGGCTTGTCCGGATAGAGCTCGGTGCATTGGCCGCCTGGATTGGTCAGGGAATCGACGATATGGGCTGAAATGCCCAGCAAGCCAAGTTCGAACACCTGAAACAGGCCGCATGGGCCAGCGCCTACAATGACGCAGTCAGTGCGAATGGCCGCGTCGGCAACGGGCGTAGTGGATGGCTCCATGAGGCCATAATTCTAGCAAAGCGACCATGGCCGGCGGCTGAACCGGGCGCTATAGTTAAGGGCTTATCCGTTTCAAACCGAGGGCCGCGACCGTGTACAAGCTGACTATCAACGGCAAGACCATGGAAGTCGATATCGAGGCCGACACGCCGCTGCTCTGGGTATTGCGCGACACCCTCGGCATGACCGGCACCAAGTATGGCTGCGGCATGGCCCTGTGCGGCGCCTGCACGGTGCACATCGATGGCGAGCCGGTTCGTTCCTGCGTGACGCCGGTGAGCGCAGTGACCGAACAGCAGAAGATCACCACGATTGAAGGCCTGTCGACCGACCGCAGCCACCCGGTGCAGAAAGCCTGGATAGAGCTCGATGTGCCGCAGTGCGGTTACTGCCAGTCGGGCCAGATCATGTCGGCCGCGGCTTTGCTCGCCAAGACCGCGCAGCCGACTGATGCCGATATCGACGCGGCAATGGCCGGCAATCTGTGCCGCTGCGGCACTTACCAGCGGATCCGCGCGGCGATTCACCGTGCCGCCGAACTGAAGAGCGGCAGCGGCTGAGCGCCGCAGCACTGCGACCTAACACATGGGCGGGGAAACGAACCAGGCGTGGCAGCAACGCCGCGAAGCGGCGATTCCGCGTGGCGTCGGTAATTCGCTCGCCGTGTATGCGGAACGTGCGCGCAATGCGGAACTGTGGGATGTCGAAGGGCGCCGTTACATCGACTTCGCGTCCGGCATCGCAGTGCTCAACACCGGCCACCTGCACCCGGCGGTGGCCGCGGCGGTCGCCGAACAGTTGACCAAGCTGTCGCATGCCTGCTTCCAGGTCACGCCCTATGAGTCGTATGTGACGCTGGCCGAAGAGCTGAATCGCCTCGCGCCCGGCAGCACGCCGAAAAAAACCATTTTCCTGACCACCGGCGCCGAAGCGGTGGAAAACGCGGTCAAGATCGCGCGCTACGCCACCAAGCGCACCGCCGTGATCGCGTTTTCCGGCGGCTTCCATGGCCGTACCCTCGCCTGCCTCGCATTGACCGGCAAGGTGCAGCCTTACAAGGCCGGGTTCGGCCCGATGTTGCCCGATGTCTATCACCTGCCGTTCCCGATGGCCTATCACGGCATCAGTGCCGAGGACTCCCTGGCGGCGCTGGACCAGCTGTTCAAGGCCGATGTCGATCCGAGCCGCGTCGCGGCGCTGATCATCGAGCCGGTGTTAGGCGAAGGCGGCTTCTACATCGCACCGCCGGAATTCCTGCGCGGCCTCAAGGCGCGCTGCGAGCAGCACGGCATCCTGTTCATCGCCGATGAAATCCAGACCGGCTTCGGCCGTACCGGCCGGATGTTCGCGATCGAACACAGCGGCGTCGAGCCGGACCTGATGACGGTCGCGAAGAGCATAGCCGGCGGCCTGCCGCTGTCGGCCGTGATCGGCAAGGCCGCGATCATGGATGCGCCCAACCCCGGTGGCCTGGGCGGCACCTATGCGGGATCGCCGCTCGCCTGCGCCGCCGGACTCGCGGTGCTCAAGGTCCTGCGCGAGGAGCAGTTGCTGGAACGGGCCAACAGGGTCGGCGCCCAGTTGTTAGCCACGCTGCGCGAATGGCAGCCGGCACACGCCGCGATTGGCGAAGTGCGCGGCGTTGGCGCGATGGTGGCGATGGAGCTGGTGAAGAATCGCGATGCGGCGCAGCCGGATGCCGACCGGACCCGGGCGCTGGTGCAGGCGGCTGGCAGGCGCGGGCTCATCCTGCTGTCCTGCGGCATCTACAGCAATGTCATCCGCTTCCTGCCGCCACTGACCATTCCGGATGATCAGCTGCGCGACGGACTCGCGATTCTGCGTGCTGCGCTGACCGAAACCGGCGCCTGACGCGATCTTTTCGCCTGCCGGCCAGGGCGTGTTAACAGGCCCTAGGCCCGGCCTGCGTTGGCGTCGGTGGGCGTATGAAAATACTCGCTCTCGTTCGCCATCTGGTCGATCAGCTTCTTGAGCTCCGCCATGCGTGCGCTGGAGGTGCTGACGCTCGCACAATCGGTGCAGGACGGGTCGCCACAGGGCTGGCGGGAGTACAGCCAGTACTGGATGGCGCCGGCGAGCAGGCCATCGGCAATATCCCAGACATCGGCGTCCTTGTCGTGATCCGCCAGGGTGTTACCCAGGTCGACCGCTTTGGTGAACGCATCATCGAATATTTGCGGCGCTTCTTGCATGCGTTCATTCTACACGGGGAGGCGCCACCATGAAATCCTGCTATCAGCCAGCCGCAAGGCACGTTTTTCCGGCCCGCATTTTGTTAGCTGTGCTGGCCCTCGGCGTGCTCGCGGCGGGCGCACCAGCCGCCCGCGGCGCAGACAGCGCGCGCCTGATCCGTTCGCCGGATGGCGTGCCAATCTGTATTTTCGAGACCGGCAATCCCGCCGGTCCGCCGATCCTGTTCGTGCATGGCTTCTCGCAGAGCCACGCCATTTTCAAGCTGCAGTTCCAGTCGGACCTGGCGCGCGATTTCCGCTTGTTAGCCTATGACCTGCGCGGCCACGGCTGCTCCGGCAAGCCCTGGGACGCAAAGTACTACACGTCGAAGCGCATCGCGGCCGACATGGCCGCGGTGCTGGCGGAATTCAAGCTGCAGCGGCCGCTGCTGGTCGCCTGGTCCTACGGCGGCTATGTGGTCATGGACTATGTCAGGCATTACGGCGACCAGCGGATCGCCGGCGCCATGCTGGTCGGATCGAATGCGGGTTTGCCGCCGCCACCGACTGATCCCGCCGTGATCGAGCGCGCCCGCGTCGCGCGCGCCAACAGCCGCAATGCCTCTCCCGACATCGCGGCCGGCATGCAGAGCGGACACACGTTCGTCGGGCTGATGACCGCGCGGCCGGCGCCGCCCGACATCGCGGAAATCATGTTCGTGACCAACCAGATGCTGCCGGCTTACGCGCGTCGCGCACTGGCCGAGCTCAAGCTGCAAAATGACGATGTGATCCCGCGCCTGCGCGTACCGATCCTGTTGTTAGCCGGTGACAAGGACCTGTCGCAGCCCGCGCCAGTGCTGGCGGCGGTCGCCGCTAGCCTTGCCAATGGCCGGCTGGTCACGGTGCCGGGCGCCGGGCACGCCACCTTTATCGACGCGCCGGAAGTATTCGAACGCGAGTTGCGGCAGTTCGCGGCCGCGGTTGCACCGCGCTAGGCCCGACAGGCGCAGGCCCCGTGCCCGAACCCAACGCCACAACGCCCGTCACTGCACCCGGCAAGCCGGTGGTGACGGCGCTCGCCACCATCACGATCGCCTGCCCGGACCCCGCTGAACTCGAGCAACTGTTCGGTTCGGTGTTAGGTTGGCAGCGCATCGCCCATGGCCGGATCGACACGGCGCTCGAGCGCCTGTGGGGCATCAGCCCCGGCAGCGCCGGCGGCGCATTCTCGATCTGGCAGTCCGGCGATGTGGCGCGCGGCCGGGTGCGACTGCTGCACGGCTCGGAGCGCACCCGCATCAGGCCGCTGACGCCGCGCTGGGCGGGCATCGAAATGATCGTGTCGCACGACCTCGACGGGCTGTATGCGCGCCTGGCGGCGATTCCCTGGCTGACAACCCTGCAGGAACCGGTGACCATGGACTGGTCCGAGTTCGGCAGCAACCAGCACCGCGCCTGCATCTTCCGCGGCCCGGGCGGCACGCACCTGTCCTTCACGATGGGCCTGACCAAGCCGGTGGGCCGGGAATTTCCCGCGACCCAGGCCTGGGCGGGTCATGTGTTCGAGTTGCCGCTGGTCACCGCGGATTTCACGGCGGTGCGCGCCTTCTATGGCGACTTGTTAGGCATGCAGCCGATCCTGAGTTCCGCGTTCGACCGGGGCCTGTGGCACCAGATCTGGAAACTGCCGGAACCGACACCGGTCAGGCTCGATATCCTCAAGGGAGATGCGCCGGGCACCGGTCTTGGCGGCCTCGAGCTAACAGGCTACCCCGCAGGAGTAATCGACATTCTCCCGGCGGCCGCGGACCGCTTCGACGCAGGCACCTGCCTCGTGACCCTGACCAGCGAGCGCATCGATGAGGTCTTTGAGCGCGTATCCCGCGACCCGCGCGCGCGCTGCCTGGCCCGGCCGCGGCGCATCGATGCCGCGGACTATGAGGGCCGGCAGGCGTTTTGTTTTATCGGACCCGCCGGCGAACGTGTCGAGATCCTCAGCAGCAGCTGAGCCACTCACTGCTGCGGCAGCACGATCACCTTGCCATCGCGCGCGGCGCCGGAACTCATTTCGTGGCGTAGCGCGTCGTGAATGCGCGTCAGCGGATAGCAGGCCGCGATACGCGCCCGCAGCGCCCCGGCGGCCACCCAGTCGCCAAGTTGCTGCATCACCGGCAACCAGTCCGCGCGCGGCAGCAGTCGCTCAAAATGCGGCGTGAAGAATCCACGCAATGCGAGGTTCTGCAGATACAGGGTTTGCGGCTCGATCTGGCACGGCTCGCGCGACATCTGGCCGTAGCAGGCGATGACGCCATCACGCGCCAGGCACTCGGCCAGTCTTTGCGTGGCGTTACCAGCGACCGCGTCGATCGCGAGGCGCAGCGGCGCACCGCCCGTGGCCTGGGCCACCTGCGCGGCGAGATCCGGGCCATCCAGCAGCGTCACATCGCTGCCGAGCGCTGTCAGGTCGGCCAGCAATTCGGGGCGACGCACCACGCTGACGGTCTGCAGGCCGAGCTGTTTCGCGATGCCGATGACAAAGCGCCCGCAGCTCGAATTCGCGGCGTTCTGGATCAGCCAGTCGCCGCGCTGCAGCGGCACGACGCCCCGCACCAGGAACCAGGCGGTGGCCGCATTGATCGGCACGAGCGACAGCTGGGCGACATCGCCGGTATCCGGCGCACGCAGCAGGCTGGCTGCCGGATGCCGCACCTGCCGCGCCCAGGTGCCGCTCTTGCGCGGCAGGAAGACGCGCTGCCCCGGCGCGAATTGCCGCACCGCGCTGCCGCAGGCAACGACGCGGCCGACGCCCTCGATGCCCGCCACCGCCGGCGCCGGCGGCGCGATCGATATTTCGCCGGCGATATACAGCAAATCGGCAACATGCACCGGTGCGGCCTCAACGGCCACGACCACCTCGTCGGCGGCCGGGGCGCCCACGTCGACCTGCACCAGTTCCAGCGTTGTTAGTGGCGGGCCGTGGCGGCGGTACATGGCGGCGAGCATGACTCGAACTATAACGTGGAATACCGTTAGAATGCGGCCATGTCACAGCTAACAAGAAGCCGCCACGCCCATGTCTGCGTTTTCTGCGGATCCGCGTCCGGCGCCAAAGCCGCCTATGCGGATTTCGCCCGGCGGCTCGGGGCCGGCCTGGCGGCGCGCCGCGCCGTGCTGGTATACGGGGGCGCCAGCATCGGGCTGATGGGCATTGCCGCCGATGCGGCACTGGTGGCCGGCGGCCAGGTCATCGGCGTCCTGCCGGAATCGCTGCGCCAGCGCGAACTGGCGCATACCAAGCTAACAGAGCTGCACATCACGCCGGATCTCGCGAGCCGCAAGCTGGAAATGCTGGCGATCAGCGACGCGTTCATTTCGCTGCCGGGCGGCATCGGCACGCTGGATGAGCTGTTCGAA